>Ga0099825_1003128_pt1 | contig 22092 bp, 9 predicted proteins | sample SiratroredBW_FD_76838 | JGI IMG/M metagenome (GOLD analysis project Ga0099825, IMG submission 76838) | Root nodule microbial communities of legume samples collected from California, USA - Siratro red BW | ecosystem: Host-associated > Plants > Roots > Nodule | place: USA: California | collected... | reverse complement strand
ATTTTTTTTTTTTTTAAAAAGTTTTGTTCGGTGTTTGTTTTTTGGGGATTGGGGGTTTTTTTTGAAGTTTTTTTTTGGTGTTTTTTGGTTTTTTTTTTTTTTTTTAATAGTATTTTTTTTTTTTTTTTTTGTTTTGTTTTTTTTTTTTTTTTTTTTTGGCTTGGGATGTATGTGGCTAATTGTTGGTTTTTGTTTACGTTGTGCAGAGGTGCAAGCACTTTGAGATTGGTGGTGACAAGAAGGGCAAGGGAACATCACTTTTCTAGGTTGGGAATTAGGATCTGCAGCTTTTGTGTTTCTGCAATGTTGGAATGTTTTGTTTCTCTGTGGATTTATTTGGTAGTTATATTTTATTATTTGGCAATACCTTGTTATGCAATTGAGAAATGAGAACTATTGCTAATATCAGTGAGTATTTGTTTCCCCTCTCTTGAATTTCACTTATTGCACCATTCATCTATTCTTGTGCCTCTGGGTTACCTAGTTATTCCAGGTGCCTCGGATAGCTGTCTATTTTTTGTGATAGTATGTGTTAAGTGCTGTCCGAAAAGTGTCCTTGCACTTTCTTGGGTGTTGAAACGGTTTTACTCTTGACTACAGTAATGAATGGTTATATAGTTATGAAGTGGTAGCTACTTGTGTCTAAATGTTCAAATAGCCATTGATTTGAAAGAGCCATGGTTTTGTGAGTTTTAGTGATTTTAATAAGTTTGTGGCTCTTCCATTCGGTGAAATATAATTTTCTGGAATTTGATGAGTTTATGATAGACCGCCGCAGCAAGTTAGGTAAGTTGTCTGTGAAATTATCTGAAATGTAAATTGCGAACAATTATTTATAGTTTGAGTTCCTTTCTGAGTAGAATATATATAATGGATAATGATATTATACCACAGCATTTTTTAATTTGTCTTTTTAGGGTAGAGGTGCTAATCGTCTGTTTCAGTTTTAAAGTAAGAGCAAACATAAAATGTTAGTTGAATGTATTCATGATATGATATTAAATTGAGCTACAAAATTATGTTAGGTAAATGTTATTTTTGTAATTCAGTGTAGTTTGTATAAATAATTGGTACTAGCGGCATTACAAATCCGTCTTTGTTGGAGTTACTATTTTCATTCTCTCCATAAGCTTGCAATGTTCCTCTCCTACTTGATGTGGCTAAAGATTAAAATGAAAGGTAAAATCACTACATGGGTGCATTCTCTCTACCTTATGATGAGAGGAGTAATAAGAACTAATAGAAAGAAATGTAAAATGAGGTAACTAAGTATTCAAGAAACGTTAAGCAGTTTATGATTGATTGATTATTTAATTTTGCCTTTAAAATTGGGCGACATTTGTACTTAAAAAATAAACCTAATGTAGTTGAACTTTTAGTTGTTTTGCTTAAAAAAGTGGACTTAAATTATATTTTGACACTATTTGATGTAATTTATATCTTAAAAGTAAGATCCAACATTCAAGATTAAAATCAATTGAATTTAGATTATCTGTATAATTGAGAATGGCACCTAAACTGAAGGAATATAAGGCACCGACAAATGTTATTGAATTGAAATGTTATACTCATTAAACATTACTGTATGTAGTAAAGATTTGAGTTATTGAATAATTAATGTCATTATTAATTTGATAAAAGGATGGGTTTTAAATTTAACTAATGTAATTAAAATTAGGTTCGTGTGAATTGGATTGAGTATACTTATTCAGGAAAGAAGGCCAATTTCACTTTTAGGAACAGGGAAAAGTAAAGATGGCGAGCTCTTTTAATGTGTCTATGGGGGAATAATACTACCTTTCTGAAGTGGGCAACGAAAGAAAACAGTTAATAGATTAGATTTTTCTGAAGTGGGCAACGAAAGAAAACAGTTAATAGATTAGATTTTTTGTAGCGATCTTGGCATTGTTAATCTTTAATGTGTTTTTTCATTCGTATTCTAATAAAAGATTGATAATGTATTTCTAATTGAATAAGTAAAATTGTGTCACTCAGAATAGGGAAAAAGAGTGAGAGGGAGTAGGGACAGGTCCCAACGAAGGAAAACCAGTCCTCTGTCCTAGTCAACGTTAAAAGTTGCTGTAATTTTAGTGATACCCTCCATTGTAAGAATTATTATTATTGTTAGAGTGAAGTTTTGCGAGTGCTGCTTGTCCTTGCATGCCATCCTTTGCATATTGCTGCCACATCATCTGTTCTTCAACCAAAAACATCTGCTTCTTCTCCATCTCTGACATTTGAACGTAAGACGGAGGTGGCACAGCCAATGAAGCTGCAAATGGATCTGAATTGTAATCTCCAGGTCCTGATGTTGGGGGTGCTGGCAATGCTAGCATTGAAGGCCTTCCAGCTGAACCAAGTGCCATACTACTATCACTTCCACTTCCCCCGTACCCTACTTCTTGCATGGCCTTATTCATCTCTCCTTGTTTATACATGCCATCCAACAACAATGTATCAAAGCCACCACCATATGTAGGCTTTTGGTTGGACAAGTTGGTCGTTGATTGCACAAGTGCTGTTTCCCAATCTGCCTCTTCATCAAATGCATGCCATGGAAGTGCTTGTGTTGCACCTGGTGCTGCTGCTGCTTCTCCATTAAACAAGGCCAAGGATAGTTTATCCCCTTGTGCTTCACTTGTCATCGTGTCATCTCCTAAATTCAACAAATCACCCTCTGTCTGCACAACCTTTTCTTCCTTTGGCTCTTCCTTCACTTCTTCAACCGGTTCCTCCTTGATTTCCTCAGCTGGGGGTAATGCCTTCGTTGCATTAGGATCCTCTTCCGGTTCTGGTTCCGGTTCCGGTTCCTTTTCTTCTTCCTCCTCTTGTTCTTCATTCGCTTGTTGCAGTAGTTCAGGTCTGCTGCATTGTGCTAAGGCCGACTTGTCCTTGATAAACTCTTCCATGACCTCTAACTTCTTTAACGTGATCCTTTCAATCTCAGGGTACTCCGAAGAGCGTGCAATTCCAATGTTCTTGGACCATCCGTAGAAGAGGTCTAGCTCATCAAATTGCTTCCCAACGCGGCAAAAAATATCATACACCTTCACACAATCCTGTACCTCCATGTCAGGGAACCGATCAACCAAGACACTCAGTATTTCTGATATATCATAATATATCTGAAAACTTTCCTTCACCATCGGGTAGAGAGCCACTATCACAATTCGATGGTTCTTTGCTGCCCCTGTTGCATGGAAATAACCAATAAGATTGCTTTATGCATGTGCAATGTCTAAAACAGTAATTGGAAAGATTCTGATTATTCATGATAGTAATGCATCTTTAAACAGGAATGTGAACTGATTGATTTACACACAAAAATAAGGTTACTTGATCAAATAAACACGATTAATCAAGATGAAAGATAATAAAGGACGCATTTTGGAAGGAGATTTTTTTCGTCCAATGATCGCAATCACAAACCTGTAGGGCGGCAAGCTAAAAAGCGCTCAAGAAGCAAGTGCAAATGCTGCATTTTGGAAAAGATTTGCTCTAACTTCATGTCACGTACTGGTGTGGATCTTTGCTCTAACTTCACGTCACGTACTGGTGTGGATCTTACAACCATTTCTTTTTCTATTTCTCTTTCTCTTTCCCTCTCCTCATCTTCATCAAAACTATACATGCTACGCTTCCTGCGCCGGCTTTGCATCTTATACTCAAGCTTTTCATCTAGATACAATGCACACGTGCGCACAAACGCAGAGAAGTCCCATGAACCAGATTTGGAGTTGTCACGAAAATCCGACATGTTGAGAAGGCGAGTCCCACGTCGAGTAGAGAAGAAAATTTCCTGCTCGTACGCAGGATCACCATCTAATAGCAGCCTTTCGATCAAAATAAGTGTTTTGAGAGCCACGGTCCAGCTTTTGGTCTTGTTGAGACGCCTTGCAAGGGTGTTAACACATGCACTGATGAATGCTCGAGAGTAACATGTGAGGCTCAGAATCTCCCTTATGTGCTTCTCTTCAGCAGGGTATTCATCGTGCCTCGTTGCCTTCACAATCGCCACATCAAGGTCTGCAAGTGAGGCACTGCTTCCCACCTTCGCTAGGCCTATGCTTGTTTGATCCTTCACTGCCCCAAGGGCTCTTCTCAGTTTTGAGCTTGGTGGCATGCTTTGCTTTCTTTACCTCCTAGATATATTCCAATTTCCTCAGCTTTTTGCCACCCAAAATCTTCTCCACTTTCTTCAATATCACCCGCTAAAATATGTTCAAAATCACCACACCCTGCAGATTTATTTACTTTGTCAAGTTCATCATTTCAACATGGTATTTCAAAGGTCTTAACTTTTCATTCATGCAGAAACTATTGTAACGTGAACTTGCTTATATATTCATATCAGTATGGTAAGATAAAAAAAGTGGGATGCTTTAGAAATAAGCCATGATGATTCCAACCTGCTTGGAGAGCACCTGAGGGAAGTAATTAAGATTTGTGAACGAAAATTTTTTGTGAAGTAATCACAAATGTTTACGGATATCGATCTCTGGCATGTATAAAATGTTGTCTTTGTTGGAATATTCATGCCAGATGTTTTCAGATGAAAATGAAAAAGAAAAAAGATGAGGAAGGAAAAGGTAGACAGTTGTTTGTATCTGTCGTATGATTCCTCTTCCCTTTCTTCTGTTACTGTCTGGGGCAAGCATTACAACCCCTGAGCTCAATTTGGTTAAGCATTCTCCGTTTTCTTAGCATAAAAACATGGGAAACAAAGGAAATGCAATGATATTATTATTGTATGCGTTAATACCCATTAGAAACCAGTTTGACTCTACTCATTACAACTGGGATTTGCCATATTTGGTACGATCAATGTTTAGCTTTTATTTTCTCATCACCCTTTGACCTTTTCAACGCCAACGTTTCCTATGTTTTAATTCATTTTCACTATCCAATCCAATTATTTATCATATAAGTTTTCTGATCACGAATCAGATTAAGTAAACAGACAAATAAGGCTTTTTTTAGAGGGACGCAAATGTGGTTAAACCTTCAAGTTCTCCTAATTCATCCCTCAAAATGCTCAACTCTGGTTAAAATCCTCAGTCCATAGAGCATGGTTGGGCTTTGTAAAACTGTACCAAAGAAGTAATGGGTAACACGATCCAACACTGCAGACCATAAAAGTAATAAGTTATGTTACTTGTTAAATATTCAAATTTAATAATAATAATAATAATAATAATAATAATAATAATAATAATAGTTTAAATACTTTTAAGATATTCTTCTGAAACTTACAATTTTTAAACACTTTAAGATATTTAAGATATTATTATGATTACTAAAAAGTGAGTTAAGAAACTTTAATACGGTCTGGAAATGCTTTTCATATTTTATTTGAGTAAATGATTAAGTTTTTTATAAATAATTTTAAGACAATAAAATAAAAAATATAATATAATTCAATTTTAAAGCTATTCATATATATATATATATATTCTTTTGTAAGTTTGATCATTTTCTAAAAATTTATACGTAAGTAAATCTAAAAATATCACTTAAAATAATTTATATTATGTGTATTATTATTTAATTTATTATTCTGCAAACACTAAATATTAAATATAATAATGATAATAATTCATCTTGCTCTTATTCTATTATATCCTCTTGTAATCTTCATAATGTAATATTAGATGCAATTTGAGAATTTCAACTATTTTCACTTTCTAATCTAATAATATTTAAGAGCTCAAAATTAATCCTAAAATTATCTCACAATAATACAATAAGAATTTTACTTTTATAAACCATTAAACTTAATAACTGCTACATCAAGTACTCCAGTAACAAAAAAGATCCCATAAAAATTAATTTTTATGAAACACACAACAGGAACAGAGAAAATTAGAATATATAGCATCAACTCATCATTGATTGGTTATTTACTTCAATTGAATTGTGAACACACTCTCCTAATTTCTCCAAGGGAACCTGTCTTGACACCAATTTGGCCCATCCTCACAAATGAATCAACAAAATCAGCTTCAAAAGAAGGCTCAAACATTGGACCAAAGGGAGAAAAGTAAGAGTCAAGGACACTCTTGGTGGCTATGTCATCATTGAGTCTGGCATCAGATTCTAGCACGGCAAAACCTTCCCTTATGTTCTTCAGAATGTGTATGTCAAAATTCTGCTCACTGCCTTCATCAATGCTTATCCGAGCACCAACATCTCCATTCTGAGGGCACTTTGTCTGCAGCTCTGGGAGAAAATTTGGACTAATTGATGGATCTGATCCCCCACCACTCGGAAAAAAGTTGTACAATCTTTTTGTCATAAAGAAGCATGCTGTGGTTCCAATTGTATGTGCACCTGAGATTATTTTCGAAGATCATAATATTACATGAAAAAAAAAGTTTAATTTTATAATCTTTATCCAAACCATGTTATTTTTTGCTTGCTTATTATGTTGGCTTACATATATATATATGTCACTGTCATGACAGTCACCTATGTAATTTACCATAAATTGAATACATATAGATTCCCAAGTAATCAGAATATAAGAGAAATGGACAAACAAACATATCTCTATCGATATCAATACCAATTAATGTGCATTGCAACTGTAACTCTGCATGTGCTCCATTTGTAATATAAGAACTGTCATCTGCCACTATTTTGCATTGGGTTTGATACGAAACTTTAAGCGGTCAAAGGATTAGGTGAAACAAAACCAATGAAGCCAAAGCTCATTATAAAAAAATTTAAATGAAAGCTGGCACACAGAGTGATACCATTCAGATGACACCCTTTTCTTACAGTTACAATTTTAGTCTAAAAAATTAAATGTTACCTCATATTTTAGCTATCGTATTTTTTCATTGTTAATAAACAGTATCTGATGGAAATTTGATACAAAGACATGAATCAAACCAAAGAGCTCTCACATGTATCATTTATCTACACATAGAAAACGTGATAGATCTTTTAGCAAAAAATATTGTAAACAGATATAAATGGAATATATGCAGCAGAATCCTAGGTACTATAACACTCCTATTGCTTTGTTAGTTTATTAATAAATTAAACCGGTAGATGTTATGTCAAGTTTCTTGAATGGTGACAAATTATCAAAATAGGAAGAGATTACTTAAAATATGAAAATCTCATGATATATTTACACAAGTTTCTTTATCTTTCTCGTTACGCTTCCTCTTTTTTCGTTCCTTACTTTTTCTTAACAAACAATATGGTATGATTACAATTTGTCTTCTAACAATTCCTACAACTTCAACATCAATTTTCCAAGTTCCAAATTCGTACTAAATTTCTTCAATTGCTTTCGTTGTATTCTAAAGCGGAGAGTAATATTAGCCAAAATAGTTTCATATCATATGTTTAGTAATTTGGCCATTGCATGCCTTTTAATTTTCTTTCTTTTGGCCAAGGTTCATATTATTTTTCCTCTCCAACAACCATTATCTCACCTATTCAGCATGACAAAGATATCACAGTGTAGAGAGAGTTAAAATGAAAAAAAAAAAAAAATAGTGTAGAGAAAGTACCACTGAGAAGAACAAGGTCTTTCACTGTGAGACCCTTGTTGAGAAACTTGGTCTTGAGTAGGTCAATTGAATCACTAACATCTGGCATGTCATCTGCAAGTGAAAGATTTGAAACCAACCCATCTCTCCGCCCTGTTGGAACTTCATATGTTGGTCCATTTGCCTACATTCATACAAAATATTATCTGATATAAATAGCAGCTTACAAGAACAAACTCTCAAGATAGAAAATATCAGCAACAAGAGAAAAAGCATGAATTAACTAATTATAACTAAGTGAGTTGAGTTAGGACCATGACAATAGCCTCTCTAGCTGCCAATGCCACTATGTCTGCACAAGAAACCACACCAGGGCAAGACCCTTCCAACTGTGCCTTGGCTTTTTCTATCACATCAAACCCTCTAACCCCTTCATGTCCGAATGCGTTTTTCTCTGATTGTGGACCATTGTCAATCAGAATTGAACCATCACATCCCTGAAATTATCCGTTAAAACCAAAAGACATATATACACACATATAAACACAAACAATATTGTTACTATATTATGCAGAAAGACCTCAACAAAGCAGTCATGAAAATGAAGTCGGAGCAAAACAGCAGCCATGGAGGTATCAGATACGGCAGCTTCTCTAACAACGTCACGGACAATGGAATCTACCTGAGGACAAGTGTTGGAGTAGAAACCTACTTGAAGCTGACTCTCAGAACACCCCATTAAGGATGAGAAGAATAAGAGAGACAAAACAAAGAGCCCCATCATCACTCTCTGCAAGTGCAACTGTGTATGAAATATAACAAGTTACAAGGTAGCAGACTAATATGTATATATATATATATATACTATAATGGATATGTGTACTCTACACAAATGGTAATTTTACAAATGATGCTATCGTGAGGAAGAAAAGGTGTTGATGGGGCTGCAATAAATACACATAAAAATTCATTTTGTAGACGGCAATTTGTCAATAAGTTGGCCACGTTTCAAGAGTGCATGAGTCTTGTGATGACCACTTTTCCTTTTCTTCTCTTGCCAAAGTCAATTCTGCATCCTTTTCATTCATTTTCTTTTATCAAAAAAATGCACACACTTCAACCTCTTACCAATTACTATAGGTTACTTCATTCATCTGGGAAAATTTGGTGAATTAAATGTTTCTATTCAGCAATCGGCGTGGTAAAAGTCAAAGTTAAAGTTCAATACTTGCTATTATTTTAGTAAATTTCAGTTATAATTGAAATACTTACTGTAGAATATTACTGTGTGCTTTGTATTTTATTTTGTTAATGCATGTAGCAGGTTTATTCTAAGATTTAAGAGAAGTAAATGAAGGTCATTGTCATTTGTGAGAAGCCTAGTGGTGGTTAGTGCCAATTTGGTCTAAATCAGATTTGAATACTTGTTAGCTGGTCTATTCTAATTACTGGATATAGAGAAGAGTGCGTGATGCAGCCATCCTTATCCAACATGAAGCATCAAAATTTGTCTGATGCAAGTGTGAGCCAGCACTTGGAGTGGTGTGAGACACTGTTTTGGGTGGCCTACGTTCTTCCTTCCATTTGTTTTGTACCATCATTTAAGTTAACAATAAGATTTGTCCATTCAGAGTATTATTCTGCAAGCTCAGCATAAAGTTCTTATTTCCATAGACAATAATGTTAGAGGCTTCACAAATCATAATGGCATAATAAAGTTTCTCTTATGTTTGATCTTTTTATAATACTATCTCTAAGGATAAAACTCATTATGGATTACTTATAAATGTTCTTGTGACTTTATAAGTGTTATATGCAATTTAAGAACTTTTGGTGTTCTTTTCAGTATTAAAATTTTACTTGAAATTTTAACTGATTTTTAATGAATCTTATAATATATTATTTTCTTAATTTAGTTTCTTTCATTTTGGTTTCTCAAACTCGCCTGTTTTCTTACATAGAAGCAATTTGATGCATCTGAATCTATGTTCAGAAGATGTATTGTATAGAATGTTGTATAATTGTAAATGTTTTGAAGATGTATGTGTATAGGGCACCAGAAGCTTAATATTTTAAAACAATCGCAGAGAATAAAAGTAAAAATCATTCAATTTAGCTGACAGGGATGCAAAATTATTCAGGAATCAAAATATATATTTTAGGACTGAATTAATACATCTTTATGAGATAGTAAATTGGTTGCTAAATGACTAATTTTTTTGTACTAATATAACTTAGTCCCTGTTTCAGTTAATAACATAAATATCCACTACTTTTATTTATTCAACTACTAAATATATAATTCACTAAATTTTAATAATTTGACGTTTATTTGTCTTCAAATCTAGAGGTTTCTTCTAATCCAACCAAAATATCAAATATAACAAAATCAATTTTAGCTATCAAATATCGTTCTATTTGAGTATTTATATTTTTTAGGGTTTCTAATGATAGTTAAGAATTTGTGTGTATTAACTTAAATTAACAATAATTTATATATACCTATTTGTGCGTTTGTACATGGGTTGAGATACCTAACTTATAATTTTATTATCATTCTTGTTAAGTAAATATCACTTATTCACTAACATTTCATATCTTCTTTTGTTATTTTTTATTTGTTTTAAAATATCTTTTTCTATATATTTCAGAAAGCTCATTCCTACAAATTTACATGTTTACTTAAATATTATTAAGTTTTAAGCGTGGGTAAAAGGTAGGAAATTTATTAGATTAATTTAAAGCATCTCTAATGTAGGTTTTTCTAAATCTTTATCGAGATAAATATTATTTTACTAGTATGTCTTATTCTCTTAAGTTTTTTCTTTTGTAAGTTTTATTTTAATTAAATATTATATAAAACTCATATTTTTATAATTTTTTATTTGTAATTCAATTTTTACAACTTGAAAAGTTAATTAAGTTATTATGTTAATATTAAAAAAAATTAAAGACTCGAACCTAGAATCTTATTTTAAAACACAACTATTAAATTTAGGATTTTATATATTACATCAATATATTTTATCAAGATGTTCTAATGCTGATTTCTGATCAAATTTAAGTCTTAAATATAAAGTTGTATTTATAACTCTAAAGAAACAATTAAATTTTACTTAGCATGGATCAAGCCTATTGATTAACATAGGTTTTAATGAGTTTAGGTCAAACCTTATTTGACCAATTAGAGTTCAGAAATTACTAGTGATATTATTTTAGGGATACAAACTATATATTTTTATAATAGATAAAAGACAGTTATATATATATATATATAATGATGGGTTGATAGATCACATGTCTCAACCTTTTTTCTTTTCAACTTGATCTTTACTATAGATATTTATACGCATTCTTCTTTTTTCTTTAATGAAATTAGGCGATTAAATTTCTGGGATTCCATGTAAGTGACGGAAATATATGAGACATTTTAAGACATAAAATTTACTCTATGATAAACCATTAATAGATATTAGAAGGAAAAAACCATAGTAAGTTAAATAACATGGTTTCTCTTCTAATTAGTGCATCATATTATGATAGTGAGTTTTCTTTCAAATATTGTATTATATTATCTTTTATACTAAGGTTCAATTTATTTTATTTTATAACTCTTATCTATATTGATAGTCACTTAAAAAAATATTATCTTGATTAATATTTTTTTTTACTTGTTATGATAAACTGATTATAAATATGATAAGGAATAAAAAAATATTAAGAAAATATTATCTAAAAACAATAAATGTAATAAACTTTCCCGGGGTAGCTGATTCCATGATTTTCAAGCAGGGCGTGAATTAGAATCTCAAGTTCCAAAACAATTTGTTGATGTATAACTTGTTGACTCGAAATGTATGGTCTTTATGATTTTGGCTTTATATGTATACGATATAATGTAGTTTTTTTTAACAATGATAAGAAGTTATTTTTTTTATATTAGTTTTTATATATTTATCATGCGAGAGGAAAATTATTTTTTAAAATATTTATTCTAATTTTATATTATTTATTTATTTTCTATTTTTAATCCTTTTTTATGATTTCTAATTTATCACAATTTCAAAATAGCTGACGGTTTAAAAAATGTATAGATTTATAAAAAAATATTTTACTTTTATTTCTTTAAAAATAATATATATTTATTGATAATACAACTATGTTTTTACATTACTTTGTGATAAAACAATTGTCATATTTAATAAATTTGTCTTATGAAAAATCATTATAGAAATTATATTTTTATTTGTTATAATTAAATCATGATATCCATTTGTTTATCGAACTGTACCTAATCCGGTATACAAATATATATCAGATCACGTAATCTATATCTATATATAAAATATGTTGTTAGTCACACATAATTTTGCTTTTCAAATCTTTAAAAAAGAATGTACACAGTTTAATATATATTCTTTTTAAATTTAACTCTTGTACATCTTTACATCTTTCAAAACAGTCATATCATGATAGCTTAAAAAACATGAAAAGAGAAGGTTAAAAAACTATAGTATAAAATAAATAGAATTAATACTTTTCTAAATATAACTTATTCTTACATAAAGTGTACCCAAAGACACACAGTAGAAAAAACGTTTAAAAAATACCATTTTAAAAATAAAATTAAGATATAAATAAAATTTAATATAATTAACCAATCTTAATGCGTGTGAAATTAATAATGTGTGTAGTTTTTCCCAACTATGAATTGGTTAAACTTTCCACTCTTTACCTTGCAGAAACGCACAGAAAAGAAGATCTCATGTACCAAATTGAGGCTAAGAGAATGATAAACATTTTTGCACCCTTCTACTCTCTTCATTTCTCTCTCGCTCTCTTTCCATGTACCAAATTGAGGCTAAGAGAATGTTAAACATTTCGTTCATATCAGGATGAAAAATTCTGAAGTTTAAAACATCACTTTATAACCTACAGAAGAACTACTGAAACACTCCCATCTATAGTAAAGCTGCCCGATCAAAATGATATAACTCCTATAATATTGCACTCATCTTGAATCTTATCCATGTAAAATCCTACTTGAACATTCTATACATAAGGTCGCCCAGAATGTAATCACAGGATATACTGTCTGCAATATTTCCCAAAGCACTTACACAAGTAAAAAGATGAGTAAAATATTTGATAGATAAGACGGAAAAAATTAAGAAAGAAATCTGTGTTATGGAATAGTGTCCTTGAAATGACTGTATTACAGTGAACAGGTGTGATAAGAAATACTATTTCCAGGCTTCCAAGCACTAGAAAGCAATGCCTAGCTTATCATTTTCAATATGTCATTAATGAAATTAGTAATACATATCATTCTTGCTTTTTCCAGTCAACTCTAACGTTCTTAAACAAAAACTTTATTCATTTTTCATAGATCAAACTGAAAGCAGAAGAGCAAATACAATGTCAAGGTTTTAACCAAAACAAGACAAAAACTGTATGTCTGTTCCCTCCCAGGATGACTTCTAAAGTTTCCACTTTCACAAGCAAACATTCAATGACTCACAAGGAACCCCAATATTGGAGTAATTCTTAACTCGTTCTAACGATTTTGGGCTCACCGATTACTATCTAAGTTTGATTTCAAACAACAATTTCTCCTACTATACTTCAAAAAATAGCGATCTGGTTGCCCATTGCATCTTTTTTCCCTATGCAATGCAGAATCTGCTTGCTTGCGATCAAGTTCCATGCCACTATCTTCACTGAGGTTTATTATCCTGTCAGAACAACTTCCCTCCCCTTCCTTCTGCAGCTCTTCCCCGATCCCTTCACCTTCCGATTCAGCTGTGCGCTCACCATCTTTTGAACCAGTTTCCATGCCACTTCTGCCCATACAGACAAAATTCAGACCTGTTGAAGAACCACTATCCAAAGTTCCTACAGAAACCAACGGCTCACAAAAAGATTTACAAGAGTCCGACAATAATTTATTGTCACAGGACACTTCATGCTTATCACGATAATCAGCATCCCTCGAGTTTGATGTCTTGCACGACGAATCAACACTAGAAGACAACCGCTTAGGAATATCCAAGAAACTTGTATTCAATAAGCAGCAACTCTTTGAAATCCTAGGCAAACTATTGAACTGTGGATGCAACTCAAAAGTCAATTCAGAGCCATCAAGAACTTTAAAAGCTTCCCTCTTAGGAGGCGGATTCAAACTACTCTCTTCCCCATTTGCTACAAGACTCAAAGCATTGTTTGCAATTTCAACAGCCCTTTTCGCCACCAAAGCTTTCTTCGTTGCCCCCTCTCTAGCCCTGGCAGCTGCTTCAACCTTCTCCCTCATCTCACGTTTTGCATCCTCAACCAAATCCTCCATTGACTGCGCCAAATTTCCACCGGGCAAAACCCTAGAACTACCCTTCTCTAGTATAATCCCACCATTTTCACCACCCATAACTCTTCTTTTTCTTCTTCTAGAAATTTCCAAGTGTTTAGGAATCCAGCAATCCACACAGACAGAAAATTCAGAGCCCATAGAGGCATAAGACCACGGAGGAGCATTTTTGTATTTCAAAAAACAGGTTTTGTGAACAGAATGCTGACACTGATTGCAGCGATATGATTCAAGAGACATTCCAGAGAAACAATAGGAACAAATTTGGGAAGATTCAACGGAAACAAAACACTTCTTGCATAGAAGAACTACACGCCATTCGCTATAAAGGGTTCGGAGTCTATTCTTACCGGAGCAAACGTCAACCTTGAAGCCACAAGCATGGCATTCGGTCAAATTGGGTAAATCCCTAGTTTTCTTGTGTGATGGAACGGAGTCTGAGGGGTTTTCAGATGATTCTGGCTGCGCCTCCGTTCGTTTCTTAGATTCGAGGAGCTTCATCGCCGGTGAAACTCCCATCCTTCAGATCGGAGATCGAAGAGATAAAATGTCTAGGGTTTTCACATTCTAGAGATTTGGGTCCTCGCAATGGACGTCAAAACATCGTCCACGCGCTATCATTGCGAGTAGCCATTCTAGTTTTTCCTTGCCCTTTTAAAAAAAATAAATTATATTGCTTCTGTGAGGTAAAATTAACTGGTAAAATACCAATTAATTTAACTTCTTTTTATTAGCAAATAAAAAATTAATTAAGAAAGTATAAGAGGAAGCTACATAAAACATAGGAAGATGTAACTTTCATATCCTATCTTACCTTGGTTATTCCTTATTTATTATATTATACAATAATAAATAATTACTTCGCCTATTACTTTTAAAGTGTCATTAAAATTTTATTAAAAAATTAAGATGTTAAATAATAGTTTACCATAACAACATTTTATAAGATTTTTTGTATTTTATTCTTTTCATTTCTATGTTATAATATATGCATATATGTAATATAAGATTAAGTAAAAGATAGAAAATAAGCAATAAAAGGGTTATTAAGGTAGTATTGAAATCTGAAAGAAAAAACAAAAATATGTTGAAAATTAAAAAGAAAAAAATAATATAAACATAAATTAAAAGTATTTGTGCATAAGCAGTTTGAGTCATAATTAATACAAGTAAAATGGTAGAAAAATAATATTTCTAGACCGGAGTTTTATAAAACCCCGCAATTGAAATACGTTACTATGACATAGAATTTAATATCACGAGTCTCGTTAAAAAATATTAATATAGTATTAAATTTAAAATCTCAAATAATAAAACAATTAATCATAAGAATAGAAAATAAATTAATATGTAGATCTTATAAAACTATTTAAGTAAAAGTTCCCCAAGAACATATTAGAAGTGATATAAGACATTAAACCACAAAAGTTTAATTAAAAGACCACAGAATGACCTACCTTAGTTAGTTAAAAGTATTCTAATTAATAACTATTAATCCTATTGAATGTGGCCAATAGGATTCCGTCATCTATAGAATAGCACCACGCAATTGTACTGAGTATTCATTATTTAATGGCACAAAAATAATAAATAAGCAAGGTGAATAATTTCATTAAATGAAAATGTGTGTATAATGTCAATAAATAAAATAAGTATTCGCATTAAAAAATTTTGATTTTAGCAATCATCAAATTTAGTCGTTAAATGTCAAAAAATAATAACTAAATATATTAGCATTTGAAAAGCGACTAAAAATAAGTGATAAAAAAAATTCTTATTTCTTAAGTATCTAGAGGTCAAATTTTTTAATGTTCGCAATTTAGTGATTGAAAAATCAATCCCAAAATATTTGGTTCAACATTTCTCATAAAAGAAATGTTTAGTTCTTTAACATACTAACCTTTTAGGTTTTAATGCATATAGATAAGATTATATCATTTATTAACATCAGAATTTAAAGTAGACATAAGTAATAATAAATTTAAAATAAGTAAATAACATTGACGTTGTAAATGTTTCAGTGAATTTTCATATAAAAGAACAAATATTTATAATAATTGAATGAGAACAATTTAACTATTAATAGAAACCGTAAAATATTGATTTGTTTTTATTCATTTATAAATAAACAGTAAAAAAGAATAAAAATAACTATTATTTAGAAACTTTTATTTAAATAACACTAAAATTACGGGTAATTTTTAATTATTTTATATAATAATATTAATTATTATCGTTAATGTTATTTACATAGAAAACAGATAATCTATAATTACAATACCAAGAAATCTTTGCAACTATGTTATGATTATCATTATAATAATAATAATTAATAATAATGATAATAATTATTAATTATTATTATAATAGTAATATTTTTGCTTAATTTATTCCTGTAAAGAAATTAAGATGCCAAAGCATCAATTTTCAGGGGATTACATTACATATGTCAGTAGATATTAAACATTATTTTATTATTTTAAACTTTAAATTATATAAAAAAATTATTATATATAATTCTCAAGCTAAAATGCATATTTAAATTAAACTCACAACCAAAACACATATAAGTTTTTTTTATTAAATTTTCTATTATTTGAACTACTTTTACATTCTCACATCTTTTCTCTCTCCTCTTTAAATTAATTTTTTTTAAATGATTTTGCAAAGTAATTTTAAAATCTAAAAAGTATAGAAGTAAATTACAGTCCTTACATACTCTTATTTTATTATACAATGTAAAGAGAGAGAGAAAAATAGTACGAGATTCTATCTGGCTTTTATTATTACACATTAGGGTGACGAGGACTTCCTACAGTTAAAGCCCAACTGCAGGGTGGTGCAGTTATGATCTAAGGACCATTATAATTTTCATCTCACATGTTTATTACATTTTTAATCATAATATATAAATCGAAGGGATCAGATTTCGTGCAGCGAAAAAGCAACTGCAGGGGATTCATTTACACAGATTCTGAGATCTTTGTAGGGCCATTGGCGAAAACATGACCCAGCTCAGACTCATGCCTGTGCGTAGGGTAGTCAGTTGAAGCGCGTGACGGAATCTCGGAATCTGACGCAGATATAAAAGGAGGGAAGTAAAGTTGTGTTACTCCGTTTGCCCCATATTATTGCATCTCTCTCGTGCCAGAGGCCGAGTCTTTCGCCGTTTCTCCCTTTGCTCTGTCGATTCCAACGCTTCTCTTTGCGGTTAGCTTTTCTTCTTGATATTCTATCAGATCTAGCATCTTGCTTTCATTTTCGTCTTTTAATTTAACCGTGCACGATATCCTAATGTGGATTTCGCTATCTCTCATTGCTTAGATCGTTGTTCTCTCAGCTTGCATGTTCTGTACACGTGATTGGCATGCTGTGATTCTGTAAAGCCATAGGTTATAGCAAAAACTCCTTGCTCTTTTTACGAAGTGTTTGAGGAATACTCGCTGCTCTGGTTTTGGCTTTAGAGATATGGTTGAATAAGAATTATTAATCCTTTATCTTCTGCTGATTGAGCATTGGAAAGTTAATCTTTGTTTTGTTATTGGTGGCTGAGCTCTCAATGATGGCCTAGAATTAATTCTTTTAAATATGTGTATTCGAAGGAAAATTAAATAGATCTGTGTATAGATGTTGTTTCCTTTTGCGCGGTCTTGCTTGCATGCGAATTCTGTGATTGATAGAGTAAAATAGTTGTGCGGTTCTGTAGGTTGTGTTCCTTAAATTTATACGGATTTGAGAGTGATGGCTTGGTTTCGTATGTGAAAACTCGGTTTCTCACAGCTGTCTTTGGGCTATTTGGTCTTTTTGTTTATCTTTATTTGGATTTTAGTTTTCATTTTTCTGATTCGCTCTTGCAATCCGTTTCTGTCAGGTGCTTTTGTGTTGCTGATAACAAAATGGTTGGGAGTGTTGACACTTTAAATGAGGATTTGAGAATCAACGGAGCAGTTGAACCGTTGCCTGAGGATTTTGACGCAACATCTTTAGTCACGGATCCTGTGCCTTCTGCAGTTGTAGACAATGGCGGTGTCAATGAAGACGTGCAGATCAATAAGGGAAAAGAGAAAAGACTAATAGTTCTGGGAAGAAATATTCATACCATGTCTCTAGAAGTCACAGAGCCTGATGCAGATGACGATGTTACTGGGGACCGGGAAGCTTATATGGCTAGTGTGTTGGCCAGATACAAAAGAGCTTTGACCGAAAGGACAAAACATCACTTAGGTTTGACAATATTTGCTCTTTTGATGATCTTATTGCTTTATTGACTACATTTATGTACGTTATTTAGAAAATCAATCAAATTATACAGAACTTGATACTGCTTTTTGTTTTTTCCCTTGGGATCTTGCTTAATTTATGAGAGGTTTCACTGTGATTTATGACTTGACAATTGATACACGGATGCGGCAAATCTAGTTAGCTTCTTGGTAGTGTCAACCTAACCCAGCACCAGCAATCACCCATTAGCACTGAACCTGTACTTTTTTCTTTAGCTCATCTAATCCCCTGTCATGCTCTGTCTGGCTGATTTTTCTCTTTTATCTGTAGTGGAAATCCCAGCATTTGTCATAACTATGTGGAATTCATTTCACCTGCCTGCATAACTCAGATGTCACAAAATATTTCACAAATCTAATGTAAAGGAATTTACACAAACACACAGAATACAGTATAGGATTCTGTTTTCAGTAATTAAAATATGCCACAACTGACAATATGCTGGTCCATAAAAAATCATTACTTAGTAGTAATCTAGCTTCTTCTGGAGCTAAATAGTACATGATTTAGAAGTCTCCATGTTGACAACAAGAAAATCATTTGACGCTTGTAATTGTAGTAGACTTTGCCGTTGTTTTTAATTTCTTATCTTCTTAGAATGAATTTATAATTTTCTCTGTCTTATTTCTGAATTCTCTTGGTATTTCCTTTGGTACACCATGCACACAAATACATCAATGAAATAATTTTATCAGGATTTTTGCTTGACTTTTGTTGCGCACTAACTTCAATTAGCCTCTGGAGTTGAGTATACCTCGTATTAAATTTATGAAATTTTTATTCCAGGGTACCCCTATAATTTGGATTTTGATTATGGTGCACTCTCACAACTTCAGCATTTTTCTATAAATAACCTGGGAGATCCATTTATTGAAAGCAACTATGGTGTCCACTCCCGGCAGTTTGAAGTTGGTGTTTTGGATTGGTTTGCCCGACTGTGGGAACTGGAGAAAAATGAGTATTGGGGCTATATAACAAACTGTGGTACAGAAGGCAATCTCCATGGCATCCTAGTTGGGTTAGTTTCAGCTAGTCTTATTTGTTTATCTTCAAAATTTGGTAAGGTTGTAAAGAACATCTAATATGGTTATATGACTTGTGCAGGAGAGAGGTTTTCCCACAAGGGATTTTGTACGCCTCACGAGAGTCACATTATTCTGTTTTTAAAGCTGCTCGAATGTACAGAATGGAATGTGTGAAGGTTGATACTCTTTGGTCTGGGGAGATTGATTGTGATGATTTCAAGGCCAAGCTTCTTCATAATCAGGACAAGCCAGCAATTATAAATGTGAACATAGGCAAGTTTCTTTTTCATTGTTTCTCTTTGTCCCATTCCATTCTCCCTTCCTCTTACCTTGTTCATTCTAACCCTTACAACTGAAACAATTGCAGGTACAACTGTGAAAGGAGCTGTGGATGATCTTGATATGGTGATAAAGAAACTTGAAGAAGCTGGATTTTCGCAGGACAGATTCTACATCCACTGTGACGGGGCTTTGTTTGGTCTCATGATGCCTTTCGTGAAACGAGTATGTGAAGATGTTACTATAAACTGTTTAACTTGCATGAGATGTAATGATGAAATTTTCATCTGTTATCTTTAGTTGTTCCAATAGAAAACTCATGATGCGTTATTATACTTGTTATCTGGTTTAATTTTCATCATTTTGTTTCTTGCATAACCTGTCTATTTTCCGGTGGTTCATTTTGTCATATATTTGTGCTCTTGCTATAAAGTCATAATTTTAACTATAGCAGAACGTGTTTTAAATATATGACAAATGTGACTGTCACTATTATTTTACATGCCCATGAAACTGCATCGTTCCTTTTCCAAATTTCAGTCAGGGAATGTTCATTTTGTTATAAACTGGTTATATTTAAAAATGGCAAGATTAAAATTCCATGCTTCTTGGTCAACCCATCTTATGTGAACCTAACCATATTCTGTATTACCTTGTATTTGCTTTCAGGCTCCAAAAGTTACTTTTAAGAAGCCTATTGGCAGTGTCAGTGTTTCTGGCCACAAATTTGTAGGTTGTCCCATGCCTTGTGGTGTGCAGATAACAAGATTGAATTATGTCAATGCTCTTTCTAGGGATGTGGAATACCTTGCTTCTAGGGATGCCACGATCATGGGTAGTCGGAATGGCCATGCTCCCATATTCCTTTGGTATACCTTGAATCGGAAAGGATATAGAGGATTTCAGAAAGAAGTACAGAAATGCTTGCGAAATGCACACTACTTCAAAGATCGCCTTGTTGAGGCTGGGATTGGTGCAATGCTTAATGAGCTGAGCAGCACGGTTGTGTTTGAGAGGCCACACGATGAAGAATTTATACGCAAGTGGCAGTTGGCATGCAAGGGGAATATTGCACATGTGGTGGTGATGCCAAACATCACTATTGAGAAGCTGGATGATTTTCTGAACGAGCTTCTGGAGAAGCGTGCTACCTGGTTTCAAGATGGGAAGGATCAACCTTACTGTATATCGTCAGATGTAGGTGAAAAGAATTGCCTTTGTGCTTTGCACAAGTAATTTCCCCATCCAATCTAGAGTTTGTTGCTGTAGTTGATATTTTAAGTGTTACGCAGTTTGCGTGTCTATGTTCTTTCGGGATTTTGATGCTATTAATTACATCTAGAATTATCTTTGCTGTCTGCCTCAGTTTTTATTATTTTTGCCGCTACTTAGTCTGTTATTGACATATTGTTTGGTAAGCCCCTATTGAAAGTACTTGTAACCAAAGTAAGCTAAAACAAAATGATAAAAAAAATTCGTCTCTATGTTTGCTTTTTCTTTAAGTCAAAAATAAAGCTGACATATAGACGAATAAAATCTTAATTTGAACTTATTATCGTATATTTGTCTCTTAGGCACTTCATTCCTCAATGCTGTAAATTCCTGAGAATTTGTTTAGGTTTGACGAGAACTGTCTTATGCTCTGATAATAGTCGGTCTTTTTCAATAGTCCAATTTGTAAAGTATATTCAGCCTTATATTGTAGCGTATTAGTTGCTTAGTCTTAGGGCTTCAAAAGGAAAAAGAGAAAAACTGTTAACCCCACCACCTCTAAAAAAGAATTGACATAACACAATCACTAACCTTCTAATTCAAAAGTATCAGTCTGCAGAAAATGCGCACGTTTAATTATATGCTGAAGAAAGAGTAAAGGAGCATCAAACTTGGAAGTAACAGAAAATAAAATACATATTTATCACCCAAACACTCACCAGTCCACAAATTCGGAAGCAACAGTCATCAACTAATTCGGTTTAGTTATTTATTACATGCTTGTTTATTGTTAAGTGTCTATGTTTATTTATGAGCATACCTGAATTACATAGTGTTAAAATTCCCTATGTTTCAACTTTGTTTTAGCTTGATTTATGAGAGAAGTATTCAAATACGAACGAGTAATTAAGTTGATGAAACTTTGATCTCCTTTGTTTATTGTAAATGTAGAGAGAAATCAAGTCAAAGAAAATATATGATTAGTGTACAAGCAAATTTGTTGAGCCAATCTCAACTAATAAATATAAGGAATAAAATGAAGGAGGCAAAAATTTATGATCTTTAAAGAAGACAAACAAAATAGAAAGTCGACATAAATGAGTTTTTCCTGGATTTACTCACTAAATCCAAATTATCTCAACAAAAGTTGTAGTGGTAGAAATGTAGATACTCAGATTTTTGAAGATTCACTCACTAAATTACAGTTGGTTTAGTAGATGTTACATAGTTGTCTCCTAACAACGTATAAATACTTTCTCTTTGAAATTTAGACATCTATCAATACACAACAAAACTAAAAGGAAAAAAAAAAAAAAAAAAAAAAAAAAAAAAAAAAAATTGTTTTTTTAAAAAAATTTTTTTATATATTTTTTTTATTATTTTTTTTGTTAATTTTTTTTTTATTTTAATTTTTTTTTTTTTTTTTTTT
>Ga0099825_1003127_pt1 | contig 22092 bp, 16 predicted proteins | sample SiratroredBW_FD_76838 | JGI IMG/M metagenome (GOLD analysis project Ga0099825, IMG submission 76838) | Root nodule microbial communities of legume samples collected from California, USA - Siratro red BW | ecosystem: Host-associated > Plants > Roots > Nodule | place: USA: California | collected... | reverse complement strand
TTACCAGAAACCAAACAGATTTATTATCATACATGACAAGAAAAACTTATGACACAAAAATTAGCATGATTAGTTTATCACTAATTGGATAAAATGTTTCCAATGTGAATCCGATTTACAGTTGATAAATTGTATTGGATTCTGGCCCTCTGGCAGGTATTTGTATTGTACCTGAGCTAAAATGGCAGGTTTATATGCATCTGGAGAAGCTTGATACTTTGCCTCGGCTACAAACTTTCCATAATGGATTCTTTTTGAAAGAACCTGCAGTCATAACAAAACACAAGTTTCCATCAATATAAGAGACCCAGAATTTATCATTACAATCTCAACTTACTAAATTGAGGCAGTGAAATTGGTGAACTTTTTCAGAATAAAGCATGATACATGTTTACCAAGGAAACTTTCAAGTTACAATGATTTCCACCAATCCCAGTTCATAAAAATTTATAATTGGCATGCCAAAACATGAAAGGTTGTACATATTAGTTTTCCAACTTTAGAATTGGTCTTTATTTTTTCTTTCACCGGGCAGAAGACGCTTTACTTTCTACGGTAAACAATCACTTTAATGCAGATATAAACAAGATCTGTGCATCTTGGAGAGCATGAGATGATCTAAGCAATAGTAAACTAACAAACAAAACCTGCCACTGTGATGAGGGTCAGCTTCTTTCCTTCATTACAGTGAAAGATTTTCAAAAATATCAAACCAATTGGGCTTCACATGGCACATGTACCAAAAAGTTAAATACCAAAGAGGAATTAGAGAAGGATATGAAATGATGGTAGAGATAGATTCATATACAATAGAACAGTATGCTTTGAGATACCTTAAAGTAAATTAAATAATTGGAAATACAATGTGGTACAACCCCTGGAAACCATTTGAATTTAGAAATGAACTCAACTAAAAGGAAACTAATAATGTTTACCTGCAAGCATGTTACATCACAAACAGCACTAGATCCAGAGTTACCATCATCTCCTTGCTTAACTATTTGTGGGATGAGAACTCTGAAGTACAAGCTCCATACTTTATCGTTTATATTAATTGACTCGGCAATAGGGTGCAACACCTATTCATACATGACACAAATTCAGAGAAGAAGCAATTAGCACAAGAAAGATACAGCACCAATTTATTTTGGTGCATGGACATAGTCCACATAGTGTTCCAAAGCTGACAACTAAGGACTACTCTGTGCTCACGAGGCAATTATTTTGAATTCATTAAGCATATAAGAACCACAGAAAGAATTAAACTGTAATTTTTCCAATTAACAGCTAATTAATTTTCCTTCCACTTGTTTACAATTAAATTTTCTGGGAAATGTGTTGGGATGAAGGACTCTAATAGCAATATAACAGAATGGTCATTGCCCAACTTGGTGTACATTTTTTCCCTTTTCATGTAACTATAATGTTTCAATTTCATCATTATTGAAAAGAGAAAACTGTCACTTCAATTCATCAAAAAGGACCACATCTCACAGTAATTATACTTCTATAAGGAACTGTTTCTTTACAATTAACCTTTTATAAGCCAGTTTCGGTCAGTTTTCAAATTCTATAAAAAACATGAATTGAGTCATTGACATGTCATCTTTGAGCCTACACAGCTAATGTCACTACAAGTGATACGAATGGACTTGGACAGGGGGAATTGAAAGAGTTATACACATTGTAATTCCATATACCTGAAAGTGTAGTTCTGTGCAAGTGAACATAATAAACTTAGCAGCAAACAGAAAATCTTAACAGTACAAGCTTGATTACTGCTATGGAATATTCAGTACCTGAGGGTACTGCAATGGTGGTAACATTGGTTCAGGTAGGTCTTCGGGAAAGAAGGGATGCTCATCGGGGCTCTTGTACCTGCCCACCTTCAGTGGAATGGGAATTCAGTCAGTGAAATTAACCTTCACATTATCATTCTTTTAAAGCAAACTTTTGCATACTTCTGAAGTCAATAATATGTTGAAAATGAGAACAAAGTAGGAAGAAAATTTGGATGCACATCAGAACAAAGTAGGCAAGAATTTACAAACCATTAATGATATTTTGGGGACAATATGATAGGAAGAAACAGTTAAAGTAGCTATCAATTGAGTAAAAGGGTTTAAATATAGATTCTTTTTGTGACTGTAAAAAATTGGTAACAACAGGTTGGAGGCCTTTGATAGAAGAAATTCAATATAGATTTTTTTGTGATGCATATCTTAAGCTATTTTTATGCATTAGTAACATTCAATTAGCTTATAAAAAATAAGGTTAGGGTCACACCTTGGCATGAAGCTTCTCAGTTTCCCTCAACATGTACTCCACCAATGATCCATGAAATTCATCCATGGAAAAAGCATCAGGATCATATGTATCTTCATTGTAAGCGTATTGTGATCGCTCCAAGAGACTGAAGATGATGCTATCCTCTAGACGAATTAAAGAATGCCTTATCTGATCAAGGGTCAGATATTCACTCTCATCAATTCTTTTTTTTGCTGACACTGATCTACACAAAAGAAATAGGGCAATTTTAAAAAATGACTAAGCAATTGCAACCTCACTATCCCCACTTGACAACCAATCAAAATTGAAAGCATAACAAAAGAAGAAGAAAATTCCCCATATTAAAAGAATAAAATATGAACTAAGAAAAAATATATAATATTTTGCATCATGAATAGTTATACATGTAAAGTTTCTAGTTACTATAGAATGGAGAAACTTGCTTCACAGGGTAATCTCAGATTGGTTGATAGTATAAAAAAAATTCCCACTATCCATGCATATCATTTTCATAAAATATTCAATAAAGAGAAAAGCGCAAACTGCATTAAGAATAAAAAATAGTTTCATAACATACAAGGAATCCAATTCCATCATGGACTTTCCTCTTTGATAATCCACCAAGTCCCATTGAACCCCAAACCTTGATCATGAATTCTAAACACAATTTCAATTACAAACACCCAGATGAAAAAATCGAAACTTTGAGATTAAAAATTGAAACTTGAGAAACCCAACGTGAATGCAGACTATTCAAAGTCTCTTACTCAATGGAAGCAGCGTGTGCCCGGAAAGAAAGATTGGTTTTTGGAACAAAATCCAAAGTGGGGTTGAAGGAAATCGAAGCCCTGCGAGGCGTAGGATGAAAAACGCATGTGGGTGTGGAAGGAACAGAGTGGGTGATTCGCAGGAGCTTGGACTCCATTGGAGAGAAAGAAAGAAAAGAGAGAAAGTGAATTGTGGTTATGGAAAGTTGACAAAGAGAGACAAAGATGAATAAAGAGCTAAGAAAGAGAGAGAAATGGGATTTGAAGCATTGGAAAAAGGTTTGGTGGGTGGGAATAGAACAGAGTATTTGGTGATGTGTGGACTCCTGAAAAGTAGTAGGTAGCTATGTGAGAAGAGAGAGACCAATCACCATACCAAACACAAACACTGATGTTAGGAGTTTGGTGTTGGGAATTGGCTTTGTTTTAGGGTATTATATATATATACTTATATGTTTTCATAAAATAATTACTGGGTCAATCCAAATTAAATATTGTTTTAATCTTGAACTAAATAAGAGTGAAAATTAAGTGGTTTCATTTATTTTAATATGATTTAGCTTATTTTTTTTTATAATGATAGATGAAACTTTGGTCAACTTTATAAATCAAATAGGTATTGAGGAGTGGAAGAGTGCACGATTAGTTTTGGTGCTTTCGTAAGTTTTGTATTCTGTTTCTTAAAAGTTGGAGGAGGTGGATTGACTTGTATGATATCTACATGTTAATATGTTTAATTTGTTCTATATAACTTCCAGTTTGAGGAATAATTTCATAAATTAAAATAATATTTTTTTTTTAATTTTCTAATTTTGAATTTGAATGTTTTAAAAATAAGATTTCATTTAAAAAAATAACTATAAAATCAAAATAAAGACTAGTAATTTATTATTTATTACAAATAAATTAAAAATGTACAATAAAAATTAATTGAATTATAAAATAAAATTTTTATTTTTATTTGTAAAACTATAATACTAATAAATGTGTGTGGGGGGTGAGAGTGTTTTTGTGTACGTGTGGTTTGTGTATGTACGCATGCATGTGTGTAGATGGGTGTGAGTCTGTTAGTAGATTTAGGATTTAGGATCTAAAAAATATTTGAATTATGAAATAAAATTTAAATATGAATTTGTAAAACTATAATATTAATAAATATGTGTGTGTAGGGTGGGGGTGTTTGTATGTTTCTGTATGTGTGTGGTGGTTGTGTGTGCCCGTGTAGGTGGGTGGGTGAGTGTGTGAGGCTGGTACGTGTGTATGAGTGGGTTTAGGATTTATAATTTAAAAAATAATTGAATTATGAAATAAAATTTAAATTTGTATTTGTAAAATTATAATATTAATAAATGTGTATGTGTGTGGGGTGGGATTGGGGGTGTGTTGTGTTTTTGTGTATGTGTGTGTGGTGGGTGTGTATGGGTAGGTGAGTGTGTGGGTGGGTGTGGGTCATTGTTCTATTATTTTATTATTTATATCTATTTGAATGACGAATACGAATTATTAATTAAGATAAATATGATATATCCATATGGTCATTGTTATGTGATTCGTGAAAATGTTAATGATATGTTTATTATGAACGAATCCTAGGTTTTAAAGAGTTGAGAACAAGTTAATGTATGAATGTTTGTATTTGGAAAGTCACAATTTGGTTAACTAGATGAAAGGCAAAGAAGGGTGATATCTAAGAAAGTATTCCAAATAGGTTAATATATGGACAACTTAAAATAACATCCTAGACTAGGATATTTCACAGGTCAAACTTAGTACTATCTGATATCTGCTCAACATCATAAAAGTTAGGTAGTCAGTATATATATATATATATATATATATATATAGTACCAATATTTTTTTTATTAAAAATACTCAATTACTTAATCACTTTCCAAATAACTTTTGATGTTTAAAGAGGGTCATCAAAAGTGTAATATATGGATCGATATGTCTAAAGTGAGATCACTTATTGTGGTTGTAAGTCAAGTCATAAGTCCATTGTTTGTGGTTGCAGGTCAAGTCATATGCCCTCATTGTTTGTTAAATTCATTAAGATTGATCTTTAAGATTTATAAAAGACCTCACTTATTTCCATGTTATTTTCATATGTATGTACATGCTGTGTTGTATGGATAAAAGTAGAAACATGCTTAGTAAAGAGTTGTTTAGAAAAAACTCCGAGATAATTCTCAAGAATGTTGAGTCATAGAGAACCTAACTCTAATGTCTTAAAATATATAAAATAGATAGTTGCCTATTCTTATGTAAAACTTTTATTGTTTTAAACTTATATGTTTTTAAATAATTACAAGAATGTAAAATATTAACATTCATTCCTAAACCTTAAATCCTAGATCGATGTTATGAATTGTCACAAATAATACTATGCACTGTTGTACAATTGTGAAGACAATAATATCATAAAAGTTAGAACATTGAATATTGACAAGTTAGTAAATGTAATTTGTTTTTATGTATTATATTCTTAAAAAGTATAATTTATATTACATTAAGATTATGTGAATATTAGAATTAATATGATTTTATTTTTCATTTAACTAGAAGTAGGCCTTTTCAATTATAGTTATGTATTAGAAGTTAAATGTGTCAAAACCTAATTAAAAAAAATACATCACATGTTCATTAATTATATTGAAACATTTTATGATTTTTTTTCTTTTATAAATTGATAGTGATATAATCTCTTTAATGATGTCGGACATCAAAGGCAACATTTATCATAACATAAGTTTCCTAGTATTAATTGTTATTGGAATAATTGTTTTTAGAAACGAACATCAAATATGGGATAACTTTAATAAATCTTTCCAATATCTTTGATGTATATAAAATCTTTTTGAGATCTTGTTGATAAAAATAAACATGAAACCATCTTTTACAACATAGAATAAATTAAAAAAAAAAAATTCTATAGACATATACTTATGTTACGTATGATTTACCTAAAAACTATCATCTTATAGATAATAGTCTATCATACAATATTTTACGCTAATATAAATTAAAATTAAAATTAATCACAAATTTTTCAATTATATTTATTAATTAATAATAAATTTAACATTTTACATATATTAAAGGCCATTTTAAATTATTATATAAACTATTAAATATTTTTAAATAGATTTAAAAAAAACGTATATAAATCCACTTACAAAGAATCAATTTCTAATGAAAACATGTTATATAAATTCATTAAAATGATAATTGAAATATTGACGCATGTATAGAAAATAGATTTATTCTCATAAATAAAATGTGCAAAGTTTTGAACCATTAACAATTCTCTTGCAAAAACAAAGAAACTGCATGTAGTGTGAACGTTGGTTGATGGGAAGTGAGAAGTGAGAGAGAAAACGACATGGCAGTGTCGGCGCCGACATCAAAGTTCGACGTCGTAATCCTCGGAGCCTCTGGTTTCACCGGCAAACATGTTCTCAAAGAAACCCTAAAATTTCTCACCAATTTCAACTCCCTCGCCATAGCGGGCCGCGACCCCTCCAAATTGGCCCAAACTCTCAACTGGGCCGCCAGGCCCAATCCGCCTCCTCCCATCGCCATCCTCGCCGCCGACACCGCCGACGCCGCCTCCCTCTGCGCGCTCTGCGGCCGCGCGCGCCTCCTCCTCAACTGCGTCGGCCCCTTCCGCCGCCACGGCGAGCCCGTCGTCGCCGCGTGTGTCGCCGCCGGCTGCGACTACCTCGACATCACCGGCGAGGCCGAGTTCATGGAGCGCGTGGAGCGTCTGCACCACGCGCAGGCTGTAAAGAACGGAACTTTGGTGGTTTCGGCATGTGGGTTCGACTCGGTGCCCGCGGAGATGGGGTTTTTGTTCCACTCGAGGCAGTGGGTGGGCCTGGCCCGGCCCAACAGGGTAGAGGCGTACCTGAGCTTGGAGTCGGAGAAGAGGATTGTGGGAAATTTTGGGACGTTTGAGTCTGCGGTTATGGCTGTTAAGGATTTGAAGGAGATGGAACAACGTAGAGTCATCAGAGTAAAACCCAAGGTATGATATCATATGATACAATGCTTGAATTATTAAACTTCTACAATGGCAATTATTGAACTCACTAATTCATACCACCAGATCATGAATTATGATATGATTAAAGTTTTTTTGTTTTTTAACTTTCTACACTTCATAGAGGTCAAGATACAGTAACAGAGTTCAGAGAACTCAAGCTACAATGTTTTCCTGCAACCAACAATATATAACAGTTTTGAGAACCCTCAAGATGTTTGAGATATCTGGTCTTCATTCCTCACTCTGCATCATATTATTATCATCATTGAGTTACTTGTGCTGGTTGTTGATTGCAGCTCATTTTGAATGCTAAAATATATTTAGTTCATTTTTTTAAAAATCAATTATCTAGCATCATCTAGAATGTGATTAACTTAGTGTAATTATGTTTATGGAACTTTTTATTGTTTTTGACATATAACAATAATCCTAGAGTATATGTTCTAGGATATATACCCTTCAAATTGTGTTTATAATCTTAAAGCTAGTTGCCCAATTTTTATCATCTGTTATTTCCCCTATATATGATATTTTTCATATTGTATATCATTTTGCCAACTTTTATTACCCATGCATGGTTGCAGATTCCTGGGCCCCCACCTAAGGGAGAAACAATAGAACACCAGAAGAAAATTGGCCTTTGGGGGGTAACACTACCTTCAGCAGATGCAACTCTTGTTGGAAGAACACTTTCAACTCTGACTGAATTCCCTCATGGTCTTCCTGGGTTGAATGAGAGTGAAGAGATGGTTGAGAAAAGGAAAGCCTTCTGGTCATCTGTGAAGCCGGCTCATTTTGGTGTGAAACTAGGCTCAAAATCTTTGTTGCACTTGTTTGGATTTATTACTATTGGAATATTCATTGGTGTTCTGGGAAGATTCTCTTTTGGAAGATGGCTTCTATTGAAATATCCCTCCATCTTCACCTTTGGAGGGTTCAGTAAGAATGGACCTTCTGAAGAGGAGATTGCTAGTGCTTCATTTAAAATGTGGTTTGTTGGACATGGTTTCAGCAATGAGAGCCTTGCTGCACAGGGAAACACAAAACCTGACATGGAAATTATCACAAGAGTAATGGGACCTGAAATGGGTTATGTAACCACCCCTATAATTCTGGTTCAATGTGCTCTTATTCTCCACAGCCAAAGAAACAATCTACCAAAGGGAGGAGTTTACACTCCTGGGGTTGTGTTTGGTCCAACTGATCTCCAAGAAAGGCTTCAACAAAATGGAATATCTTTTGATGTCATCTCAAAAAGTTCCCTTTCTACATGACTCTCTGCAGTTCATCTTTTGTTGGTCAGAAAAGAAGAAACTGACTGGTCAGAATGCAAAGTTATGATAAAGAAATTAGACAACCTTCTTTAACTGACTTCAAACGTTTGTTCAGGTGGATTAATCATACATCATAGTGATTGACTTTTATTGCATGTGGAGATCATAAATAGAATGACTGTTTGGCAGATAGCTGATAGAGAGCCAGCTGAGGCTTAATTTACTTGGAAATGGAGAATTAACTCAGAAAAAGTATTGATTAGATTCTTAATTTGTTATAGAAAATGATATCATGATTGGTGATGGATAAAATAATTGGTGTGAGAAAAAGTATAAAGCATAGCCGCTGAGATTCTTAATTTGTTATATAAAATGATACAATGATTGGTGAAGGATAAAATAATTGGTGAGAAAAAGTATAAAGCATAGCCGCTTCTCAAAGATAGGAGAAGCAACCTCCCCAAGAAGTTTCTGATGCCATAGGTAAAAAGGTCATCAAGATGAAATCCCAAATTGTCCATCATGCTATATTGTTCCATTGTCACGGACAAAATACTTGGTTGATAAAGCAATACACAATTGAAAATATAAAAGACTTGGTTGATAAAGCAATAAACAATTGAAAATGTGTACGATGATTGGAAAGAATAATTTTTTAAATTGTTCATATTAGTGCAAGTCATGACAACTTGTTATTGGATTTAAGTATTACATCATACAATCCAATATATTTTGGCAAGGAATTACTTACAAAAAGGTCTATTTCAAAAGATTTTTTTTTACCTTTTGAAGTCCTTTTACCTTTAGTTATGAAATGGATTCGATTTTGCAAACTACTAATACAAGTGAATAACACATTTTTATATAACAAATACATAGGTATTCTATTGGTTATAATGGTACAAAATGAGAAAAAATAACATCTTGTCGTCTTTATTGTTGTTAAAGTTGAAATACCAAAAATTTTATTTTATTTTTCTTAAAAACCTAAAGAAGTACGTTATGAAGTTTATACATATCTATTACATTTGACATATTATACAAGATTTTATGAGATGCTTTAAGAATGTCAAACTTAAAATGAACCTTGTGAATGTGGGTAATCACTTTTATTCTTAAAACAACTTTTTTTTTTTGGATTATTACTTTCTATCTTAACTTCTTTAATTCAACATGGATATACTTAATGATTAAGTTCCGAGTCAACTACTAGTATAATATTAAGAAGCAACAAATTAGGTTAACAAACTTCTTAAACAAGAATGAACACTTGCATTGGATGAAGGTAAAAGATGAGGTCACCTGATGATCAACTTAGATGAATCCATAAATTTAATATGGAAAAAGAAAAAGAATTTTCCAATTTTCATCATAACAATAGCTACATGTATTAGGTACAGAAAGTTTTTTATATAGGGAAGAGAAGTGATCATAATGATTAATTTTGGTTGTATGTATTCTGAATTTGCATCAAAGGTATTGAAAGATGTTCATTCAAAATTAAACACTCAGAGTGTTTAAATTTGACAAATACAACCCAAAACTCTTGATAAAGGAGATTGTCAATCAAATCGACCAGTTAGAAAAATTTCTTTTTAAACTTGAAGAATGATAATATAAACGTGGAAAGTTCCATAAACTTTACCTTTAATATTATTGCTTGCAGCAATATATATATAAAAGTTGAATGAAAATTAAAACAATTTCTTTAAAAAACTTAAACATAGATTATTTACAATCAAAAGAAGATTCAAATGTGATTCCAAATCATCAAGAATTAAATTTTAAATTCGACAACAATTCTTTTTAAAAAAATTCTTCTATCATCAAAATCTAAAATACATAATAAAGCCTAAATTAATAAATCATTTGCTTATATATTTTTCTTTATTTATAGTTAAATTCTAAATTTATCTATTTGATTGTATTAAATTTCTATCTATTACTTAATTCTATTTAAATCATCATGAATATTATTCTTTTAAATTAAACACGAAATCATCATATATTTTACATTTTTAATTTCGAAAATATATATTACTGTCTTTCTAATGTCTTCTACTGTACTTGTTACAAACAAATTTTATTTATCCATATTTTAATTTCTACCGAAAATAATTCCACACATCGATTATTTAATTCATAACATTCAAATTATTTTAAACACTTTATAGTATTTTACATTTCCTTAATCAGTAATTTATTTACAAATAAATACCTACTAATATTGCATTTATTTCAATTCAATATAACACTACAGAATTACTTCTAAATATATTCAATTTTTTGAAAAATTATTTCTTCAACATTTTTTTCTTCTAATTAATTACTTAAGGTAATTACTTTTTAAAATTATTTATCAATTATTTTTTCTTACTAAATTTACTTTTATAAATTTCTATTCTTTTAGTGTTTCTCCTAAAACACTTTATTATTACTCAATATTATTATCTTTCTCAATTTTAATTTAAAAACATTTATATTTCTACACTTTGATTCAAAATATTCATTTCTCAAATTATTCAATTTTTACAAACTATTATTTATTTTTTTTACTTTTTTTTCTAATTCCCCCCCCTTTATTTTTAAATAAAAAAATAACCAGCTCAGAATTCAGTCCACCTGGTTTTCCAGAGAAAATTCCTTGCAAATATCTTTACAGCCTTCAACTTCTAATAGCAGCTTAATATTTTCCACGAAAGATTGAATACGATGAAATTAAGGTTCAACATTTGACTATGTGCAGGGCACAAATCCATTAGGAAATTGGAGATATTTTCCTAATCAATCAACATTTCACCATTTGTAGTCTGAATTGTGTCCTTGTTATTCTGTAGGTTTAGTCCTTCACGGTGTTTTTTCATTTGTTGAGACCTCACAAACTCCTCAATTCTTGCTTTAAGCTCAACATCGGGAATCAACATATCCACAGTAAGATGAGAACGGTTGAAGGGGTCAGTCTGCATAAACAATCAAACGGAAAAGCATAAACCACTTTCTCTATCTGAACATAAAAAACGGGGAACAAAGGATCAATGGTATATACACTTACACTATCACTGAGAAGATGCCTCTGAATGACAGGACGATCAACCGTGGTCCTTGAAGAAGGTAAAATAACTGGATCCTTCATCAAAGTGTACTGCAATGCAGAACATGTATGTGTCAGAATTAACTTATCTTTTTATTCAAAATATGAACAAAGTTTTAGAGCTTTCGGGAAAAAAAAAATAAAGCAATTTTTCCCTAGAAAAAAGGAAAAGTAATCACGTATCTAGATGCTATCAGATTTTACACATTGGCAAATCAATTATTCAATGAGTGATGGTCCCGCCCAGAAAGAAAAAAAAAAAAAAAGGAAAAAAACATGTTATCAGACAGAAAGAAGTGGAAAACCCACTTGAATTGGATCAAGGAATTCTTCCGGTATTTCCCCTAGAGTAGCTTCAGCATCCATTGCCTCCGAAGCAGCAACTTTAGCTTTAGCACCGAGTTGAATAAATTCCTGTATAATTCTCCCGTCCTCGCCAATTCTGTGAAGGACATCGGCTGCAGCACTAAACAACTGCATCGAATTACCAGTGAGTTTAAATTAGCTTATGGCAATACACAGACAAAATAAAATTTCTTGAGAACAATATGCAATATATCAAAAGTCCCACAAACTTGCCTGATCATTGTATGATCGACCATCCCTTGAGATGACAGATGGGAAGATGGAATTCGTGTCACCCCTAGCCAGATGAACATATATGTGCACAATCTGCAAATAAATACACTGAAGTTAGAAGTTGGTAATAATATATTTGTGTCACTGTCAATGTCCATTTTTTATGTCGAATCCATCAAATGACCATATTCGACATCAAACAACAGTTTAAAGAGCAATTTGATTTCAAAATTGACAGTGAAGAATTATTTTAATGCCTTTATTGTTGAAGGACCAAAGAATAACACTTGCATCCTTAGAGAACCAAAATGAATGTTGAGTGGTAATGAAGAATGGGACTATGGGAGGCCAAGCTTAATCTGCTATGCATCTCAAGAGAAATCCTAACCACTGTCATATTGAGATTACCGTATCAAGAACCAAATTTCTACAAAAGCTTAAGCTGTAGGGTAGGGCAAGAGAATGATTTTATATCTCCAAGTCATTAAGTGGGCTTTTCACATCACCAGCACAAAAGTCAAAAATGTATCATTAGTGGTCCAAAATAGAAGTTCTTCAAATTCCTCAGAGTAATGAAGATGTAAATATTACATTTTAGAATCAATCCTACAGCAAGCATGTTAGATTAAATCTACAGATTACAAAGGATAGCATAGCATCCCTCCTGTCATAATTACTCACCACTAAAAAACATTTAAATGATTTTGAAATATAGGTAATGCCAACCTGTTTTAGCAAATGCTTTGGACGAAATTCATATTTCTCAGGATCCTTCAGACTAAGTGACTTTCTTTGGGGACCCACCAATTGCAGCAGGAAATAATTGAGCATGCTAGCCACTCTTTCAACCTTGAAAAGGTGGGAAAATAAGATTAAACTTGCAAGTAGAAGATCAAATTTTTAAAGGAACACCATAGGCCACAAACTATCTTATGAGATGATGAAATTCATAACCAGCGATGGTTGGAAAGAAAAAAATACCATCTCGGGAAGTAGGAAGGGAGCAGTAATCTGTTCTGAAGTGAATGCAAGCATACTGACATCTTCGTTTGCCAACTTCATATCTATTCGAATAATCTATAAAAGTATTTAGCATTAAATGTTTTATTAAATGGTTCTATAAACAAGGGAATACAAAAGTATATATTGAAACAAAAAGTCAACAGACATTTTCTTGAGAATGGAATAGCCGGGTCCTCTCCTGCCTCTCTTGAATTGGTCGTTGCTCCCACTCAACCGTATTTGACATCTCAGCCTCCAATTCTTTTAGCTCAAGAATTTTTTTCAGACTTTCATCTAGAAGATAAATACTATCATTGATGAGAAAGTTCAAGAAATTCAGATAGACACCCTTTTCCTCCTCCTTAGCAATCTGGAAGAAAAATAAACTAGATAAGTTGAGCATGGTGCGAGATATAAAAAAAGAAAATCAAATATCTTTCATTCATTACCTGTCTCCAAGCATTACGATGACTGGGGACTTGCCACAGGTATTCAAGGAGTTCCGCAATATTATGGCGGATGTTAAACTTGTCGTAGAACTGTCATGGACAAGCGATAATTACAACAATCAGCACGGTCTTGTATTAAACAACCCAGAAAGGATAATGATTTCAAATACTGAAACTTGTGATACTTAATATGTATATCAAATATCAATAATATAGGAAATATTAACAGGGGCATAATATTAATCATATAAAAAATTCGTGAAGCAGTTTGAAATACAATTCATAAGTTCCTCTGACTGGCTAATCACAATGCATAGGATTTAGTTGAAACATAATTATTTATCCATCTTAAGTCATCATTAAGTAAACAGAAACACTAGCAAGGTCCCCATTTTGACAATCAAGCTTGAGTTTCAACACAATCAAGAGAGGTGAGATTTCCAACAACTCAACTATATTCTCTTCAACTTAATCTATAAATTGAAAGCATTAGGGGGGAAAATAGGTTGGCCATGCCACCAATAGTCTTAAAATGCAGACTAACCTGCGTGTGAGAACCAGTGAACTCAATGTCAACATAAAGTTTAAGAAGGTTCTTCACAAGATACTCAAGAGAGAGTTGGTGGCCTTCAAATAGAGTGGCTGTCGCAGATGAGCCACTGCAAAAAGGGAATACGAGAGGGAGAACACATGTACTCAATTATATAGCTTAAAGACTAAAATTTTCACAATATAATAATGATGATGACGACAACCACAATGATAAGCAAATTTCCAGAGTTTTAAGCAAAAGAAAGACACCAGTTACCTCCTACGAGGCATCCAGCAGTTCAGGACTTCAACCATCTTTGCTCTCAGGTATGGGTTTTTGATAAATTCAGGGCTGGCCATGAACATAATTATAAAATTCATAAATTCATCCTGCAGAACAATATAAATTCTCATTATCTTGCATTAGAAGAATTTGGGAGAAAGAATTAATCCAAGAAAAAAAAAACTTCTGAGGTGAAGTCTACCAGCACAACTCCATCTAAGGCCTTCGGAATCCGGGAAGCAAATATTAGAAGTTCCATGGCATCTTCCACAAAATGTTCAGGCATGGTAGCAAATTCCATAGGGCAAGTTGGTGGTAGAGGCATCTTGAAACCACCCACCAAGCCAACCAACCAAACAATCATCAAGCGGTAGAAGGAAAGTGCATTTTGAATAAATGTGTTATCCTAAGAGAAAATGTGAAGCCAATAATTCAAAATCAGAATATTTAAATTTTGAAACTTGCAAGTCAGAAAAAGAACACTTAAAGTAACAAGAACTTGTCTACATCATGTAATTGACAAATCAAGTATCAAATACCAGTGAACATTGAATTTAGAATAACATAATCTGTACAATGTAACCATGTTAAGCTTATCAAATGTCGGGCACTAAATGGGCACTTTCAAAAACTTCGGTTGCATCTTTATAAATTTTTTTTCTTTTTTATACGAAAACTGATAGGAAAACAACAATAACTAAATAAATTTTAGAATTCTATCGTGTTTATAAGATTCGTGATGATTTGTAAAACATGAATTTTATCTTCAGATTTACAATTTTTATATCATGTTAATTTTATACATTGTATTTACACCTATGTTGTGCCCTCTTGACAGCAACTGAGCGTTGAGCTTTGGGATGTCAACCTAATTGGAATCCCATAGTTCATAGTAATGCTTTCAAATGGGATAGGCTTTATATATAAAAAAAAGTTACACCTATGTCTTGTAATTTTTATAATTTTCTATATCCCTGTGTATGTGTCATACTGCATCCATGTCTCTGTGAAGTCAGAGCTTTCTAGCTAGGGAATAAAAAGGGCATAGGCCCATTTGCGAAGGCTACAAAAAAATAATACCATACAAATTTATAAATTGCATAGGTCTAAGTACATCCTGTAGCACAAGGTATAGTAGAAGAGTACAGCTGTAGAATACTACAAACTCTCCCTTAAAGAGCACAAAAAACATATGTGCAGCTTGTTATAGATGTAGCTAATTTGAAAACCCTTGAGCCCTTGACAGACTTCAGTAAATACACATGCTAGAAGGCCATTCAAGGCGAGGCCTAATAAAATTACAACAAAGCAAAAACTTCAAAGCAGGAAAAAAAATACCTACCCTCAAAATCTGAGCTTCATAACATAGTTTTTCCTGTGAATACAACTCCATTTCTTTCTCAAGTCGATTTATGTCCAATTCTGCCTGAGGGGTGGGTGCCCGCTCCTGCATGGCTTTAAGTGTGGAGAGAGCATCTTCACACCTAGAAATATCCTGTATATAATATGATACCACGTTTATACTTACATAACTTAAGAACAAATCATTCAAACCAGATGAACAGTGAGGTAGCAATAATAGTTAGCCCCCATAAAATAATACCAACACCTTCCAATTTTACCAAACATACATGTGATTACCTGAACTAAATGTTTGAAGTCAGAAAATGCTTTTAAAAGGCCTAAGTTGAGCACTCTCGCGGTCATAAAGAAGCATTCGCAAATAAATGAATATTTCGTCTTTTCAGCTGGTGCAGAATTTTCATTTGAGAGCTCACCAGCATTATTACTACCGGAACTACTGGCCTCTTGGGACTGCTGTAAGCGTTTCTGATCATCATTATATTGATTAGTTGCCCCAGTATTAGCTGGATTTTTACTATTAAGCCATTCAGCAACTTCTTCTGATGACGCATGAAGAGCAGTCAACCCACTAAAACAGAATCATGACCAGAAGTTACCAATAGATAGATACATTAAACTTCCATGAGAATTTTATTATCCACAACACAAGCCCTCACCTTAGCTTCAAGCGATTTGAGTAGTGTACATATTTTGCATCAATTTTATCCCTTTTTGTTAAATTTGCATCTAAAAATGGCTCACAAAGACGAAGCATGACAGCACTGAGATTTACAAAGGTGCCTGAACTTGCACAAGTAATAGGGTCAACCTGTTTTTAATAAAAATAAAATAAAGGTAACATATTCTCAGAAGACTTACAACAAAAGAACATGTACAAGTTAAAAAATGTAAACTTTAGCATGAATATGATAACAAGGAATGCAGACAAAAAATGAAATAAAATAAGAACTAAGAAATTGAACACAATATATCTTGTTTGTTATGTCACTGCACTTCTACCACAATAATGCAGATAAGAAAGAAATTTACCTGTATATGAGCCCTGGATGCGTTTATATTGATCACCTCCGCAAGATACTCAAGTACCCTTTCACGAGTATCTGTACTTTTGAGAAGGATGAGCAGTACTTCAGCTAGGCCATCATATAAGTTGTTCATGACAGTTTTGATAGTGGAAAATGAAGATATCAAATCAGCCGGTCGCCTAGTTGATGCATCAGAAAAACACTGCTGCCTGGATTTCAAAGGAAAGAAAAAAATTGTTAAAAGGGGTGCCATAATGTTTAGTCATAAATCATGTCAAAAGATAAATTCTTGATCTACATCGTAATTCTTTTACCTATATTCTCCTTCTTGTCTGTGACAAGACCACTACCCACCACTTAATCTAATCTTCTTACTTGGGCTTCTGAATTTCTGCTCCAACCAAACCCTAACCATGTATGGCAAGACAATACTATCCTTTCTATCTATAATAAGTCCTGTCTCAACTTTTTGCCAAAGGCGTTCAATCCTATTCACATCTTGTCTATTAAGCTGACTCACAATGCAACAATCTGATTTCTACTCAACTAAGATTATTCTTTTGTTGGCCTTTTAATTCCCAAAATTCAATTCCGTAAGGCATCCCAACACTTACGGCAATGTGGTAAAGTTTTCTAAAAACTTGAGTGGTACTTTTTTATTACGAAAAACACCTGATGCACTCTTCCCCCTTTTATAGACCCACAAAAATCTCCTGTCATTTAGATTTCCATTTAAGTATCCATCATCCTTTATAATGAAACCTGGATACTTAAATCTTACCGATGGAGTTTGACAAAACGGAAGCAAGACTATCTTATCGAACACAAATAGAGCATGTTGTAGTTCAGAATGACAAATGAGGGAAGATTAGTTACAGTGCAGTACTGTAGTTCTTTATTCAAGGAAGCAACTAAATACAGGAAATAAATGAAGGTAATCCATAATGGCAATTAAATATAATTATCAATCAATATATCAATGTAAGGGAATCTTCCAGTGTTATTTTTCATGTTTTTTTATTGTCAGAGTAGGGAAATTACTACTTATCAGCTAAACACACTAATAAAATAAGGACGTTAAAGCAGAAACCATATCACATCTCAACATATCTAAAAATTACGAAGCTTGAAGACTAAAGAAATTTCTGAAGTAATACTTCTCAAGGTCCAAAGCAAGGAATATCCTTGTGTTTTTCCTTCATTACTATAGACCAATTATTCACTGAAAAGAACCAACATAACCATTGTTTCTATTCCATTAACCCAAAAATAGAATAAAAAAGCACATCCAATTTACACTCTAACCAAATTTGTTAACTAATCAGGTATACTCTAACCAAATTTTCAAAAAACGAAACCAAAAAACCTCGTGCATGTTACTCTCTTCAGCTGCTCTCACCAATGCAGACAATGAGAAAAACAAGAAAACTAATAAAACCCATCAACACATGAATTTCAAGAAAGCTAAAGTCGCACTCTTGAGCTCACCCAACATCAGGCTGGCCCTTGAAGAACGCCTGATCAGGAAGAGCACTAATATGGAAAAAGGGACCCAAAATGCTGGTCATTTCAATAGCACGGCCATTCACATAAACCCCTTTGGGAATCCACCACTCGTGATTCACAAGCGACTTGGAACCGAAGGGAAACCTCACCAAGTACAACAAAGCCCTCAGAGAATCCTGAAAATTCCCCAGAGCAGACACATTCATCACGCTCCCTCTCAACTCCTCATACAACCCCTTCAGAATCAGGTCCAAGCTGTCAAAGTCCGGGTCCCTGAAAAACTCCTCCAGAAACCCCGGCGGACTCTTGGCCCCTCCACCGCCGCCCCCGAACACGCTCCCGCCGCCCACCTCCGCAAAAATCAGCGGCAGCAGAGGCGAATTGCCGTCGGAGTCCGCCAAATTCCGGCTCGGAAAGAGCTCGGGATTGGCCAAATGAATCCGGCAGTAGTTGACACAGAGCTTCTTGGCCTGCCTCACCACCGCCTCCATCTCCGAGCGCAAGTTCTTGTCTTTCATGTTGGCAATTTTCTTGCCCTCTTCATGCGCGCGGTGGTAGCATCCGATGAGGTACTGGAACGTGGACTCCCCGGCTTCTCCGGCGGCAGAAGAAAAGTCCCCGGAGAGACGGTCGATCAAAACCCTCTCCATTGTATCGCGCGAGAGGCGAAGGTCCTTCCCTTCGCTGAGAATCTCCGCAGCAGTTAGTTCCAAATACACGATTCTTGAATCCGTTGCGCTTGTGTTGGTGCTTTCGTTTATGGAAACGAGGAAGATTTTGCGGATGATAATGTCCTCCACTTCCTGTGGAGTGCGTTGGGGTTTTGTCGCAGCCATGGATTTGAGCTATCGGAATTATCGAAATGAGAAATGAAACTGAAATTGAGATTGAAATTGGGATTTTAATTCTCTTCTCTGTTTGTTTTCTGAGGAAGAAGAGAAAAGGATCTTAATGTTGAGTGAGAGTGAAAGAGAAGGGTTGAGAATAGAACATGGTTTGGTTTGGATTTGGAGAGAGAGGAACAAAGAAGGTTCCTTCTATATATGCAAGGAACTTCAAAACGATGTAGTTTTATGAATTTTTTTCAAACACCTTTTGGATAGGTTTTGAATTTGATCAGTTTGGGATAAATTTAAGCCCTAATACAATTATCATACTGATAATACACTAATTGAGTGAGGAGTTTCACCTCCATATCTCTTATTCAGTGTGAAGTTCTGCTAGAAATGGACCATATATCAGTCAATCGTAATTTGTGTACTTTTAAATGTTATGTTTAGAAATAAAGTCCATGAAAGTTAAAATTGTGTAATAGTCTAAAAATATTTAATTTATGCAATTTTTTCTTATAATTAAACATGTGGTTGGTTGTATCTTTTATAAAGATGTCTAATAATACATAAGTTGATAAAATACTCATATATACTAATCCTATCACAAAATACATTTTAGTTTGACAAAAATCCTTCTTTTATAGAAATTATAAGAAAATTCAAATTTTTCTTATTTCAAAAAAAATGATTTACTTAAAAGTTTCTTTAGTATCATAAATATTTATTTTTCACTTAAAAGTGATGTTTAGATACATAAGATTTAATAATTTATCTTTAGAGTTGAATTACAGTTAAAGGTTATTTATAAAAGAAAAAAAAAATTCAAAGATTCGTTGTTTCAATCTTTTGAAAAGGTTATTGTATGAATAATAAATTTAGTGTCATCACTTAAAAGAATTGACTTGTAAATAAAAAGAAAAACTTACACTTACTAATTAGGTTGACATTAAATATTAGATTTGATATATAATCTTTAATTATGTATAATAAGTTCAAGATTATCTTTTAAGAAATTATAAATTGATTTGTTATTAAAAATTGCTTATATCTTCTATTTTGATATTAGAGGACTATGGGATTTTAGATCAATATGTTGTTATAAAATGTTTTTAACATAAAAGAATGTTAATCTCTTCAGGGTGGATGAAGATGATTTATATTACAAGTCGAGTTATAACTTTTAAGAATGACTCGTCAAAATTCTTTTAAAATGAAGATTTATTTACAAAAGATTTATTTTTGCTTAAATTTGTAAGAATATGGGAGAGTGTAAACATAGAATAAGTATTGAAATTAATTTCTATTATAGGCATTTTTTGACCTATGTTGTGGTGTTGAAAATCTATGTAAAATAAATAAGACATACATTTGATTACAAGATACTTTACTCAATCATTTATTACTATATAATTATTGTGTTATGTGGTTGCATTTAATTTAATTGGATTATGTTCCCTTTTATTGGACTATATTTAATTTGATTGAATTTTTATATTATTATGTGTATCATTACATATTTTATACATAAGTCTTCCAAGTTGGAAAATTATAAAAACGTGTAGGTTGACCGATTTGAAAGATAAATGAGTTTATAGTTTTAACTCGTTTGAGTTGTTCAGAGATAATTGTTGATATTGACATTTCCATAACTCTTTTAAAGATCGAATTTTCTTTGACCTAGTTAAAATATAGTGACTCATAATATTGTATTTTTTAATATGTATTAATAAGGAATTTTTATTAGTAATGATAAGTTTTGTCTTTTCTCTGACATTTTTCAGCATTTTGACATTAGTAATATATATTGTATTTTTTAATATATATTAATAAAAAATTATATATTCTCAAAAGTTTTTTAAATACTTTGTCATTATTTTTAATTTTTTTTATCAATATATTTTGTTAGAAATTAAAATTTTAACTATTATTAATATTTTTTATATATTTTATTTATTTATTTTATTTATTTTTTTCATTCATGAAGTAACATACCTTCATTTTCTGTTTTCTCGCTATTTTTTATTAATCTATTTTTTGTAGTTTTATTTCCATCATTCCATTTCATTATTTCTTATTTATTTCCTCTCAAATTTTCTTTTCATATAAAATAAACACAAAGACTTAAGCTTTTAGAGAAAATTTAATTTCACATCATGAATGTCAAGTATATAAAATCGATAATAGTAACTTCATTTTAAAAATAATTTAACCCTCTGGTTTTGAAATTAGACTGCAACTCATGGAAATAATCCAAATGGTGCATAATTTCTTTTAGATTAAAACAAACTTTTAGGTGTGCGTGTTTGTGCAATAGAAATGAAAGTTTCAAAATAAATAACATGAAAGAATAAGAAAATGTAGATTAACTTTTGTTAAACATAAAACCTGTAGAAAAATCAGATAACTGTGAATATATATATATATATATATATTTTTTTTTTTTAAGTTAAAGAAAGAATCTTTAACCATTTTGAAGAGAGATTCACTAATTCAATGGTGGGTCCAGGTGAATAAACGACGTCGTCTACCCGGAGTTCGTTTCGGTCAAATTGGAGGAACCACCATTTTTCTCTCTCTTCCATGCATGTTGCTACTGTCACTCTTCTCTCCTCACTTTTGCTTCGCCAATTCTCTAATCTTGCGCCTAATCGGTATTCTCTTCTTTTACCAATCCAATTTCGTTTCTGCTTATTCTTCTTTTTCTTTTCGTAGAGGCTTAGCTTTTGAATTAGGTTTTTTTGTTGACAAATGATTTGGGTTAAAATTTGCTATTTTTTTAGTGTTAATTTACTGGTTAAAATGTTTTTATTTTGATTGGGTGCTGTTGTTGATGGGTGTTTTGGGTTGTTTCAAAAAGCTGATTTTGATTTTTGAACCCCCATTTGAATTGGGGCTAGCTATGAAGTTGAGATGAGGTGAAGTTTGATATGAAATATGCAAGTGCAAATACCAAATCTTTGTCTTTTTTTTTTTTTTTTTTTTTTTTTATTTTAATTTTTTTTTTTTTTTTTTTTTTTTTTTATTTTTTTTTGTTATTAAAAAAAAAAAAAAAT
>Ga0099825_1003124_pt1 | contig 22105 bp, 9 predicted proteins | sample SiratroredBW_FD_76838 | JGI IMG/M metagenome (GOLD analysis project Ga0099825, IMG submission 76838) | Root nodule microbial communities of legume samples collected from California, USA - Siratro red BW | ecosystem: Host-associated > Plants > Roots > Nodule | place: USA: California | collected... | reverse complement strand
GTTCCTGGTCCCAACCGCCTTAATAGGTGTTGTTCAGGTCTTAAATTCTCATTTCTGCCACTACGAAGGATTTTTTACAGCGTTTGTTGACGAACCGCCTTGGTATGTGTCATATACAACGGCGGTTGTTTAACCGCCTTTGTATATGGCGTACTTTTTACGACGGTTGGAATGACGGCGGTGGCAGAACCGCCTTTGTAGGCCCTCCAGAACCGCTATTAAAAGATAATTTTCCACTAGTGATGACAAGGGATTAAGGAAATAGTGCTTCTCATGTCTATTGGGGAATTTATGGCTTTAGTAGAGAAAATAAGGGTTGTTGGAAATCTAAGCAGAAACAACAAAGTTAGACCTTAATTTAATTGATATTGAAGTATTGGAAATAGACCTAACAGAAGAAACCTTATTGTTGGCCTAAACTATCTAAAGGTGGATGATTTGTGTCTCGCTAACAAGCATATGAGAGATGTTATAGATATGGTAGACCACATTTTTTTAGATAACACAAACAACTAAGTCCAAACGTAATTATTGTAAGATATGTTATAAATATGAACACCTACCAAAGGATTTACATGTTAGGATGGGAGCAACCACTTTTAGTGATGTATAACATGGACAACAGTGAGTATAATCAGAAGTTCAGGCCACTTGACATGGTATGTACAATTGAAGCTTCACCATTAGATAATTTAGTTATAGGTATATGATTTATTGCAATTGTAGAATTATTAATTTTGTTTAATTATGGAGCAACATGTTTTTTTTTTTATGTCTACGCTTGAATTTCTATACCTAAATTCATATTTTAAAAAGTTATTCACGTCTTGTTTAAATAAAGTATGAACATCAGAAAATATATCAAGTATTTTTAAAAAAAATGATACATTAAAATAATAAGAAGAAGAAATTAATTAAAATATAATAATTATTAAAAATAATAAAATTAAAATTAAAAAAAATTAAGAATAATAATTAAAAATAAAATAAATATTATATATACATATATATTTAAATTAATTATTAAAAATATTTAAGATAATATTTTAATTTCAAATGTAAGATAAGAAGAGATAAGGATTATCTTTTCGTTAAATGAATGTAATCATGACTTAAAAAATTAAATGAAGCAAAACTTAGGTTATAAATATAGATAGAGTGAAAGAGAAGAAAAAAATATATATAAGAGAGAATATGGAGAAATAAGATTATATGAAATTTTAACCTTTTAAAAGCATTTGTAATGCTTTAATGATAATATGTCACTCTAATAGATAAGATACGAGAAGTAAGGTTAAATATTTTTTTCATGTAATTTTAATAAATTTATGTGTGTTATTTTTTTATTTATTTTAAATTATATTTTATTTCTTTTATTTTTTATATTTTTACTATTTAATTTAATCTTTGGTTATACATTGTTCATCTTCAATATGTTATCACTATGTTATTTGATTTATCTCTAATTAGACACTAATTCTCTTTATTAAATTTATATTTATCAATTAATTTATATTTATTTTTTGTTACCTATTGATCTTTTTTATTTATTTATATTTATGTCATTTAATTTATGTTTAATCACCCATTAATCTCTTTTATTTATTTCTATTCATGTCATTTAATTTATCTTTAAGTATATGCTGATCCTCTTTATTTATTTATATTTATGTCATTTAATTTATCTTCCATATGCATTGATTCTCTTTATTTATGTCATTTAATTTATCTTTAACAATGTGTTGGTACTCTTTATTAATTTATATTTTTATTATTTAATTAGCTTATATCTAATTATTTGTTTAAAATTATTGCTTTGATTCTTATGTTATTTTTATATTATTTTAAACAACATCTTTTTACAATTCGAACAAATACATAAAGTAATAATAAAAATAACATAAAAATAAATACATTTTTATTTAATAAACTTGGATGAAAAAAAAATACTTATATGCTCTGTTATTATTTTTATACTTTTATATTTATTTGAGTTGTGTGTATAAATTATTGGATAAAACAAATATGAAGTATTTTAATAGGCAGAACATGTGATCTTTAAAAATGTGAAAAAGTCCTTAGGTTCCGCTTAATGAGTTGTAATGATGTTATTAATCGAGTATAGGTGTTTATGAAGTCATATTTTGGTATATTGCGGGATGAGAGGTCCGTGGTGAGGTCTAAGGAAGTATTACTAAGAAGATGAATATTTAGATAATTTGTAATAATGCCATAGACTAAGATATTCATAGTCTAAACTTGGGACTATCCGATACCTGTTCAACATCACTAGGGTTAGGTATTTAGTATATATCTTTGTTATGGATTGATAAATGACTAATATTCTCTAAAAAAAAAAATTTATGATTGTATCAATATTTTTAAGGAGAGTATTCAACTACCTAATCGCTTTCTAAGTAACTTTTAATTATTCATTGTAGATCATCAAAAGTGAACTATGAATCAATATCCTTAATAAAGTGAGATTATGTGTTATTCTGTAAGTCAAACCTCATGTCTCTATTGTTTGTATTATAAATTTATTAAGATTGATATTTAAAATTTACAAAGACCTCACTCCTTTTACTATTTTTCTTTCATATGTATCTACAACATGAGTAGAACCAAAACCTGCTCAATAAGAATTATTAATAAAAATTCTGAAGAATGTTCTTGAACCAAAACCTGCTCAATAAAAATTATTAATAAAAATTCTGAAGAATGTTCTTGAGTCATGAAAAACTTAATTTTAATATCTTTAAAATAAACATATAAAGAGTTCTCTACTTTGATGTAAAAATCTTATTATTGTACGAAACTTATATGTTTTTGTAATATATTCTAAATAATTATAAAGATATAAAATGTTAATATATATTTACATCTCTATAGTTATGTTATGATTATTTTTTTTCAAGAAAATCTTATTATATACAAAAAATTTACTTCCAATATCTAATTAAAAATAATTATTTATATAATAGTTTGGGTGTTACATTTATAAATATTAAAATAGTTCGTTATATCAAGACATTAGGTATAATTTTTCTCATGTTGTTTGTAATCTCTACTAATCATAAATAGAAATACAAATTGTTTGTTCTTACCTTTTTCTTAAATAAGAGAAGTGTAAGATAAATAAAGTAATAAAAATAAGTTAAAACTTATAGACAATTAATACTTGTTATAATTGTTATAAGCAGAAATTTTGAGAAATGATTAAAATTTAAAAATTTAAATTCAGAGAAAACTAAAATAATTATTCATTCTTTCAAAAAAATATCAATAACAAATTAAACATTACATATTAATTATTGTAAAAAATGACAATTATTTTAAAAATTATAAACCAAAAACAAAAATATTGAATCCATAAAAAAACAGGATAAAATATTTTTTCAAAATATTTTAATCTATAAATTAAATTATGAACAGTAGAAATTGAGAAAGTTTTCGTTAGAGCTACCTGCTAGTACATGAACATGTTCATCTTAACATGAAACAATTTAAATCTCACTTAAACTCAATCGAATAAATACAAGTTTTAAATTCCTATTGTTTAAATCGAAAGCTATCTGAAAACTTAATATTATTTAAATTAATGGCTTGTTCGCTATTAAAGGTAGATTTATTTGATGGTCTTCAAAATATACATATCAAATTTGAATATAAATAAAAATTAAGAAAAAGAAGTAGTTAAAATGATGGATATCTATTTAGCATACATGATGAAATAACATAAATAACAAATGGAAAATAACATGAAGAATATAACCACAATTAAGTGTTGCACGGTCTTATTTTATTAAAAATTTGTTTGAAAGAAAGAAGGAAATTAAAAGGATGAATTTGAGTAAATTTGAGATGATAATGAGTAAAAGTTTAGTTGTTTGAATTGAAAAAAAGATAGTAATATTTGAATGAATTTGTATGAAAAATTTATGAACATTTATGAATAATATGATAGATAAAAATTAAATTTTGTATATTATTATATTTAAAAAAAATTAAATATCTTTTAAAAATAATTTAAAATAAAAATTAATATTTATTTATTTTATTATACAAAATATAAATATTAAAATATAATCAATTATATAAACAATTATTTTTTAAAACTTATTAACAGTAAATCACTCCAAATCCTTTCTAAACATCACGAAAAGTTTGAAATTTTCATTTTTCTCGTTTTACATGATTTTCTACTATTTTAATTCTTAAAATATGGACTTTCTTTCTTTTTTATACTTTCTTCGCCCCGAAACAGAGAGAACCTTAATAACGTGAGTGTTTGCAAAACAAAGGAAAATTGTGCAGATAATTTATCTGAACAATTATATTTTGCAGTGAAGAAAGAAATAGAAAAATAATATAATACAAAACAAAATTAAAACATAGGTTTAATTAAAGTTAACTTATAATTTCATTACTATAAATTAGACTAAATAGGAGTGAAGAATGTAATTGGGGGAGTTGCCTAAAAACTGTTAGAAAGATATGTAGCAGGGGGGAAATATATAAATGTGACATCACTGGTGTCCAAAAATAGAGAGTTGAATGGGGTTTTGGATTTGGATCTGGGGTGTTACTGTCAGTTATTAATTGAGAAGTGGTAACGGAAGTTGTGTCTTAATCTCTAATCTCAAAATGTCGCTCACTTTGCAAACTCCGTCGTCCTCTACAACGCTCTCTCCTGCAACATCCGTTCACTCCACAACAACAAGATCCACTTTCTCCTTCGCGCTTCCTTCCACGCTTTCCCCGAAAACTCTCCGTTTCAATTCCAACAGCTCCCTCCCTCAAACTCGCGCTTCTGCTTCCTCTGTCAATATCGGTAATTCATAATTTCATCATATTATATACATTCCTAATTAGGCTATCTTCATTCCTTCATTTCGCGCTTTAATTTTCTCTCTAATTTTGCAATTTATGTTGCAGCTTCCACCACTGAACTCGATGCTGTGTCCGCCTTCAGCGAGATCGTCCCCGACACTGTCATTTTCGATGATTTCGAAAAGTAACGTCGATTTATTCTTTTTGCTTCTGTCTTGTGGAATTTTAATGCGTTTTTATGTGATCGTTAATTTTAATGAGCGTATACGCTGCTGCAGATTTCCTCCAACTGCTGCTACTGTCAGTTCATCGCTTCTCTTGGGGATATGTGGCCTTCCAGACACTATTTTTAGGGTAACACGTGCATTTCAATCTTTGGAAAACCTAACCAGTGCACTTTTGATCTGAATCTAACGAGTTACGCGTTTTTATTATTATTATTATAGAATGCTGTGGAAATGGCTTTGGCTGATTCTGAGTGTTATGGAGTTGAAAATTCTAATGCGCGATTGTCTTGTTTTGTCAACAAGGTATTTGTTTCTGTTTTTCATTTTAATTTTGGTTTAATGATAACTTGTGATGCTCATTTGAGTTTAATCTATCTTTGGTTGTTTTTGCGCATTTGATCCTGAAACGGTAGGCTTTCGCCAATGTGGGTGGTGACTTGGCAAAGCTTGTCCCTGGCCGTGTTTCAACAGAAGTGGATGCGCGGCTTGCTTATGACACATATGCCATTATCAGGAGGGTATGTTACATGTTTCATGACTACTTATTATACTAAAATTCTATTACTTTGTTGAATATTACACTTGTAGTTTCAGTGATTTTCTCAGGTACCAATCATAGGTCTTGTAATTTCTCAGGATTACGTAGTTCTTATTAACTCGTCTATACTAGTCATGAGTAAGAGCTATAAACAGTTCCAATTTTGGCTCCAGATGAGATGTAGGAAAACAATTGTTTTAGTTGATTGCACATCATTCTCATATAGGCAATGACCAACTGAGGAGATAGGTGTTTCTCTCTGACTCTTTTCCTTTTCTCCTTTTCTCTCTATAAATTCTAAGCTGTGAGTGGCTGCTAGGCTGTTTAGAAACAAGCTTCACGTTTTTGTGAGTCCTTGTCGCTCTGTACAGTTACAATGACAGAATACACATATGTTGTGACTTGGTGAAATCTGAGGCTACTGTTATCAAATTTTACAGGTGATTGACTTGTTAAAGTTGTACAATGATAGCAATGTACCTACGCAACGTCTGTTGTTTAAAATTCCTGCAACTTGGCAAGTGAGTAATCTGAAAATAGAATTGCAGTGCCAGCTGAATCCAGATGTACTGATGCTTTATTCATGTACTGGTGGCTTGCTTACTTTTTATTTAGGGAATAGAAGCTGCAAGGTTGCTGGAATCTGAAGGCATACAAACACATTTGACCTTTGTCTACAGGTAGTTTAGTTGAATATTTTGCAAAAAAGCACTCGAGGTTAATACAAGAACGATGCCGTATTAGTGTACTGCTTAAAAGGCTTAGATCTTTTACTATGTGTAGTACACCAATTTTTCTGTTTTGAATGCTCTTAATACATTGTAATGTTATCTCTAAACCTCAGGAATCTTACATTATAAGAAAATATATATATATATATATATCACACATTACCTTTTGGTAGCTATATCCATAAAGAATTTTATTCAACTGATATGCATTCACTATTCTCAAGGGCATAGTTTCACTGTTGTTTTTCAAAATGGTTTCTTCTAAGCTTGGATGAACTGATGTTTCTTTTATTCAGCAGAATCTTTTATCTTGTATCTTTATTCCATAATAATGATAAATCTTTACTAGTTTGTAGTAGGTTGAGACTGCACATGTTAGCTTCGAATCTGCGAGTATGTGTAAATCGTAATCTTCTAACAATAAATGAAAAACTATCCCTGTAACAGAACTTATAGAATATATAAATTAATACAAAGTTCTGGTTATATTCCCATAAATAGAAAAATAAAGCCATCTTTCCACTGAACACAGATATTTTATGTATTGGAAAAAAAAAAAAACACTGAAGTTTCATTACTACAATTTGCTGATGTTAAATTTGAATTGATTAAAATATTAGCAACTACAATTTCTTGATGTTCAATTTGAATTGATTAAAATATTAGCAAGTCTGTTTATGGTTTTTTCCTTGACCATGTGGGTGGGGGAAAACTATCCTGAAAAACATGCTCAATTTAACTCATTGTTTGTCTGAAGTACAATCGTTGCTCTTTTTTGACTCTGAACCCACGAATATGAATATCAGATGGCTAATGCTATGAAGCATGGCATCATGCTCTCTTATTAGAAATTTTGTGAAATGTTCTGCAATTTGTTACATCAAAGGAAAAAGGAATTATTTGCTTTATGAAAATTACATGTTTGGATATTGACTACTAATGTGAAAATTTTTCCCTATTCCTTGTCAAAATTCATACATCTAAGTTTGTAACCTTTGATCTAGTGGCTGTGTCTGTTTAAATTGAGTTATTTTTATTTTATTTATTTTTAATCCTTCGATGGATTGGTTCTATTTCGTCAGTTTTGCTCAAGCCGCTGCTGCAGCTCAAGCTGGTGCGTCTGTTATTCAAATTTTTGTTGGTCGTATAAGGGTAATTTCTATCTCTATTTGTGTCATAACTTCATGAGAGTGTTTAACTACAGGTTAAGGTTTTAGGGTATCCTATTTAAACTTCGAAAATTTTTCAGGATTGGGCACGTAATCATTCTGGTGACACAGAGATAGAATCTGCCCAGCTAAGAGGACAGGATCCAGGGTTGGCATTGGTATGTTCTTCTATATTACTCTTTTGTTCATTTCCTGTTGCTCTATTCTTAGAATTAAATTTATGTTTATTTTTGTGTATACTAACTTATAGAGTTTTTGTTCAAATCAAAATTAACTTACAAACTCCCGGTGAACTTGTAGAAATAGAGGTAATTTCTTTTTTTCACAGTTGAAGTCAGTAATATTGGTAGGTATGACTTGTGGAAAACAGCTTGGCTCTTGCAAGAATCAGATCTTTGCTAAAAGTAGTTATGATGATCACCAACAAAGCCTATGCTTGAAATCATTATTATTATTATTATTTCAGGTGACGAAAGCTTACAATTATATTCACAAATATGGACATAAGTCAAAGTTGATGGCAGCAGCAGTTCGCAACAAGCAGGATCTATTTAGTCTTCTGGGGTATTCAAAGACTTCCTTTAAGTCAGATCCAATTTAATACCTGAATGAAGTTTTGTTTGTATGATATACTATCAATTTATTTGCTTTTTCGTCCTTGTCTAGGGTTGACTATATCATCGCTCCTTTAAAGGTATTGCAGTCTCTCAAAGAATCTGTTGCTTCTCCTGGTGAGAAGTACTCTTTTGTTAGGAGGTTATCCCCTCAGTCTGCTGCACAGTACACATTTACTGATGAAGAGGTATGGTTTCAGCTTCTGATGTCATTTGCTTTTCACCTTTACAAAGTAGCAATTCATAGTTGAAACTGCAGAATTAAGTTGGTATCAATGTATGTCCGCCCACCTCCTAATTGCCAAAACATGATCATGCCCATTGCTTCTTTCACTCAAACGGAAAATCAAAAACTAATTAGATGAAGGGCAACTTCAAACTGCATGTTGTCTGTTCTCTAATGTTAGTTCAACAAGGTGTTAATTCTCCCATCAAGAGGCTCAGGAAAATCGGAATCAGCCGACCCTAACTTCGGTCACTTTATTGCTGTGAAAGTTTAATTTCTATCAGTGCCAATGACAATGTAATAGGAAATGTGAGCGTTAACTGCCGTCTATGGTGACTGGGTTATGCTAAAATAACGCCCATTCCTGAGTCCTTTCTCACCTCAATCACCAGCCTGATAATTTTAATAAAATCTCGTTTTTGTTCTGAAGTTTGTCGTATTTGCTAATTAATCGGATTGCTACACTAATAAGTTTGCATTGTTTATACTCAGCTTGTTAAATGGGACCAAGATAGCTTGGCAAATGCCATGGGACCTGCAGCTGTGCAGCTTTTGGCTGCTGGACTAGATGGCAATGCTGATCAAGCAAAGCGGGTGGAAGATTTATTCGGGAAAATTTGGCCACCACCAAATGTATGATTTGACTTCTTTATTTCCCACGAGAGTATTTTGCCTGAAGGAATAAACGTTGTAGGGAACAGATGAAGGGAATATTCCGTTGTTTTTCTTTCCCTCTGGCCTTTTAAGTCTTGAACAATTTCCTAATGTAAAGCACACGGTTCCTAAATACACTTTCTTTCTTTTTTCAGTTTTGTTGCAGTTGCATTTGTCTTAGTATGATTTTTAGAGAGATATTATTATACTGTGTATCTTTGGTGTACCATTCACTTAAATTTCCGGAACTTTTATTCTGTTTTAATTTAAAATAAAACCGGATACTCCTACAAAGTAAGGTACAAGAACCGTCCCTCCAAGTTTGCCTAAGATCTGACTTCTTGCAGTTCGAAAATTTCTTACAATACCTTTTATTCATCTAAAAATCAGTTTTTCAAAAGATGTAAATCCATTCTGAAAAATTTTACTTTTAAGTGAATGGGAGGTGATTATGAGGTGCAGGAAGGAACTCGTGTGCTTTCTAAGCAGACTTGAGCAAAGGCAAATTGGGCACATTTAAGCTGGCTTTGTTCATATAAAATGTTTTTGGCAAAAACTTCCTGCCGTCAATCACTTCTGACTTACTTCTGACCTGCACCTCATCATTTTTCAAAAATTTCAAAAATACCCTTCGGATAAATTTACATTCTATTTCAGAAAATATTTTCTTAAAATATATTTTAATTTTTTAAAAAAAATATAAATTTATATTCTGAAGAAATATTTAAAAAAATATTTTTTCAGAATATAAATTTTGTATTCTAAAAAACTTTCCGAAATATATTTTTAAAAAATATTTTCTGAAATATAAATTTATGTCTTGGAAAATACTTTTCTGATTTAGAAAAGTATTTTTCAGAAGTTAAAAATGAGAATATTTTGATACTTTCCGGTCTATGATGGGTGCCAGTCAGATTTGATGGAGTGTAGGAAGTTTTTGCCAATGCTTTTTTTTTTTACAACATTAAATGATTTTATTAGTAATCATAATCTATATTTAGATTTTATTATATGATTTAGAGGTTAAACCCTATTAAGTGAGTTCATTAAATATGGGTATGGGTGGAGATGGACTAAGTTGAGATACCTATTATCTAAACTTGGTTTGTTTATGTCATAGAGTTTTGTTCTTAGGCTTGAGTTGATTCTTTTATAAGTTTAACCTCAATTTAAAACTTATTTAATAGCTTGTTTACAGTAATGTTTAATACAAAAATCTGCTTAATAAAAGTATAATTTTTTTTTCATTTAGGTGATTAAGTCTCAATAAATATTTTGAAAAGAAAAATACAACAAAAATATTCAAAAAAAAATCAAACCTCAATAAGTATTAAAGAAAGAGAATAATAAAATAAAAACAGGAAAACAAACTTTCACTAAAAATTCTCAAATCAAATATCCATTAGTTTCATATAAAACTACCTTGATCTTGAATTTAGACATAAGAAAAAAAAAAAAAGATAGATGGATATATAGAACTCTCTCAAAGCGAGTTTCTACCCTAATCATAATTTATTTTCGCCTAGGGCAACTCCAAATTAGAGAATAAGAGCAAAGATCTCCAATCCTTCTGTTCCCTTCTTTCATGGGCCAGATAGCTCTAACTAGAGGGAAAATCCCATAACTCTAAGAGGGTAGTTGCTTCTTACACCGCACAAAGTTCTGACTTACATTATACAATTTTCTAAAGGACTATTCTTGATACTATTATTTTGAAAAAGGGTACACTGCGTCGTATAGGTTGAAGGCGATTCATGTGATGGTAGTGATAATCTATAACCCCATTTTAGAAAAAAAAATAAAAAATCACCCTCACTCATCTTCGTCAATGACGAACTCTTACGAAAAATGTTATTACAAATTACTGTATTGAAAAAACAGGGATGCAGAAACAACAACATTGAGAGTGAAAAGACACGAATACGAGAAAGAATGGAGCAATAGAGAATTTCAATAACAAAAAATATTGCCATAGAAAAAGAAAAGAGACAAAAAAAACACACTAAAAAAATTCTAATATTATTATCAATTTATTATTATCAAGACTCGAGGATATTTTAGACCACAATTTTATATTAAGTAGAAAGCACCTACTTCTCGTAAGTTTTTTTTGTTTGGCTGCCTTTTTTTTTCCTATTCTTTATCCATTAATTAATACTGTACTCCTCCTTTTATTTCTTGAAAAAAAAAAAAAAAAAATTATTATTAATAAACCTCTATTTTTTTTTTTATTAAAAAAACAAAAAAAAAACAATATTTTTTTTTTTTTTATATTTCATTTTTTTTCCACTTTTTTATCCAATAATATATAATGTTTCACTCATTTAATTTTTTTAAAAAAAAAAAAAAAAAAAGCAGATTGCACTACCTATAGTTGAGGCTTTGTCAAATCCTCCCACTTCTCCTTTTCGTTTTAGTTTTACAACAATCCCCCTTAATTATTTTGAAAAAACATTACAGTTAAAACCCCTTATGTATTCTCCTACGTCTTGGCCTAATTACTTTACAAATATTTCACTAAGTAATCCAATAAAGGAGTTTCGATAAACATTAAAAAGGTAAGGAGGTCATGTGCAAATCTCAAGGAGAATTAGTTTGATTTTCTTTGAACATAATTATAAGAAAATAACTATAAATCTAGTAAAAAATTAAAGGACAAGGATTATACAATGAATACAACAAATAAATCCAGTATGTAATGTAAAATAATCAAATGTAATAAAAAATAACAACCAGTTGCGAATGGCAAATGACAGCTTTAGTCTCAAACATGCTCTAAATAGTTTTTAATTAAACTAAAAACCGACATTCCTTTTTAAATAAATTCCAAATATCTAAGGTACTGCAGCAAGTACAAAACAGAATAAATAAACAAGTTTAGTCACACCGTGGAGCAGCGCGTGAAAGCGCTAAATCCTCCCACCATGGGGTCATGTACACTACTTCCAAACTCATAATGAATCAATCTATCTAGAAAATTGAAATCTAATATATGTAAAATGGTTTTATTTTTTAAAAGAGTAATTAGTTCAATAAATATAAAAATACATTCTTAATACAAAAATTTCAAAATTTTAATTTCGAAAATTTTTTAATTTAAACAGGGTTAATTGTTGAAATAATCAAATACTATTTATTAAAGAAAAAACTAATATTAATATATAATTAACTTTTCACTAATATATAGTCAAAATCTTAGGGATTTATAATAAATGTAAATAGAATCGAAATAATTGCAATGATTAATTACATATTAAAATAATTTTTTCTTTATTATTAAAGATTAAGTACATTGTCAACCACTTATTTCAATCATTGAGAAAGTTAAGACAACATTAACTGAGATTAAAATTTTTGTATAAAGATTCTGTACTTTTTTTCACTTTATTATATTAAAAATAAAATAAATTAATACTTATTATACTAAACTCACTACTTATTTTTTTAAAATATAAACCAAAATCATAAACATAAAGTATATTTCAATTGTTTAAACAGACAAACCATAAAATACAAAGTACAAATTTGTCTTTTTCTTCCTTATGATAAACTCAAATTATGCCTATAGAATGTGACTTTTTTTCTTAGAAGATATAGAACTAATGTGGTATTTATCACCTAAGTATTTGTTTTTTTAAATACAAACATAGATTCTTAGAAAACTTGATTTTAGCTCTACATAACATCATAATTTCTTTTTTTAGTTTTTGCATTTATAATATGATGCAATTTTAGATTTGAATGAGAACTATAAACATACATGGATAATAAACTTTGAAGGCTAAAATATTAATTATTATAGTGATTAAAATCAAATTTTGAAGATTAAAAATGTACTTTATCAAGTTTGTAAACAATCTGAGTTATATTGGATACTTTTACATTATATCATATATCATTTGAGTTTATATATATATAAACAATCAATCACATTGTAGTAAAATAATATATTTTGTCACTCTCAGTTAGTTTTTCAAAAAACTTATATTAAACATATGTCATTAAAAATTAATATTAGACCTATTAAAAGAAGTGTATTAAAAATCTATTATTATCGATATCAAGATAGTTGATTTATTTATTTTGTAACAATTTGATGTGTAAATTTTCTTAAACTTTTTAATTACTTGATCGATTTGATTAGATCATTAGTTAAACATATAATATATTTTTTCTTTAATAAATTTTGTGGTTAATAATCAACCTTTGAGTTATAATATCATATCAGGTACCCATATCACACCAATGATCATATTAAATATAACGACACAACTAAGTGTTGTTTGATAGAGTTTTTCTCATTTAAACAATCTTGCTTCCTACAACTGAAGAAGTTTTTTTCTTGAGTTGTCTTACATTATTTAAGATAACTCCAAAAAGTAGGATTAAGTCTCTCCCTGACCCAAATTCTCTGTATCTGCATAACACTAATTGTTTGATGTCCTTGCAACACTTACATTGTTTCATTAACTAAATCAAGTTTCATAAGCATAAGGTACACCACTTGACTAAAGCTTAAGCTTTAGAACATAATTACATTGTCTCACATGTTTCAGAAACTCATGGGGTCACAGTGCAATGCAATGCTTGAATGACCAAGCTATCACTTGAGTGACCAAGTTGTTAATTGAACATCATTTGTTTCATAGGAGAGAGAGTTGTCTCGACTTCGATCTTTTCTCTCACTCAAGCTACTAGCTCTTGTTTGAGTATATCCTATCACTTAAGTGTCTATATTGTCGTACAAGCGATAATAAATGGGACATGTAATCAAACACTTAGGTATACTCATACACTCTAGATGTTTATTAATTCAATAACAATAACACTTTTCACAACATCATCTAACCAATCATTTCATTGAATAGATGTTAATATTATTAACATTCTTTCTTTTCTTAAAATATAATCATCAGTGAGTTGTTGGTCCTAGGATAAAGCATTTATGAAGATAGGAATGACAAAGATTGGAAGGGAACCTATGCTCTTTGTGTAGCCTGGAAGGGTTCAGGATGGTACCAATATAATAAATTTTGGATAATCCAGAATGAGTGGAGATGACTGAAGAAAATCTCAATGGCAAGCGTACCACATCCATAATACTAAGGACCAATTATGTAATATTATCCTGTTACAGGACTTTTTTGGTGGGACATGGGACAAAAAAGAACAAGAACAAATATTTCTTCAAATGTGCAGTAACAACAAAACATAACACAATAACAACTTGTAATAAAAAATTATTACATGAAAAGTTATTCACGATGGAAGTCAATGATAAATCTACTTTTATAGTTAAATACATAGATATTAGGACGCTAGGACGAGACTGCATGTAAGGAGTATATTGTTAAGGTGGCAAAGGCACAAAACACGAGTAAGAGAGTTTGTTTAGAGAAAAAAATGTGAACCAACTATAGAACATGCAAGAATAACATAGTAATTATTAATTATTGTCACGGAGTGATTTATACACGGTGTATTTTTTTTTAAAGAGATTTAATATCTATACATTTTCACATATTTTTATTTTTGTATAAGAGTTAATATTTCTAAAATACTCATATATTTATTTTATTCTTCGTTGAAAAAAATAAGCAAATTTTTCTAGTTTTATTTTCAAAAATACAATATAGCATCTAGTAAGTTTTTAACGAATTCTTAATAGAGAGTGGTATCTATCACTTTACTATCTCAATATGACATAATTTAACTATTTTATAAACTTAGAGAAAATTTTATTTTTTATAATTTTTAAAGAGATATAATTCTTAATAAAATAGAAATACATAATATAAATGTTTACATTTTATTTATTTATGAATATTTTATTATTTACCCAATTAAAAAACTCATATATATTTAAAAATTACACTTGGTGCGCATTATACATAGTATTCATTTGTCTAGACAACTCACGAAAAGATGCTTACAAATCATAAAAAAATCCATGAAGGATAATACATTTGTCCGCCACTGACACCGTCTTTTAACGGATTAATTAATCAAATTCATTTTTTTTTAAAATATTGTGAACATACTAATTTATAAAATCTAATATTAATTATTCACACGTAATTACTCTTTTATGTTAACTTAGATGTACCAACTACTTCTTCTAAAAGGAAGATGTATAACAAGTAGTTGACAATTAAAAACACTCCTAATCAGATGACTTATCAAGTTTTCAATTTTAATTCATCTCTTAAATCTTTAATTTTCAATAGCTTTCACCTGTCTATTTCATTTATGAACTAGTTTCTTGAGCAAGTTATATGGCAGAAGCCGTGATTGTGATTGTATATATCACTCGTCATGTTACTTTGTGATGTAAATTTTAGAAATAAAATATCCTACTCAATGTAAATTAGTTGGCACTAGCTACCATTTGAATCATCCCAGTTTGATGGTGATTCGGTGTGGTGGCCATGCATTGTTAATTTAATTGACACCAGTGGCTCTTAGTGAAGAGTATCACTAGATCACTAGATACTGAAACATACAGAGTATAAAAGAGTATGATCAAAATTGTCGTGATTAGCTTGCCCTAGGACAGGTTCATATGATCAAAATTAATTAGTCATTCACTCATTGGTTGCATCAAACATTATTGAGTAAATGTAATCATATCGAATATAATTTTGAAGAGGCATGTGGAACCTGCAACACCACCCATTTGCTCCACGTGGATTGTGTAGAAATAGGCAACAAATTTAGGTCAGTTAATCTAGGTTGGTAGGGCATATCAATTACATCACCATTAATTGTAATGCAGGGAAAGCCAAGCCTTAAGTTCTGGTTTTGGTTTTGTCGGCTTAGTTTCTTTAGTGGCTTCGTCAATAATGAAACATTATTGTTGACCATGAAATGAGAAAATTATTTGAGGAGATAGGTGGGAGGAAAATAATGGCAGCCACAAGCAGAAAATACAATAAAGAGAAATGAATGATGTGATCCATGAGGAGGTAATATCATGATCCTTCACATGTGGCCTAAAACGTCACCAAAATGTTTGGTAAATAGAAAAGCCACAAGGACAATATGTATTATTGATATTGCATGTAGTGAAATGGGATAGGTGCCAACATGATGGATCCTCTGACTCAGCAATGACTCTCATTTCCTTCACCTTTTTGTTCACAATCATACGAAAAACTCCTTCACAAAATCAGATTATGAAAGAAAATGTAGGTTTTGGTTGTTGCTTAGTGATGCAAATTATTGGTACAGGCAAACCTCAACTCAACTCACTCTCTGCCACCTGGGCCACTCGTTTGTAATAATGTCATTAATTAAACTTGTTAATGTTGAATTGCTGATTGCAACAGTTAAATGACAAAATATTGAATGAATAGGGTTGGTGTACAACGTAAACTATCATTTAATAGTTATTTATTCACATTACTAATTTTTTTTTTTATCAAAATCAATTCTTACTGAAAATGATCAATACATCATTTCATTTATATAATTAAAAAAATAATTCTCGTGTAGTATAACGTTTACATTTATACTATTGGTGTTTCTACGTTTAATGTTTAAAATTTTGTCAGGAAACTATGTTACGGGATAGATCGTATATTTCTTTTAATAATTGTTCAGAGCAAGATTAATTGAGGAGGATTCACACTACTTATAACTCAAAATCGTAAAACAAAATATTTGTGATTTTTTTCTTATTTATTACTTAATTTTCTTATTTCTAGTAAATATGAAAATCTGAAATTTATATTTAAATTTTTAAAAAATAGTATTGTATTCTTTTTCATAAATCTTTCAATCTATACAAAAGTTTTAACTTATTCTTTATATATTTATTCTTGTTTTATAACTACTCCTTATTGTATGTTAAATTTAAATTCTCTCAGAATTTTCAATTATATTTCTTTTCTGATATATTTTTATGTTTAACTTTATCAATAACTTTTACTCAAATTGTTCTCAAGTTTTTAATTATATTTTTTCTTTAATTTATCATTTTTTATAATTTCTCCATTTATGTGAATTTCGCACTCAAGTTTTACATTCGCACAAATCTTATATTTATATTTATTTATTTTAAAAGTTAAACATATTTTAAAAACAAAATAATGTTATCATAATTTTTTATTGATATTTTCAGTTTTTAATTTTTTTAATAAATTTAATAAAGTATTTGATTTACCTTTTTAGTTTACTCAAATTGAAAACTTTTAAATTGTTAGTTAAAGTTTTATTAAATGATTATTTCAATCACAGTCCTATACTAAATTTCATAACAAAAAAGTAATATATTATACCAATTAAATATCGAAGCGATTAAATCTAAACATTTTCATCCTACGATGTCTTGATATAGTTTAAAACACTCACCGATCCTCCTCCAATAAAATAACACTGACTATATTTTAAATATTTTATTTGTATATTCAGACATTACATTTTAGTTTTCACGTCTTATTTTATTTGGATAATTATGTTTAAAATAATACTATAGACCATTTTCTAAAATATAATATAAGATTAATTTATAAAATAAAAAGTTCTTATATATAATAAAAGTTAAAACATATTTTATATATATAAAAGCTCTTGTGTCGTTTATATTTAATTTATTAGTCTAGAGTGGATAACTATGTATCCTCTAAAATTTGTAATGACTCAAAACATCTTGTATATTTACCAGTTAAATGTTTTGAAAAAAAATAAAAGATTATCACTTAATATTTAATCCTTGTCAAAGAGACACAAGAGAAAAAAACACAGTAGGTTTTTGACAATGCTTGTTCAATGCTTTGGGTTAGGATTCACTATCAACACGTTAACACGTAAGTTCCTATAATTTTTCATTTTTCTGTTCTTTATACCCATTTTTAATGGTAAGAAAATTTGAGTGGGTCCCAACTTACAGGAATATTATTTATTATTACTTTAGAGGACTGCGTCTATTTGCTTAACTGTCTAAGCCACCCTTACCTTAAATCTACAAAATTTGGATACGTAATTTGGTCAGATTTACAATGGACGGTGGAATTCTTGAATTTAAAATATGAATATTTAATTTATTTATTACATTTTGATGAGTTCCAGATTGATTAAAAATTGGGTAAGAGAGGAAGACTATCCCTTTCAGAGATCAAAATCGAAAGTAATTCTAATAAAATCAAATAATTTGATTTCTTTAATTATTTCAAAAGCACTAAGTAAAATTGAATTCAAGTTTGTTAACTGAACAGAGAGCTAATATGTAAGATTTAGATTGCTCTAAAAATAATATAATATAAAAATACATTTTTCTATTATTTTGAATGTAGATAATCTATATACGTAGATCTCCTCGTGAAGAAGGATCTACTTATACAAGATGATTAAAGAAAACAAATACTAGTATGAGTTATGTTTACTCTTACAATATTAATAATTTGATATAAAATTGGATTTTATTTTATTTTATTCAGTCAACCAATTAAAATCCTACATCATACGTATTATTTGTATTAAATATTATAAAAAATAACGGTAACAAGAATAATAAAAACATTCCTATTTCCCAGCATTTAAAAAAAATAGATATTATAGACTTATTATAGATTTTAAAAATAGATTTTAACTTTTAATTCAATAGAAAACTTTAGAATAAAATTATACCAGAAAATATATTAATTAATATAAAATAAAAATAATTTGTATCTATTTAAATCTATCCTTTCCACCATGTTTAACTTCACATATTTCCTAACAAAAGACTAAACACGTTTCAAAGTCTTAGAATACATCAACTTAATGTTTCGCCTTCAATTAATTATTTCCTTAGTTTACTTTTCTTAATTTATTTCTCTAAATAAAATTCTTTTACTAATATAGTTATTTTTTAAAAAATTTAATTGAACTCATTGCTCTTTGTATTTAAGTACATTTCATAGAGGAAGATATTTTAGTTGTTTGGAGATAATCGAAATTCAGAAAAAAAAAATGTCTAGATTGGTTTATTTTTAGAACATGACATTTACATAGAAAAAAAAAACATGTTATTGGTTTACTTTTAGAAAGTAACATTTGCATAGAAAAAAACATGTTATTGGTTTATTTTTAGAAAATGACATTTGCCTTATAAATAACATTTATTTAAGTTTTTTTTTTTTTTAAGTATTGGTACAATTTTTAGTTGTAGTAAAGGTTTTACTAGAAAGATGTTATTCTTGGTAAATTATATATTATAGAAAATTAAATATTTTAGTAAGAATGTCACATTATTATTTTTATTTATAGAAGACTTATATAAACAATTTTAGAAATCTTTTTCATCAACTAAACTATATTTAATTATTTGTAGCTGTGATAACCCTCATGATACACGATGAACATGTAAAAAAAAATAAAAGTTGATGGTTCCAACTACTTCTTTACACTTTTGGACACTTCTGGTGGTATGTTGGCCCCAAGAAAGTGTCAAATTTGGTTGAATGAGAGGATTGACAATGATTTGAAGAGGCCCTGCGGGTTTCTCTAGTCTAAATTTCTGTGTTATTTATTTAGCATATATATATATATATATAATAGATTATAAGTCTTTTTTATTATAATAGTAATAAATAAATAAATCTAAAATAAAGAATATTAATAAAAAAAGTATTTTAACCTCTATTTATTTTAAATATTTTACCTCTCATTCAGATAATTTTATTTCTCTCTTTTTTTTTTATATATACGCCCTCACTTTTATCCATCAACAAAGATTTATTGTGAAGATAATTTTAATTATATAGTTTTAAAAGATTTTAAACAATTGGCAATTTTAACATTGTATCTAAACAGAAATATTAATAATTTAACTTTTACAAATATTAAATATTATGAAATATCTTAAAAGTAAAGTAAAATCATAAAAATTAGCTCTTAAATTGGCATATTGTATATATATATATATATATAAAGTCCTTTTGGTTTTATTCCTTTTACACATCCTTTTATCTTTTTCCTATTAATTAACTTTTCTATATAAATAACAATTTAATGTGGATTTGAATATTAAAAAATTGCTTTGTTAATAATAAAACCATAAGAGTTGAGTGCAATATAGGTATATACTAAAACTCTTAACAAACAAGGATACTCTTCCTAAATATGAATCCAAATACAGAAAGTTTTTGAAACACAATACCAAATCAAAGTGTACAAGACCCTTTTCCAAATTTTGCCAGATTACTATAGTTAATCACACACCCTTAGAACAAAACAAAAGAGAACGAAGAATCATTGCATCAGAAAATTGTAGGACCTTGAACTCCAATTATGCATGTGATGTCCCGACATAGATGCCCGAGTCCGAACCTCCACTCATGGTCCCATCCTATCCACCTCATCTACTCCCCACAATTCATGTTTCTAGGCAGACATTCTATGGAAATAGTTTTCCACATAATAAAAATATACAAGTTCCATTTTTTCTGATAAATAATGTATTAGTAAATATTTGAAAAGTATTTTTCAGCCTTGAAATCTGTCTTGAATGGTTTTGACATCCCTATCAGTCTATTGGTTTTCTCCAGACTCTGGGATCTGAGTCCTATAAAATGTGCTAGGAAAAGCCTCTCTCATCCCATTCACTTCTCAACTCACCAAGCTAGCTTCTGCAATTTCCAACCCAACCCAACCCAGTGCAATCCCCACGCACATGCCTCTTGTCTCTGCCAATCACTCATAACATTACCATAACACACCCAATTATTCATTCTCTCTTTCTTTCTTTTCTTTCTCGCCATGGAACATCATAAACCTTTGTTACCTACACCCTCTCATGCCCCTCCAAACTCACGCTCTCGCAAGGACCTTCTTCTCGTCTTCTTCGGCTTGCTCTTCCTCTCTTCCCTTGTCGCCTTTGGGAGCTACAGGGCCTCCAACGTGCCTCATGCTCACGTCTCGTCGCCTACATCCAACCATCAACAAGAACAGCAAAGTCCCACATCGCTGCCTTCTTCCAAATGGCGCCCTGTTTCAAGAGGTGTTTCTTCTGGGGTGTCGGAAAAGTCATCGAACATGTTATTCTCCAGTGAAGGTGGAGCTTCCGAAGCATTTCCTTGGGACAATAGCATGTTGTCTTGGCAGAGAACTTCCTTTCATTTCCAGCCAGAAAAAAACTGGATGAACGGTAATTCTTTTTTGTCTTTTTGCTTCACCTCCACCCCAACCAATTCCATGATCTGAAATCAACACGTTTTTATTTTCTTCAAATTCTACCTAACCAATAATCAAGTGACACTTTATTGGATTTTATTAATTTTTTTCACAGATTATGTGTGATATTAGATTAGCCTGAATAGTTACCTCCTATTGCGTAATAATTTGTCTCCTCGGTTGAAATTATTCACGATGTTATGCACTTTTTAGAGATCTTATTTTGTATTTAAACTAAAAGGGAATATGGATTCGGATTCCGTGGGTCTTTCTACTTCGAAAAGGATCCTATCAAAAGTGATAAGGATAATAATTAATCAAGGTTTAGCCAATAAAGAACATTATTTTTTTTTCAAAAGGAGTTTTTGATGCGGTCAAATTCTGTTTTGTCGGAATGTTTTATTTGAATATAAAAAATACTGTGAATAGTGGTGTATGTTAATACCGTTTGTATTTGTATTTTATCTGATGCTAACTATTATCCCTGTTATTTATTTATTTTTTTGTTGGATGACTGTGGCTTGGACTGATGGGGGAACCTGATTTGCTCTGTCAGATCCTAACGGTAAGAACTCTGCTACCTTGAGTTTGCGTAATTCGGTTTAATTCCTGCTAATTTTCTTCCAATTTTAATATTTTGGGTTGAATTTTCTCAATTTTTTTTAAGGAATTGTGTCTTTGATGGCACTAGTTAATAGCAGCCAAATAAATAGTGGGACCGAGTTAAAGTTTAGCGGGGTCTAGGGACTTCCATTAGCTTTTGACATCATGAAATTATAGTTTAGTAATAACTTAAACAGAAATTAAGTCAGCCTCACAAAATTATAATTTTGTATTACTACTAATCTATAACCAATTAACTTTTCTTACAAGACAACATTGGAAATTGACATTGCCAGACTTTCAAAGGGGACCCACATAAGGTTGAATATTTCACAACGAGTTAAATACCATAAAATG
>Ga0099825_1003117_pt1 | contig 22124 bp, 9 predicted proteins | sample SiratroredBW_FD_76838 | JGI IMG/M metagenome (GOLD analysis project Ga0099825, IMG submission 76838) | Root nodule microbial communities of legume samples collected from California, USA - Siratro red BW | ecosystem: Host-associated > Plants > Roots > Nodule | place: USA: California | collected... | reverse complement strand
CCATAATTCTTTTGGAATTCCGTTTTCGAAAAAAAAAAAAAAAAAAAATAAAAAAAATTTAAAATTAAAAAAAAACAACATCAAACAAACAAAAAAAAATACAAAAAAACCAAAATAAAAAAAAAATAAATTTAAAATAAAAAAAAAAAAAAAAATTTAAAAACTTTATTTTTTTTTTTTTTTTTTAGAAACTATTAACAACAACATACACTTTCAGGAGTTATTTATTCTTATACTTATGGCATAACTTGTTATGATGAAAAACTCATTAAATAAACATTTAGGGGTTGAAGTTTAACAACTAGTAGTGTCTTTTTCCTATAAACCTAGATAAAAAAAATTGGCAAAATGTGAGGATTGGAGCTTTAAGAGGAGAATAGCTTTTTAACCTAATTGCAAAGTAGTTGGGTTTCATTGGATCTCTTCCTTGTACCAACTAAATCAATTAAACTACTTTAAGACAAACCTAACCAATTTATTACTATGTTCATCCTCATATTCATAACAAATCAAACACCATAATGATCAATTTGGTTAGGTTGAGAATTATCTTTACTGTCTTCACCCGTTGGGCTTTGTAGCTAAAATGTAATATTCCTTCAACAACACCTGTACCAACACCAAATAATGTAAAGACATGCATTTCAAATTCAACTTTCCTTTTTATTCATGTTTGAATATCAATAACTGTTCAAATGATTCTTTTATTGAAATGGTCAATTGCAAGCAGCTCATAATGGAACACCACATTAATTTTTGGGTTATATATTAGATTAATTTAAGTGTGAACACTAATATTGTTTTTAGCTCAATCTAATTCTTGCAAGTCAAATTGGCTCATCTTAAAAAAAACTAAACTCATTTTTATTTCTTAACAAATAATAGGATTTTTATTTGAAATTATATAGTATTCATAAATGTAATGCTAAACTTTTAAAAGTATTCACTTTGTCATGACTCAAAGATCTCCATGCTTGCATGTCTTGAGTATACACTTTTGCACGTTATAAAGATACTACGGCCACATAATGACATCTGGCACTAATAACTGCATGAATATAGGTCTTTTAGAAGAGGAAAATAAAAAAAAAACAATAAATTTATTTTTGTTAAATAAGCTTGAACTAATTTATATACAAATTTAAAATTTAAAATTTTAAAAATATGAGAGTATTCTATAAATCGATTTGTACGTAAACTAATTTTAACGTGTAAAAAAATTATTGCTTTTATTTTATTTTTTTCTTCTAACAATATTTACTAAAACATTGTCCACACTTATACTTATTAGAATATATTTAACAGTTTTCTATGTTAGTTACAGCCACGACCCTGTTATGCTCATATATATATATATATACTTAAATTAGGGGTGAGACCATTACATTTTGATCCCCATATCTTCTGGTACACTTTCCCGAGGTGCTTGAAAAAGTCAAATGCTCATATTTATATATTGTAGAATTTGAAAAATATGTAATCTAAAATATATTAATATATTTTAATTGTATAATCTAGAAATATTTTAAAATGTATTTGTGAATTTATGGATTCCATAATATAAAAATGTATTTGTAATCTGAAATAATTTTCACCTTATAAAATTTAGAATATATTTTCACATTATTATATTACATAATATAAAATGTATTTCTAGATTATACAATTCTATACGTAATTCAGAATGTACTTTCAGATTTAATAATATTTTTAAATTTTTTAATCTAAAAATATATTTATATAATTTAAAATATATTTTTGAATAATTCAAAAATATATTTTAGATGGTATAATTTAAAATATATTTTTTTATTACGTAATCTGAAAACATATTAAAGATTGTACCCATAAAAATATGTTTTAAATTGCATAGTCTAAAGTATATTTTTAAATTTAAAAATGTATTTTGGATTTGAGATTGTATAATTCGAAATAGATTTCTGAAATATAAAATAATATTCAATTCATGAATTTTTGAGCTTCTTTTACGTATACGATAGGTGCAAGAAAAATGTACGGAGTGCCAGAAGAATTATGCTAGCGGGAAACTGTGTCAGAACCTAAGCCCAATATTAAAGTTGGGCCACACTTTTCACCGAATCTAAATTCATGGTCTCTCACTAAAGGACAAATTCTTCCTCCACTCCCGTACCCTCTTCCTGCACCCCTATATAATTTTTTTATTCCATAGTTGCCCTTCATGAAATTATATAAATACCCCTATCTTAATAAAACCTATCCCCTTTCCAACCGGATGACCAAGCCATCAGGTTTACATTTTTTGAAAATGAGAACCGGATACACCCCCCATCCGGTTCTCATTTTAAAAAAAAAAATACAAACCGGACGACCTCATCTGGTTCTCAACCCAGCAGATCGAAAAATCTTCCTTTCGTTATTCAAAATCTTTTAATTAATCCTTCATAGAAGCATTAGGTAACCAATTTGTGATGTTTATTAGCAATTAGTAGGTGATATTGATGATTAGAGTAGTTGATTTGGAATTTGGGGGGGTTGTCGACGGCAAATTTGAGGATTTTCCGATCTGCTGGGTTGAGAACCGGATGAGGTCGTCCGGTTTGTATTTTTTTAAAAAATGAGAACCGGATGAACCCCCCATCCGGTTCACAATTTCAAAAAATAATGAGGATATTTATGTAATTTCATGAAGGGCAGTTGTGGAATAAAAAAATTATATGGGGGTGCAAGAAGAGGGTATGGGGGTGCAGGAAGAATTTGTCTCACTAAAGTTGTTTCTTTCCTATTTTCGTCTCGCACTCCGTACATATCCAAATTATCATTTTATCGTTTTTAAAATGGTATGAGTTGGAAGTTAAAAGTATTTTTCAAATTATACAAACTGAATATTGATTCAAGGAATAGTACAAAGTGATACAAAATTCATTTTGTTGAGTTTTTCTCAATTGTGGGACCCACTGTTTTCTTGTCCAATTTGATAATTTGATCCGTGCAATTTCTATTATTTCTTTTCTCCGCCCGCAACGTTTTTTTGGCATATGAGGATAGCCATTTGTTTGCATGCACTTATGGGCCAGTTCAACTTTTGTTAACTGGGCCCTTTGTTGTCACGTTAGGCCCATTTCTTTCCCCAACTTGTCTGTTATTTGTCATGCGTCTTTTTATAACTACACCACATTTTTAAATGCCTGGGTTCATTTAAATAACCCAGCAGTTTATCTATTTGCACTTCCTTTTCCATTTTATGTATCCAACAGCTTTGTTTTTTTTTTCAAAAAAAAGTATAACCTTGTTTGTTCTAGTATTTCTACTATATGCCACCATAATCATTTCTTTAAACAAGTTTTAACATTGCAGTTTTTTTTCCCTTTCTTTTCTTTGTATAAACAGACTTTAGATACTTGTATGACCTATGTGTCGTCTTTTATTTAATATTTTAAGAGTAAATAAATATGAATTTTTGAAAAATAATCTTTTAAGTATTCATATGATGGTATACGTAATCTTTTATTCAATGTTTTTCTTTTTTAACTTAAAAGTATATCTTTTTTTTCAAATAAAATTAACGTAAATAGTCAAAGTATCGATGTATAATTTATACTATCTTCGTTAGCAATGTGAGTCGTTAAGAGTATTGAGTAGTCGTTCATACTATCTTAAACTCTAGATGTGAACTAGGAAAACAAAAATCTAAAAAATATCATAATTTCAAAAATTAAAAATATATTATCTTAATTTTTCCATCTTGGATGAAAATACCTATGAATAAAGTCGATTCTTGTCGTGTCTAAAATAAAAAAATTCAAATATATTTCAAACAAATAGATTTTCTACTAATTAGAACTGTAGCAAAGTGAATTCTTATTGGACCAAAACATAGAAAAAAAGAAATATTTTGTGTTTTTGTTTTTATCATTATTTTGTTTTAAGAATCAAATTTGTAAAGGCCTATAAAGCTATTCGTGAATGATTAAGTAAAGTGTGCAATCTTTTCACATATTCAGTGTGTTATTTGTGTATATTCATTAAGAACTTAATATACCACCTATGTGTATCATTGCATTAATTCACTGCATGTGAAAAAGTTTCTTATTCATATTGCAATTTTGTTATTCGATATTGAAATATTGGTTGAGACGATCTATTGTCAAAAATAACATCATCAACAGTGCATCACTTAGATATGAAATATAAAGAATTTATATTTGGGTGTTGATACTTTGACACTGTCACTAGCATGTCAACCACTTAACAACCTTACTTGACAGTCAGTTGGCAATGAAAATAGTTTTTTAATTGGAGGTGCTGAATGTATCAAGAAACAAGTCTTTATTGGACTTTAGGAATGTTTAGCCTGAAATGAAAATAAATTAGGTTATTTTGTGTATGCCATCGTGATTGATATGTAGTTTGGAGCAGTGGTGCTTTTGAATAGTGATTGGTCACTAGGTTGCAATTCTTCGGTGGAGCAATGGTGTGTTTTGATTTGGGGTGAGGTAAGGTAGTTTGTTGGCAGTTTCCGTTTTGGGTAACAGTCTGGTCTTGATTTTCCCTTACTTATTCTTCATTTGAGTAAATTTCACATTTTTTTCCCTAATAAAACCCTCTCCTTTCACTAATCTTTTGGTGTGCGGCAATTCTGTTTTTGGACACTCACTCATATCCTTCAATCTTTCTAGTATAAAGCGATTTTTTGATATAAGAGGAGTGTTTCGATGTGGGACGATTTTCCAATATAGGATGTGATTTCACTCCAACTCCTCACAATAATGTTCAACCCTCAAACAATTTTCTCCTTTTTTAAATACAAATTCTGAACAAAACTAAAATTATCTTTTCGTTAGAAAGCAATTGTGTCATCTAATAATTGTTAAAAAGAAGTTATTTTCGATTCACTGTCAAAATAACATTGTTTTATATTTAGGTCCTAATATTTTAATTTAATATATAATAAAATATAACTATTGATATGAAAATAAATTATTATTTTATTATTATATAACATTTTATTAAAAACTCTAATATGAAATGAAAGGAATTGATTAGTAGAGTCATGATAAAATTTTCCTTTACATTTTCCTCTGTGAAATGATTAAACGATGCACATAAGAGGATCTCTGGGTGTCAAATTCCTGCCGGTATTAACAAAACATTTTTGTTTTCATAAAGTTCTTTTTCAGCATCCCTGGTTTCTTACACTGTATGAGATCACCTTCATAATACCCTTTCCTCTCTCCCATGCTACTAGCCCTTTCCACTCCTGTTTTTTTCTTTGTTTCATCTTCAATAAATTTTTTGACCATATACTCTTCCTTCCCATTCATCCCTAATTTCCTTCCTATTCAGAATCTTCCGGTTATGTGGGTTGACAAACTTGTAGGTTGTTGTAGAGAGCCTCTGACAATAAACGTGGCCACCACTTCAATAAAAGCACGTTCGCAGGTAAACCCAAAGCACAACGACACAGCATAATTACAAAATTAAATAGCAAAACAAACCAAGCCCCTTTCTGCAATAATCCGAATCACCTACACAATATAAAAGCTCACATTTATGCAGTCATCAATTTTTAATTGTATGATGAAAATCTGCAACTCCAATTTAAGATCTGAGTGGTCGGTTTTCATCTAACGGGTATAAATGAGTCCTATGTGAAGGTATGTGATTTCCGGATGCAGCAAATCCTTTTACTTTTCTTTACGTAAGAAGCAAAACATGTGTGCCTTACACAAATGGAAATGCGTTGACCGTTTCTTAGCCTCCAAATTCCATAACGGTAACCGACCTCTATTCATTCCCTTCATTTCCTCCCAAACCTCAACCCACAAAAACTATTTTTTTCAAAACAGTAATTAATTAATTAATTATTAAAAAATAATTAACGTTTTTTACTAGTACTAGTAAAAATAACAAAATTAATAAAAAAAAAAACATTATACTCCATTTAATTTGACGCTTTCCTTCATTTTCCATTCCTTCTCCACTCCATCCCAACCTCGTGTCGCCGATGGCCACCATGGAGCGCCGTAAAACGATGACCATGAACTGGGATGGCCTCGGCGACGACGACGACGACGAGCTCTTTTTCGAGACCCACAACCGCCTCTCCTCCGCCGTGCCCCAAGACTTGATCGACGACGACGACGACGAGTTAGACGATTTCGAGGAAAGCCGTCTCTCCTTCTCCTCCACCATGTCCTCCATGCAATCCATAAATCCCCGAATGTCAAACTTCACCGCCAACTTCACCGGAAAACCCAACTACGACATCTGGATGGCAGCGCCGGGATCCATCACCGAACGCAGAAGAAAGCTGCTTGGCAGCATGGGCCTCGATGAGAACAAGGAGCTTCTCAAAGCCACCAGCGCCGCCATCGCCCGTGCCATCACCAAAAAATTTGAAAACAACCACGCCCAGAACGCCACCGTCGTTAACAATAACAACTACGCCGTCAAGTCAACAATTCGCGTGGAGAAACAGAAAACAACGAGACAGAAAACAACGAGACAAAAAACAGCCAAGCACAGAGCAAGTCCCTCGCAGCCCGTTTTCGTCCTCGTCCGGTCACGTTCGGAGAACGACATCGACACCTTCTCGATGGAGAAGTCACGAAAACACGAGTTCATCGGAAAGGTGTCAAAGCAGCGCTTGACGAGAACGGCTACGGAGATTACTCGGCGCCGGCATGCCGGCGCCGAGAAGACTCGCCTCATCGTGAAGGAGGGGGGCGCAAATTCCAATACGGGGAATCGCCAGGTGGTGACGCCGGCGATAGGAATGGCAGGAGTGGGGGCATTTTTCTTGATAAAGAATCTGGACACGGGGAAGGAGTTTATCGTGAAGGAATACGGAGAAGACGGGACGTGGAACAGGCTAAGCGATTTGCAAACGGGTAAACAGTTGACGATGGAGGAGTTTGAGCGCACGGTGGGGCATTCGGCGGTGGTGAAGGAGGCGATGCGGCGAGCGAACGTGGTGCGCAGCGAGAAGAAGCTGTCTTCGAACTCGTACATTTCGAGGAGTTTGAGGTTGAGCAAGAGGCGTGGGGCGTCGCTGCTGAAGAACATAAAGGGCGTGGCGAGCGGCTTCGTGGGCGAGCGTGAGCGAGAGGCGCCGTCTCCGGCTTCGACTGTTGTGGAGGCAAAGGCCAAGAACGAGTGGGTACGCGTGCGGCAAACGGGGAAGTCGCAGAAAGAGCTATCGGCGCTGCACTTGTGCCAGGAGTTTCAGGCGCATGAGGGCTGCGTGTGGACGTTAAAGTTCAGTTTGGATGGGAGGTATTTGGCGAGTGCCGGAGAAGACAAGGTGATACACGTGTGGGAGGTGCAGGAGTGTGAAGTCATGTCCATGAAGCCCGAGGAGGGAAACTTGACGCCGATTCATCCCTCGCTGCTTTCTTCCTCGGAGGCGCCGCCGTTGTCGGCGGATAAGAAGAAGAAAGGGAAGAATGGCAGCAAGAGAGTGGACGCTATTCCGGACTACGTTCATGTTCCGGAAACCGTCTTCACGCTCTCAGAGAGACCCTATTGTTCTTTCACTGGCCATTTGGATGAGGTCTTGGACTTGTCCTGGTCCAAATCTCAGGTTCATTCATTTCGTTTCAACACAAATATCAACTTTTGTAGCCAAACACAAACTTTATACAAAAGTTTTAATGTGAATTTCTCCATGCAGCTACTTCTCTCGTCCTCCATGGATAAAACAGTGAGGTTGTGGGATTTGGAAACCAAGACGTGCCTGAAATTCTTTGCACATAATGACTATGGTGAGATCTTCTATCTTTCTTTCGTTTTCTCTTGGGAGATACGTGGCACATTACTCAAGTGGGTTATTTTGCTTTTTTGCTATCTGTTGTTGGATTTGGTGTGGCAGTAACCTGCGTGCAGTTCAACCCCGTGGACGAAGATTATTTCATTAGTGGATCTCTTGATGCCAAGATCAGAATGTGGAACATCCCTGCACGTCTCGTTGTGGATTGGACTGATATACATGAAATGGTTACTGCTGTTTCTTACACCCCTGATGCCCAGGTATGAATTGTTGTCTCACATTGGTTCATGGTTTGTTCAAACTTTTAATTCTTAAATTTAATGATCTACAATGGCTTTCATGATTGGTTATTTTTCCCTTTTTAATGATTATAGGGTGTTCTAGTTGGTACACAAAAAGGGAGCTGTCGAAGTTACAGCATAGAAGGTAGTGTTAATTACTTCACTAGTCTATTCTTTTGAGTATATCTGCTATGTTGTCAATTCTCATTTATATATGTTCACCAGATTACAAGTTAACTCAATCCGACACAATCGAGCTTCGAAACAAAAAGAAATCTCTACTGAAAAAGGTTACTGGTTTCCAGGTAAATTCTTCTATCTGTATTACAAAATATAGCTCTTATGGATGTTTCTATCTCATGAATGAAAAAATTAACTGTCTTTCATCTTCTTCCCAGTTTTCCCCAATTAACCCATCACAAGTGCTTGTTACTTCGGGCGATTGCAGGACAAGAGTTGTGGAGGGCACACAAGTTGTGCAAAAGTTTATAGGTGATGATGCATTATACTTTAGTTTTATGCCTAAATCAACAGAATAGTGTTGTTGTTATTTATTAACATGTTAGTGAAAGCAGGTTTTCGAAATACAAATAGCCAAATTTCGGCTTCGTTCAGTCCAAATGGAAGGTACATCATATGTGCAAGTGAAGACTCACAAGTGTATGTTTGGAAGCATGAAGAGGTTCATAGTACTGGAAAAGGCAGGAATGTGATTGCAAACCAAGCTCATGAACATTTCCCGTGTAAAGATGTTTCAGTAGCAATACCTTGGCCTTGCAGCGTTAAGGGTGATCCACCACCATCATTGGCAGCACAAAACCCCAAAAAGAACTCAAAACGTCCACAAGATGATGCAAACAACAAGAAAATGTTGCCACCTCTCCCAAAGAAAAGTAACAACCAATCCACAGAAAGTACCCCAGGCTCCCCAGAGAATGACCCTGCAGCAATCTCACGCACAGAATCTGGAGTTGGAGATTCAGTTGGGAACAGTAAAAGAATGATGCCACCCCTTCCTAAGAAAAGTAACAACCAAGCAGGGGAAGGTGACTACACTCCCATAGAAGATGAACTTGAAGCAATTACTAGGACAGAGAATGGATTAGGTGATTCTCTTGCTTCAGCCTCTCCATCAGGAAGGTATGGTGGTGATGCAGCTTCTATATCTGCTGCAGCAACTCCATCAAATGCATCTTGGTCTTCCAATTACTCATCATGTGATGGTCCCAATGGTGCCTCATCCATGAACCCTTCAGCATGGGGAATGGTGATTGTGACAGCTGGGTTTGGAGGTGAAATTAGGTGTTATCAGAATTTTGGGCTACCTAGGAGGATGAGACAGAACACTCTCTTCATGGGGCCTACATGATCACACATAGCAGTAACATCTTTTTTCCATGGCAAAATTAACTTAGCGGCTGTTTCCCTCTTGAGAATTTGGAAGGAAGGAGTGGAATGTAATAACTGTAGTAAATTCATTTTTTTCTCATTAGATTGTCATGTGATGTGGCAATTTCAAGCAATTTTGTTTGTGTTTACTTGAATTAATAGCCTCAATCAGGTAACTACTAGAGACAGTGTTATTGAGGGGTTTTGGTAGTATGCATAAGGTAAGATTCTAACCTCAATGCAACAATTGTACACAAAAATTTAGCCTGAGTCTCCTCTTTATTTATCATCGCGCTGTAAAGTGATTCAGTACTTAAGTGTTAGATTACTCTGCCAAAACAAATGAAACAGAAACAGAAAACTATTCCGGAGAGTAGATATAGATACCTGGTTTCTTCCTTTTTATTCAAATGAAATGCAACCAAACCATGATTTTGTGGTGGGAAGGAGGAATTTATAACACATTCATCATTCACTTCCTTCTAAAGTGACTTCCGGATTAGGTTTCTTTTCTTTATCTCCTTTATTTTATTTTTCCTCCAACAACCCCTTGTCCTATAAACGTAAATTGTTTATAGAAATTTAATTAGTGTTCTCTAAGTTTAAAGAATCACGTAAATTGTTTATAGAAATTTAATTAGTGTTCTCTAAGTTTAAAGAATCACAGTGATTAAAATAGAGACTAGATTATAATCTAAGCTCAAAGTAGTTAAAATCTTGGTTACTAATTTTGGAGAGCAATTTAATAATCAGTTTAGAACATTTAATGAAAATAGTATAATTTGAAAACTAGTTATCTTTAATATCTAAAATAGTTACTATAATAATAAAAGTCAGTAAGGATTACTTATGCTTTGATTCATTAAAATAAGTTCATTTTATATCGTTGTGTGTCTTAATACTGATTCTGAACTTATAATACTCCAGTGGTTACCCCTTCTTTTAATGAGGAAACACCTTAGTTGATGTTTTGACAACTGAAGTCAGATGTGTTCATGAAGACCATTTTCACAAATTAAGTTGTTAACTTCTTATATAATACCCATAAGAAGGATTACTCACACTTTGAATCACCAAAATAAGTTCATTTTATACAACTGTGTGTCTTAATACTGGTTATGAGCTTACAAAACTCCAATAGTTACTCCTTCTTTAATGAGGGTACACCTTAGTTGAAGTTTTGGCGATTGAATAAGTCAGATGTGTTCATGAGGACCATTTTTATAAATTAAATTGTTAACTTCTTGTATAATACCCATAAGAAGGTTTAGTCACGCTTTGATTCACCAAAATAAGTTCATTTTGTACAAGTGTGTGTCTTACTATTGGTTCTGAGCTTAGAAAACCCCAATGGTTACCCTTTCTTTAATTAGGAAACACCTTGGTTGAAGTTTTGGCGACTAATGTAAGATGTGTTCATGAGGTCTATTTTCACAATTTAAGTTGTTAACTTCTTGTATAATACCCATAAGAAGGATTACTCACGCTTTGATTCACCAAAATAAGTTTATTTTATACAACTGTGTCTTAATAATGGTTATGAGCTTACAAAACCCCAATGGTTACCCCTTCTTTAATCGGAGGACACCTTAGTTGAAGTTTTGGCGACTGAAGTCAAATTTGTTCATGAGGACCATTTTCATAAATTAAGTTGTTAAGTTCTTGTATAATACATATAAGAAGGATTACTCATGCTTTGATTCACCAAAATAAGTTCATTTTATACAACTGTGTGTCTTAATGCTGGTTTTGAGCTTACAAAACCCCAATGGTTACCCTTTTTTTAATCAGGGGACACCTTAGTTGAAGTTTTGACAACTAAAGTCAGATGTGTTAATGTGTTTATTAGATTGTCCACCATGCACAATAACTCCTTTTCCAGCCATGAATGTTGAAACTTTCAAACACATAAACAAAAGAACCAATTCATGTTAGCAAAAAATCCACGAAAAACCAACCAATCTACCCACCATTCTCGGCAGCATATACTGAAGCAACAAAAATATTAAAAAATGAAAATCCTAAACCTGTAACGGAAATCATACCTCAACAAAAACTAAATTGTGAAACCACATAAAACTCTTCATTTTTCATCAAAAACCCCATAAAAGACGAACCTTTACTTCACAACCATAAACCCCAAACAAAAATCATATGTCAACAGAAGACAAAATCGTTAAACAACCAAAAAAACTTCCTTTTCCATCAAAAACCCCATTAAAGATGGTTCTTTACTGGACAAGAATGGATTAAACTCCAACCACCAAACCTTCACAGTGAATACCGCGACTAAAGTGAAACCTTCAAACCAGTACGAGAATGACAATAAAAGTAGCGAACCGAAAGGACAACCGCAATCTACAACAGAGAAGGAGAACGATAAACAATCACGCACGAGAGAACGAAAAAGACAACTGAGAGACAAGAAGCTTCAAACATGCGAATGTTCTTCTCGTTTTATGGTCTTCTCTTTTTTCTCTCATTTACACATTGTCTTTGCACCTTTACACGTTAGATTAATATAATATATCTTTTACACCTCAGCGATGTCAAATGAAAGTAATGCCACATAACGGTGTTAAAATAACATTACTTTGTAACTTGAAAATTTTGAAATACATTTATATATTTAATGATTTTGATATCTTTATAAGCATTTGTTTCACATTTCAAACACTAATCAATTTATGACTAAATCAATCACCTATAATTGTTGATTGATAATAATATATAAACCAAGTACTCTAATAGCTAAAAAAATTGAAAAAAAAGTAACAAGAATAACAAATGTTGAGGCTTCTGGCTCTTATATTAATAACAAGACTTGCTTTTTATACTCAAATATTTGTATGTTCAATTATGACCAACCTTTTAAATCAAATGTATCAAATCAAGATCGATGTTAAAACAATAAGAATTTAAAAGAAGACATGAATTTTGTTGTAAGAGTAATAAAAAAACTTACTAGAATTAAACATAATGACCACCCAAAAGGTTAAATAAGAGTTCCTATACATTGACAACCTGACGTGTCACTACACTCAGGTTATAACCCCACGTGCCGCTTACGTGGCCAGTTGATTCTTGTGTGGCAAAAGTGGTCTAATGTGGCGGCGAGGTGAAAAATAGGGTTTGAATGTGCATTTGGTCTAGCTGCAGCACCATTCGTTTACTGCCTCTTCCTCTTTCATTTGTGATAAGCCGCAACAACTTCCTTCATCCTTCCTTTTGAAATCCACCCATCTTCTTAGTTACAAAAGAAACCACAGAACGTTTGTGGCAGTTGTCGTCGCATACATCGTCGTTGTCGTCACTGTCACATACATCGCATACATCGTCGTCATTGTAGGTGCCTTTTCAGCGTTTTGTCTCTATTGGTGTGGTGTGAGTTGTTAAGGGACATGAACTTCACTTCATAAACCCTAACCTAAGACATAAACAGTAACATTAAGCATACCTCTTTGTGTACCTCTGCAATGAAGACTTCAGTTGTGTTAATGCAGGAAAATGTAAACCCAACTACACAAATTGTGTTTAATGGATAATAGATATGAAATCGAATCCACGCTTGCTCAACTGAAGCATTATCGGTTATGATTTGCAAAGATGTAAGATAGACGACGTTAATGGTTTGGGAAGAGACGTTGCCCTACTTTCACACAAGTAATTTTGATAGCACGGACGTTGATCTTCGAAATTCGTTGTTCACTCAAACTTTTAAATCTCGGGCTAAGCGAAATGAGGACAGAGGCGTTGAGGTTTGCATGTGTTATTTTCGCCCCAACATTTATATATCCGCCTAAGCTAATTGACAACAGAGGCTTTTAAATCTTCTTGACATTGTTTCGCTCAGACATTCCCATTTGCTTGAGCGAATTTTGTTCAGACTACTAGATAGTGTATGTGTTTAACCCTATGTTGTTATGTGATTAACTAAACAGTAGCTTTGGACCAATTAACTGATACATATATTTTGTATGTAGTTATAATCTTGAATGACACCTCCTTTTCCCCCTATTCGTATAATGCAACTTGTCATTTGTTTAAAATATAAATGGATTTAGGACCTATTTTATGAACTGGAAGTAGTGCATTTAATAACATTATCCTGGCTACTTTTTCATATATGAAGCTTGGGTTATTTATAATTTCCTATAACTGTGTCTCTAGCGGGTTGGTGGTCCTAGAGCAGTAGTCCTAAGTTTAACTGTACGGATTATGAAGCCATCATGGTTTCTAATGACTTGTTGCGTGCCTCCAATGGCACTTGTATTATAATAAACTCTGTTGTATTTCTAACTTATTGGCATGTACTTCTCATCCCTCTTTCTTTTTATGGTTTATCCTTTCCTTGTATTATCAACTCTATTTGTTGCCTTCTATAAGCTATAAGACTTCAGTTGTCTAGTCTTTTTGCTCAAAAACCAAATTATTTAAAATATATACCAACTATATAAATAACCCCCCATATTACACTATAACTCTTGTCAATCGTGCAAAAGTTGTTTTGTTATTGTATGAGATATAATTTATATTGTACAAATGATTTACTGTTAATTTAATATTGTATTCTAGATATAGGTTTGACACAACTTTTTGTTTCTGATATTTTAGGGTGTCTTAGTTTTCGTTGCTGTAAAGTTAGATACGTTAAGAATGCAAATCAAGCTACTCTACTTCAAGATTTTATCATTTCTATTGACATGCTTGTTGCAGTTGTTGGACATTTTTATGCATTTCAAATTGTAGGTATAGTTGTAGGTATATTGACCAATTTGAACTCATTGTTCGTCTTAATTAGTAGCAAACATTACTACATAATTTTTTGCCATTCATTTGACTTCGATATTATTTTCTTCCTTCCAAATCCAAAGCATTTGGAATTGCTGGAGAACATTGAAAATGTAACCAATGCAATTTGAGATCAGTCAAGCATCGTGCAGTCTTTGTGTTTGTAATTTGAAAGTACTTTATTTTAGTCTAATTTGGTCACTATATTTGTAAACCCTTAACTTTGGTAATGATTATTGTTAAGAACCAATGTCACGTAATGTTACGAACCAATTTGCTCCGCAAACGTTTAAGGTTGGAATAAGCACATTTCAATTTAAATTGTGCTCAGTTTAGCTGACTTTGTACCCCACAACATAAACATCTTAACCACTTTACAACAACGTGTTTAACCAACTCTATTTGACTGTTAAATTGACCAGAACTTTCTGACCATCCACCACACACACCAAATGTGTGTGCCCCTAACAACCACAACTCATATGCTTACATCTTTCGCACGATGGGATTCGATATGGGATTCAACACAGGTGTGTCCTTTTTTCATTGAACACAACTGTGCCTTGGTTCACCAAGAAGCACCTAACAATTCCTAACGCCAAAGGACAGTCTTGGTACGCCATACCACCACTGCATACTTTAACTGCTTAACCCTGTCAACTTAAATGTTTAACTAAGCATAACTTTCTGACCACCCATCACAGACACCAATTATGTCCATCCCTGACCTCCATACCTAAATTCATTACATGTTTTTCACTGTGGGATTGAACACAGGTGTGGCTTGGTTCACCATGAACCACCTACCAATGCCACAAGCCAAGGGACACTGCGCCATTACTACCACTACACATTATAAGTGTTTTACTTGGGCTACTTAAGTGTTTAACTATGTTCATCTTCCTAACCATCCATCACAGCACAACACAGCCAACAATTCTGTGGTCACCTGACCTCCATACTTCAACCCCTTACCAATTTTGCACAATGTCATTCAATACAAGTGTGACTTGGTTCACTAAGGACCACCTACAAATGACATCAACCAAGGGACATGCATACTGCGCCATGACCACCCCTGCACATATTAAGTGGTTAACCTTCTGCATGTAAGTGTTGAACTAAGTTCAATTTTCTGACCACACGCCAAATCCAACATTTATGTGTCCCCTGATATCTATAGTTGAATCCCTTACATGACTATATAAGTGTTTAACTATGTTCAAAGTGTTTAACCATGACTGTATAAGTGTTTAATTGTGCTCAACTTTTTGACCACTCTTCACAACCAGCAATTATGTGTAGCCATGACCTCCGTACCTGAAATCATTACATGTTTTCCACTGTGGGATTCAGCACAGTTGTGGCTTGGTTCACCACGAATAACCTACCAATGCCATAAGCAAACCTGTTGTGCCATTACGAGCACTGCACATTATAAGTATTTAGCCCTGTTTACTTAATTGATTAACTAAGTTCAACTTTTTTACCACACACAAAATTCACCATTTATGTGGCCCTTAACCTCCATAGTTCAATCCCTTACATGACTATATAATTGTTTAACTATGTTCAAAGTGTTTAACTATGACAGTATAAGTGTTTAATTGTGTTCAATTACCTAACCACCCACCACAACACAACACAGACATCATTTTTGTGGTCACCTGACCTCTGTACTTCAACCTCTTACATGTTTTGCACCATGTCATTCAGTATTTGTTTAACTCAGATCAACTTTGTGACCACCCCCTAAAGCCAGCACAACTTTTTCAACACCAAAACACAACCACCAAATTTAAATAACCTAAGCTTCATATATGAAAAAGCAGTCAGGATAATGTTATTAAATGCACTGCTTCTAGTTCATAAAATAGGTCATAAATCCATTTATATTTTAAATAAGTGACAAGTTGCATTATACGAATAGGGGTAAAGGGAGGTGCCATTCAGGATTATAACTACATACAAAATATATGTATCAGTTAATTGGTCAAAAATTGTTGTTGAGTTAATCACATAATAACACAACGTTAAACACATACACTATCTAGTAATCTAAACAAAATTCACTCAAATGAAATGGGAATGTCTGAGCGAAACAATATTAGAGAAGATTTAAAACCCTTTGTTGTCAATTAGCTTAGGCGAAGATATAAATGTTGGAGCGAAACACAACCACCAAATTTAGATTGTGTTGACAATAAAACTTGATTAATGTTTGACTTAATTTTTGTCTGGTTAACTGCCTAACTTCTATGGCATCAAACATTGTACTGGTAGAAACTATATTTCCATAATACACACATAATTAAACTTAAACCTATTTCATTCTAGCACCGCAGAATCCGCCCACAGTCCCATGCTTTTCCTTTCTCTTTTTCAATAGTAGACAATAAAATCTGTAACAAATTGGTTGCATCTTCCTTACTTACCAGTTCCAAAATTTGTCTGAGGAAATGGAAGATGAGTGGCACATTGGTTCCAACATATAGATCTTGTTCTGCCACCACTACTTCCCTTTGGAGAATGCTGATTTTGCCTCAATAAGGACTGTCGTCTACTACCAACTATGTCTACAACCCCTTCACTATTGTGAGCATGTATTATATTCTTCAATCCAATCTCCCATTCATAGCGCCTATAAACTTTGGGTAACAGAAATGTCGCACACATAACTCTCCTCTATGTGAAGAACGCCAGTTGACATTTTTTTTCCTGAAAATTAAAATTACAATGTCAGATACATATTTGTATTCTGAAATCAACACTCACAAATTAATCAACCAATCCCAATCAGTTAACCCTAAACACCAACGATTAATCAATCCTCTTAAATCCTATTGAACAATTGAATCAATAGCAAGACATTCATAATCTTATACAAATAAATCTCTCAAAGATTTATGCAATACATCGTGAAGATCTTATTAATGAATCAATCAACAATTAATGTATGCAATACATCGTGAAGATCTTATTAATGAATCAATCAACGATTAATGTATAAGTTGTAAATACAGGTCTAATTGAAATGTAAGAAATTGAGTTTTTTTTCTCAACAAAGTGCTTTGAAGTTTTTAGTCAAAACATATTTACAATGATCTCAAATATTTTTAGAAACTTCTTATCATAAAAAATTCACTAGTATTTATCAATTGCATATGCATTTAATCTTAGAGATGTTTAAGTCATTAATTATTCAAAGGTGAATATTATAAACATGATTGTAGTAATATTTATCAATTGCATAATATAAACAATCCCTGTGGATATATTTATCAATTATTCAGAGGTGAATATTATAAGTCATTAATTATAGAGATATTTATCAAGTGCATATTATAAACATCTTTACAAGTTGAAGTTCAACTACATGATTGTTGACAACTTTTGGAAAAGAAGTTAATATGACAATAATATACGACTTTAGAAGCCATTCAAAATTAGGTTAAAACTAAAATGTAGTAAAATTGATATAAAATTCTGTAATGCATTAAGATCCAAGAAACACTAAGGACTACACCAAAATAGTCTTGGAAAAGAATAAATTGTCATCCTTTTAATCTCTCTAATTCTTGATACATACAAACTCTTAATTTTATGCTTCATCCTTTACATTATTAGGAAGTATTTTTAAACAAATAAATAAATAAGTAATCCACTCATTGAGTGGTTGTGTGTTGTACTTTTATTCAAACTCCATTCCTAAATTGTTTTTCAGTTGTATAATCACCAAGCTAGCAAAGTTGATCAGTCTTAGTTTTAGAAAGCTCTTTTAATCCTCTTATGTATATTGGGATGATATATAATATTATTGGTTTGTTAAGCTTAAAAGAGAAATTAATACTAGTGTACCTAGCTTAAGGAGGTAATAGAAAATGTTTATATTATTGCTTGAAATAGTGAAAAGAAATCTCATATAGTGAAGAGATTAAACTAAACCCAAAAATTGTTAGAGTAAACTTGATAAATGACATCATTGAATTTTTTATAGAATTTGAGAAAAAATAGTTTAAAAAACTATCTCACTTAATACATTATTTTGCAATGATAACTTATTATATAAAATATTTCATTGAGATGCACAGGATAGTATATTTGTGATTATATTATCTTCAATAAGATTAAAGGTTTAAGTTAATTATTATGACAATGGAAAGTGTTTAATTCATGACATTTTTGCCTACTGTTTTACCTAAGGCCTTAATTCAAACCCTTCTTTATGACTCTCATGTTCACTTCATCTTTATTTCTGCACTTCAATAGGCATATAAAACACAATTGATAGAACATTAATTTGAACATGTGACACGAGACAGAGAGATATTAAAAGAGAAAATATGCATTTACAACTTAAAAGCAAATCTAACAAATGACAAGAAAATACAAAATATAAATAGGAAAAATAGAGTAAAGTAGGGAATTAATAGTTAAGAAGTTTCACATTTATAATTTTGTAATTTGTGCTTGTTTTTTAAAATAAGTGATTACTTTAATAAATTATATATGTATATATTGTCTAGTATTAATCTTTAATAATAACAAGTTTTTTAATAAATAAATCTTATCAATTTCTCAAAGTAAATTATCTTAAAAATATTATTCCAAAATATTTATTTTGAGTCAAATAAACTTACCACGGTTAAGTTTAAGTACATATTTAATTTTATAAACGATGTAAGATGAAGAAAACATTTTCAAAGGGCACGACGTCGTTTTCTCTTTCTGCACCTCAATTCAAATTGCCGCCTCCCGCTTGCTACCTTCCACTGTTCACAAAATTCACAATCTTTCAGACACCCAAAAATGCAGCTTCATCTTCTTCACTTCGATTCCAACTTCCCAAATCTGAACCTCACAGAGAAACCCTAGCTCAAACCTATTTTCCACATTCGCACAATTCAAAACCCTAACACTCCCAAAATGTCCTCACCGCTAACGTACCCTGTGGTGGTCGACGACAAGGACCTCGACGACGCCGCACTGTGGGCCATGATCGACTCCGCCTCCGCCTCGCACTCCTCCTCCAAGATAAAGGCCCTCGTCACCTCCAAGTTCCCATCGCGCCAACTCCCTTCCCCGATCTCCAATCCCTCGCCGCCGCCGTCTAAGTTCAGGAAGGTCATCCGCGACTCCGGCGATAGCGGCGAGGTGGTGCAAGACCCGTGGCCCTACCGCCCGCCGCGGAAGGCCCCGAGGTTGTGTGCCTCCGAAGAGAGCAGCCCGCTCTCGCTGATCAGGAGCGTGCAGAGGACGCCACCGCCAAAGGCATTCTCGTCACCGGATGCGCAGGAGCTGAGCTGCTACACCGAGGTCTCGCCGCGGCGAGGCTTCGTGAGGAACGAGGAGGAGGAGAAGGAGAGCGGTGTGGGCCATAGCTTGCTTGGAATGTTTCCTTCGGTTTCGTTGTTTAAGGAGTACCAGAATGCTGCTATGGCGGTAATTGTCTTGATAACTTTGCTTTCGGGTTTTTGGTTGTGTGGAAACTTAGATGTAGAAGATGTTCCTGTTCAGAATTGAAGTTTATGTTTTAAAATGAAATTCTAATTCTGATAAGAAAATAATGCGATTAATAATGAAACTTGTGGCTGAGGGAATGGAGTTCACACTGCACCCTTTCATTGATAGACAGTAGTAGAATTCATCATTATTAATTTCTTTTATAGGCAAAGCAATTTTACAGTTGTCGAGTATTAAGGAGATTTAATTAGTTGACAATTTAAATATCTATACAATGACAGTATTAGCAAAATCAAACTTTTGTTTTAAAATCGGTAGAATGGATCAAAACTTAATAGAATTTATTTTATTTGATTGTGAGATGATACGAATTTGGATTATGAGGTGATACTAATTTCTTGTTTGTGAATATCTTTACAAATTTTTTACTTTTTAAACAATAGAAGACTATTTCAATCATAAAATATTTAAATGATGAAATAATCATTTTACTTCTTTCACCACTCTAATCCATTACATTTCATCCATCTTTAGCCATTCCAATTGTCGACCATGTAAGGTAATGAGAAACATGTAAAGAAACATCGTATGGTGTGCTGAAGGAAGTAGACAGTGTAATTACCCGTGTTTGTAGAGTTTCATTACACTGATGGAAAATAGGGTGCGTCATGTGCTTTTTGTTGGATCCCTCATTTTATTAGGAGATACTATATAGGAGGACATAACATTGCTCACAGTACCGTCAGGACATGTCTTGGCCTCTTGATTTCTTACCACCTTTTTGAAAATGAATCATTAAATGTGCAGTTGCTCTAAATTTGGTTTGGTCATTAAATTTCACACATGCATGGTAATACGAATTTTTTCTAAATCGAAGGATAACATGAATCGTTTACTTTAAGATTTCCTTTAGTTTCATTGTTTCAGGAGTATCAGTGGCTCTCTGGCTACGGCCCTGAGTGGTGGTTTTCAACTTGAACCTATACCTATAATATGCTGTTTAAAATGGAAAACTTTGACCTTATATTTGTAGTGAAGAAGTGAATTTGCTTATCTGAAATTTATTTATCTTTGATATCTTTAGTTTTTTTTATCACTAGATTAGCTTTTGATGAATGCGAACTTTGTGTCTGAAAACATTGAGAAGCATTTTTAAGAACTTATGACCTGCACTGTCCAATTAGTGTATCAATGCATTGAGAATTTTATTAATAATTGGGTAAGTTATTAGTATTTCTTTTTATGTTCAGTTTTTTTGAAGTATTTTATTGCCAAGAGTGCTTAGTATGAATCACATTAGATTACAGGGAAGGAATTTTTCCCGTACTTCCTGTCTTTTGTCTGCCATGAACAAATCATGACAGTCTTTTGATGGTTGGATTCCTATTTTTCACACTTTCTAACATCCTGTGGTTACCCTGAACAAATCAAATCATTGCATGATATTAACCACTTTCTTTATTTAAATTTCCTAGTCCTAGCTGCTGAGGAACATGTTTTCATTACTCCCATAACTTATTGGGCGGGAGCATATGGATAACTTCAAGGATAATCTTTGATATTCTTTTAATCTTTTTTAATCATTACTTGTTACCTGATACTCCAAGTTTGAGTTTCGCTTTTAGTTGGTGTAATAAATTTCATAGTTTTGCTTATAGTAACACAATAGTATCTCTATTCTCCACATTGGATATCATGACATGATAGTAAATTTAGACAAATATACGAAAATATGAGAGTTGCCTGACAATGCTGTTTTTTTTTTCACTCAAAAGGATTTACCTAATCAATTCATTGTTGTCTTCGATGTTCAGATTTTGGAGAAAACTGATTACACTTTGATTTCGGGGAATCCTTTCATTAAGAAGTCAGGTAAACATAGTTTACCTTCTCTTTACAGTGAAAATGATTCAACTGATGCAACATGGCAGGGCATGTCTTTTTTTAGGTTGGAGAAAGATATCTTGTTACTTCAATATTTCATATGAAATCAGGGACAAAAATATTGAATTTGATGAGAATCGTAGCGTTCAGCGTGCTGAGTTTGTGATCCGTGCGCACATGCAGTATGTCTCTCGTTTGGTTGTTTCAATTCATATATCTTCCAAATTATGTCTTTTCTCACCAGTTTCAGCTGTTTCGGTTGATTTTCATTACATCAGGGGCGGCAGGTTCTCAGATGCATGGGGCTCTTGTGATCGACGTGAAAAAAGATTCCAGAAACCAAATCATGATGTTCCAAGCACTGCAGAGACTAGAGCAAAAAATAAAGCTTGTCAAGTAAGCTGTTTTTATCCTGTTATATTTTTATGATTTATGCTGCCACATTTGGTGTAAATTTAGCTGCAGATTTACTGAAGTGGTGCAATTTTATTGAAATGGACTTTTTTTTTTTTTTTTTTTTTAAAAAAAAATTTTATTATTTTTTATATTTTTTTTTTTTTTGAATT
>Ga0099825_1003116_pt1 | contig 22124 bp, 7 predicted proteins | sample SiratroredBW_FD_76838 | JGI IMG/M metagenome (GOLD analysis project Ga0099825, IMG submission 76838) | Root nodule microbial communities of legume samples collected from California, USA - Siratro red BW | ecosystem: Host-associated > Plants > Roots > Nodule | place: USA: California | collected... | reverse complement strand
TCTCTCCCAACGCCCCCTTCTCTATTCTTTTTCTTTTCTTTCCTTTTTTTTTTTTTTTTGTTGTCCTCTTTCCCCAATTTTTTTTTTTTTTTTTTTTGTTTTCCTCTGCACTATTTTTATGGTCATACACGTTTTAGTCAAACATGCCAATGCTGTGCAAAATTAGAAAGGCATTTTTATTTTGGATATTCTCGTGTCACTGTTTGACCCTCCGTTACAAAAATAGGGAAACGCGATTCCCAGGTGGACCACGTTCTAGAAACGGTGGTTCAGTTGAGCTGCACTTGGATTAAGCACGTCTCTTGCGAGACACAAATCAACCTTTTAAAGTTGTTCAGAAATCACAATTTGTCCGTGTCCTTCATAAATTCATCTCTTGAGGGATGCTTGAATTTCTTCTAGTGTGCGCCCCTTGGTCTCTGGCACTAGTTTTGCCACGAACAGCACGGTGAAGCCACATATGACAGAGAAGATGAAGAAAGTTCCTGGCCAAACATAATGTGAATTTTTGGTTTCTTTTTAAAGGGAGGAGAGTAAGTATTCTCACAAGGAATTAAGAGTAAATGTGAACCTACCTGCTGAACTCCATGTCATGAGGAAATTAAAGGCATATGATACAATCCAAGAACACAACCAGCTAACCAGAGTCACAAGACTACCTGCAGAGCCCTTCACATTAATGGGAAATATCTGCGGCCAAAACAAAGATAATTCAGTAAACTTAATCACTTCTTATGATCCTTTTTTTATTTGATATATATGTTCAGAAACTACCTCAGACATTATAACCCAGGGGATTCCCCCCATGCCAAGAGAGAATGATCCTGTGTATACCTGATCATTACAAAAACTAACTGCTCAAATTGGTTTTCAAACCAAACAGTGTAGGTATGTGAATTTGTTTCAATATTTTAAATATTCTTCACTAACTTTACAGGCACCATGCAGATCATCAAACCAAATTTATCTCGTTAAAGTAAATATAAGTTGTGAAAAGATCACATAGATCAAAAGTGTTCTGACAAAATATCAATAACTTTCATTACATTATCCACTCAAGAAAAAAAAAACACAGGTAATATCTTGTTATCTCATTTCAAGGTCATAAAACAAAGTTTATGTTTTATTGTTATTATCCAATTAAATGCATAAGATTGCAGACTGCAGTCAAAGATTCAAATAATGGTGCATTATTGCTTAAATGAAAAATCATCACCAGTACACCACCGAGTGCCAGAATGGGACTGACTTCCTTCCATTTATGTAGGTCCTGCATAAGGCAGGCTCAATTAATTGGTTATTTTGAAATAACTAAAGTGAAAAAAAAAAAAAAAACATGGTAGAGCAGGTTTTGTTATTAAAAGAACCTGTAAGAAGAATGACAGGGCTGCAAGGAAGCATCCTAAGCATGTTCCCGATGCAGAGATCTGCATAAAACCAAACATTCTGGATTCAGATCTTACAAGTCAGCACAAAACAGAAGAAACAAAACATTATCTTTTGTACCAGCAGTAGTGGTCGTCTCCCAGATTTATCCATCAAAAGCACTCCCAAAGCTGTCATTGGAATCTATGAAGACAGAAATGACTGAATAGAAGTGAAGACTCGGCAAAAAGGGTGGCATCTATCTCATTTTATACAACATTAATAGGGCAAGCAAATCAATTGTATGAAGAGAATGAAGAACCTGAACAGCAACCATAGCTATCATTCCAATACTTCCCGAAAATCCTGAGATGGACAAGAATTTTTGCCTCTATGACAATTGTGTTATAAGTTTAATATTATCCTCATATCTAAGCAGCATTAAAAAGAATATGCATTTACCAGCAGAGATGAATATAGAACTTGCATAAAAAGCAATGCCGTTAACCCCTCCAAACTGTTGCAGTATCATCAGACCAACTCCTACCTAACAAATTAATTAAAATACTATAAAATCTGCAAAAGGATAAGACAGGCTGCATGATATCTTAGAAAGCTCACAGTAAGTGACTTCAGATACTGCAATTGAAATAAGCCAAAAACGGTAGCTTCTGTTTCCCTCTCAAGGGCTTCGGTAAAATGCTACAGAAAAAGAACATGAAATAATGTATTAGACTCTTCAACTTCTTCTCCCGCCCCCAACACTCTAATGAACAAACACTATATATACTCTAATTTCAGTGGCCTCTTGAGAAACATCAGCATTCTTTCCTCTAAGACGCTGTAGAACAGACTCACTCCTTTCCCAGTGACCAAATTTTGCCTACACAAGATTTCAACTATCACAAAACTTGCAATGTGTTTGTCTAACATGTCGTGATCAACAAAAATATCTCAAACAATAAGACAACTCACCAGCCACCTAGGAGACTCGGGAATGAAGAGCAGACCCAAAAGTTGTACGAGACACGGAATAGTTCCTGATATAAAGAAAAAACACAAACTGCCACTTACAACCAACCTTTCTTATTTCACTTTGTTAGATGAAAACCAAATAGATGAGCATTACCTATTAGAGCCAAAATCCGCCAATTCAAGAACGCTCCAATAAGATAAGTTAATGATACCCCACAACAAATCATTAACTGCCAAAATAAACTCCAAATAGGGATTTAATATAAGCCTATTTAACATAGGTTGCACTTGCAATGCCTCAGAAAAAATCATCATTGCTTTACCTGATGAACTGTGGTGAATCCCCCTCGGAGATTCTTGGGTGTTATTTCAGCTACATAAACAGGTACCTATCATGGAAACAGAAGAGAACAAACTCACTTGTATTTCCTTTGAGTGGCTGAATTCCTTTAGAACTGCATTGTGGAAAACTAAGAGTCGTAACAATTACCACATAAGATAGAAGGCCCATTCCACATCCTACCAAAAATCTTCCAACATAAAGCCACCAACCAACCTTCAAACAAGCACCAAGTGTTAAATTTTGCTTGTAGTTTTATAGTTTAGTCAACAAGATTATATGCGAGTGCATGTAACGAAGGTTAACCTTTGAGAATGCTATGGCAAGCCATCCCCAGATGCAGAATACTTCGGAGAAGCCCATAGCCTGTTTTCCAAAATGGAACAAAACCGAAGAGTGAAACAAGACAAGAAACTTTCATTTCAAAACACAAAAATTGAATAAACTTACAGCTCTTCGACCTGCGTAGTCTGCTATTCTACCACTTATGATGGCCCCAATCATTGCTCCAATCGTCAGTATTGATCCAAATATTGAATACTGCATAAAACGAGGCCAATAAAAAGCCCTTAAACACGTTCCTTCCTCTCTTTTCAGTTCAATGTTGATTACAAAAACAAAGGTTGTGATTCAAAAGTTCAAACCTCAGCCACGCCGAGATTGAGATCATCCATGATTCCATTTTGAGCAGGAGACGAATATCCAACCTACAAAATTCATACTGTGATGTGACAATGCTACTTATAAAATTGCCAAAGCAAAAACATGTGAATGAGAACTTACCGCGGACCCAAAAACGTAAGAACCAGAGACAGCAACAAGGGTGGTAAGTATAAGAATAGCTGGTACCGACCCAGTTTCTTTCTGCCTCTTTTCCTCACACTCAACCCCATCGTTACCATGATAAGCTTGTAATTCTGTGGAAAGCAAAGGACTTGAAAATTCTCTCGGTTCTGCGCTATTAGTACTGTCCATGGTTCCCCAGAAGCAGCTTTAGGAGCCACTAAGAATTTTAAGGAGGTTGCGTTTGACAGTAAAAAAAATCTATGAAGACTACCTTTTTTGTGAGGTCCAAAAATGACAAGTGAGGACGACAATGTTGGAGATAAGTCATTATTGTTGACTTGCGATACAGCGTTTGTTGTTTTGAACACTCCAATTCATTGGAGATACAGTGACATGGTTTTTGTTGTTACTAGCATGCGTAATCTGAACTGATTGGCATAAATTTTGTTTAGGATGTGTCATCGTAGGCTTGCACAAAAGGCCAAGTGGCATTCTGAAAATCTTACCTTTTCTTGTATGTGATGAAAGATGAAGTAGTAACTTAGATATTTTTGTGTGAGGTTATTTATATTTTATTTTCAACCCAACTTTATTAATTTTTTAATACAAGATTAAGAGGTTACTTTGACTATATTTCTACTATTATTTGCAAGTTCTTTTTTAGTTACAACTCAAACTTCAGTTATATTCAAAGTTTATCCATTGGTCACATGAAATACACAACTATTGGTATTTTAATATTCAAGACACAACTATATATTAGTATCTTGACCACGTTTCATACTTTTAGACTTTAACTTCTAACAGCATAAAAGATCAAAGATATTTGTCATTTGAATCATGTTGCTCTTCTATTATCTAATGTTTTTTTAAAAATTAGATATCTAATCAATTATAACGTTTTTTTTTTAAGTTACTGAAAAAAAAAATATTCATTTCCATTTTGCTCCTGTTATTACTTTCTCTTTCAAATGAATTTTAAAATAACTTTAAACTTTTCTTTTAATATTTTAATTTAATTTTTATTATAATATGTTTTTATCATATAATAATGTATTTCTCCAGCAACACATGTAATTAATATAAGTAACTGAATTTATATTATATTAATCTTCAACCATTTGTTATGTGAAGAGTATTTTAACTTAAAAAACACTTCAACGTATAATATAAAATATTTAGATATAAACTTTTTAAGTATCCAATTTTAAAAATACATTAGATAGTTAAAACAAAATTTAAGAAATAAAACTTATTTAAGTTATATTTTTACAAGATTTTTTATTTTATTATATTATAATAATATATAATAGGGATTTGGAATAAATTGTTTCCATATTTTACTCATAATAACATTTTAAATTCACAAATTAAAAAATAATAATGAGATAGTGGAAAGCGACTAGCATGGATTATAAAAATAATTGTCCACATTAATTGCTTATTTTCATATAATAAATAAAACCACATAAAATAAACAATATATCTACATTTTTATTTATAAAAATTCTGAGACAGCACATAAAAATTACATACACTGAGTTTATGTTTTTGCTAATACTGACAATTTTGATGTCACCTGACATTGCACGGATTAAATGGATAAATAATACAATCACAAAAAATCATCGTGACAAGGTGACTGTTGTTTTCATGATTCACACTTATGAAACTTTTTGAATAAACTTCTTTACCCGAAACCTCCACGAATCTGCAACTTGGACAAATTCTTAGTGGGTATATTATGCATGAAATTCTGTTGCAGGGGAATACCAAATTCATCTCTTATCTTATTAGGAATTCAAAGAAGCTTGAATTTCTTCTAGTGTACGCCCCTTGGTCTCTGGTACTAGTATTGCTACGAAAACAACAGTGAGGGCACATATGCCAGAGAACAAGAAGAAAGTTCCTGCCCCATCACAAAAAGAACATAAATTTTACACATATATAAGAACAAGGAACTCAAATTTGGATGTTTTACTTATTTTTTTTGCCTTGTCTCTTGAGGGAATTAATGTATGTGTTGAGCGGAAAACAGGAATTAAAGAGTAGATAGAAGTTTACCTGATGAACTCCAATTCATGAGGAAGTTAAAAGTATATGCAACAATCATAGAACATGTCCAGTTAACCAAGATTACTAAGCTTCCAGCAGTGCCCTTCACATTAATGGGAAATATCTGAAAAGAAAAAAAATATTCATGTGTTAAGGATTTATTACATTTCAATTTCAATTTGATGAGTTGAAGCATAGTTGAACAAAGCTACCTCAGACATTATAACCGATGGAATTCCAGACATGCCTAGGGAGAACAATCCCATATATACCTGCTCATTAACAAAATCAAAACCAGAATTGCTTTAATCTATCAGTCATTCAATCCATGAGTAAATCATTTCAATATGCAACATGAATAGAAATTTTGTCGCAAAATGAACCTTCGGAGACAACATTAAAGTTTTGATCTCACTAAGACAAATACAAGGCCAATGAAAAATGCATGTGTTGGTATATTAGAGAAGCATTACCAGTACACCAACAAGCGCTATAAAGGGACTTATTGACTTCCATTCTTGTAAATCCTGTATGAAGCAAGCCTAATTATTCTTAGAAATAATTCAAAAAACAAATGATTAAAGGGAAGATGTTCTATCAAAAGAACCTTCAACAAGAATGATAGGGCTGTCAGGAAGCTTCCTACGCATGCTCCAGTGGCAGAAGCCTGTGTAAGAGTAAAAATTTTGGATTGAGATTACCAGAACATGGAAAAAAAAATTAAAATTAAAACAAAGCTTGACCATTTTACCAGTAAAAGTGGTCGTCTTCCACATTTATCCATCAAAAGTACTCCTAAACTTGAAAATGAGACCTATAAACACAAATAATGGGACTATGTGAAGAGAAGGCCCTGGAATGAAGTGTACACGTCTCATCCAAAATGGCGCTGAACTCATCTTGTATAGAATTGAGCACACAGAAGTAATGAAATTGTGTAAAGAGAAATAAAAACCTTAAAAACACCAACTGCTATTGTTCCAATACTGTCCGAAAATCCTGTAAAAGAGAAGAATTTTTGCCTTAATGAATCTTACACAAATCTAGTGTTCTCAAATTTGTTTTTTCTTATTTGTCATGTTAGAAGCATAAAAAAAGACCTGCACGTACCAGCAGAGATAAATATGGAATTTGTATAGAAAAGAATGCCACTTATCCCTCCAAACTGTTGCAGCATCATCAAGCCTACACCTACCTAAACAAATAAGTAATTAAATACCGTGAGAGTCTGTAAAACATTAAGATAGCCTTCATGAATGGAATTAATTTAGAATGCTCACAGTAAGTGTCTTTAAATACTGCAACTTAAATAAGACAATAATATTGCCAGATTCTGTTTGTTGCTGAAGGGCTTCTGTGTAATCCTACAAATGAAGATACAGTGCAAAAAATGTTATATATTAAACTCTTAGTCTCCTAGTAAGATCATAAAGCAAACAAAAACTTGTTGTATACTCTGATTTCAGTGGCCTCTTGATAAACATCAAAATCCTTTCCCCTTAGGCGCTGTAAAGCAGATTCACTCTCTTTCCACCGACCAACCTTAGCCTGCAGAAGATTACATACATCGCTTATTTTTATCAAATGACATATGTTGACTCTAATCATTTGACAAACAGAAGAAAAAATTTGGTTGCTTGTGTGATATGTGTCCACCATGTACTGCTCAAAGAACAAAATTCCAGAAGCTATGAACAACTCACCAACCACCTGGGAGAATCAGGGATGAAGGGAAGAGTCAGAAGCTGCACAACACAAGGAATAGTTCCTGATATAAAGACAAAAATGATGTGAGTTACTTGGAACCCTTCTTAGTTTGGTTTTGTGAAAAAGAGCAACATAAAGAATAGTACTAGTATATTACCAATTACTGCCAAAACCCGCCAATTCAAAAATGCGCCAATAAGATAAGTTAATGACAACCCACAACAAGTCATTAACTGTCACAAAAATACCAAATAGACATTTAAGATAAGCTTTTAAGTGACGCATAAAACATAAGTGGCATGATACACAAAATAAGGTAAAATGATTTAGGTGATATCATTTATAGTATTCCTTTACCAGATGACCTTCAGTAAATGCTCCTCTGAGATTCTTGGGTGTTATTTCTGCTATGTAGACTGGAACCTAATTTGCAAAGGGAACTGTTATATGCATTTGTTGATTGACAGAATAACATTAATTTGAACTGCAGTCTTAACATATTAAAAGTCAAAGCAATTACCACATAAGATATGATGCCAACCCCACATCCTATCATCATTCTTCCAATATAAAGCCACCAAACAACCTTCAAACATGGAACGTTCACTATCTTAGACTGAATTTAAGGAAATTAACACTGTGGCTGTGGGAGTAGGAACAGATAGAATTAACCCCGAAGTAAACAAATTAACTCAGCAGTAATTTTGCTTTAAAAAGGAATCTCGGATATGCCTACACTTCAATTTGAGAAATCTGGGAAGAAATTAATGGCAAACCTTTGAGAATGCTATGATAACTGATCCCAAGATGCAGAAAACCTCCGCGAAACCCATAGCCTTCATGGAAAAATGCAAAATAACCAAAAGTCAACAACAGTAACATTGAAACCAAACCAAAACAAGGTGTAATCTTCTCTGACTTACCAAACGACGACCCACATAATCTGCTATTTTACCACTTAAAGTGGCACCAACTATCGCTCCAATGGTCAATATTGAACCAAAAGTTGAGTACTGCAAAATTGCATAGAGTTTAACTTCAGGACATAATCGGTCAAATAAACAAGAACCAAGAAACCAAAAGGAGAGAAAACTTAATACAACTTCTTAAGTATTCTGTTAGTTTCATCTTAAGAATATCTATGTATGACCGAAAACATCTATTACAACAACTATTAAGGTGTCCAAGTTAAATTAGAGAATAACAGAAAATTATTCTCAAGTTTCAACTTCCAAGAGAAAAGGAGTATTCAATTTCCAGTGAAGTCAACTCTTCTTAACAAGGCGATACATTTTAACAAAAGATTACAAAAAAAGATTTTGAGGTTGTAACCTGGGCGACAGAGAGATTCAGGTCATGCACGATTCCATATTGAGCAGGGGATGAATATCCAAGCTGCAAAAAGAGGTGTGTGATGTCACAGCAAGAACAGAAGTGGCGATTCTGAACTGTGATGAACCAAAATGTGTGATTGATAACTTACAGCATACCCAAAGACGTAAGAACCGATTGTGGCAGAAAGGGCAGTGAAAACAAGCGTAAGTGGCATCGGAGAAGCTTCACTTTGCTCATTTTCATGGGAATCAATTCCATCTTTGCCCGTGGACAACAGAGGAGTTGAAAATTCGCCTGCTTCACTGCCTCTGAAGCCCATGAATGATGAATCCTCTGCTGAAAATTTTCCACCACTGGAACCAAACACTTGACACAATTGGTTTAGCACTGAACAAGAAAACTTAGCAGATAAACATGTGGTTGTGTATCAGATTCGCATAATATGAACAAGATGACATATTTAATATTTCTTTTTGTTAAAATAACTGTCAGCCAGTTGTTGGGAGAAAAAGTAGTTGTGACAAATTATTTTTTGGAAAATTATTTTTTGTTGTAGTCTAATATCTTAATCAATATACCCATTTTTCAACCATTTCATTATTCTACGACTCTTTCCCTTCCACAATATCTGCAACAACAATAAATATACAACTTTTTTTAAAAATCATTTTCATATTTTATTTAAATTCGTGATTGAGAATATTTTTGGATGATTCGAATAATTTTTGTCTTTTTCTTAAAATTAAAACATCACAAATCCTAATACACTTCTTTGATAAGAAAACGTAAATTTGTAAACCTTTAAACCCCTTTTTAGGAAAATTAGAAAATGGATTAAGTGAATATTTTTGCAATATTTTAATTTACAAATTCATAACAATATAATGTCTTAAACTTATAAGATAATTTTGTAAATTATTTAAATAAAGATTCACGGAATGGTTTGTATTGGACTGAGTGAGGAGCAGGTCAGAAGGCGTTGTCACTCCCAATGTTCACCGAAACTAAACATTCATTTCACGTGGTTTTTTACTTTATTATTTTATAAGATTTTTAGAATAGTTTATATACAAATATCTTCTTTATTGGATTTTGTAATATATCATTCGATTGTTGATGCATTATATACTTTTGATTATTTTAATTCATGTGCGAATCACATGGTCATGTGCTCATTTCAAGAAAATAAAATGCATTTCCACTAGTTCGACAATCTGCCAGACATTTGAGCATTTTTATAATCAAAATATGCCATGAAATATGTTAAAGAGGTGGTAAAATTTATTAAATGTTATGGAAAATTTTATCATGATTGATAAAATTAAATCACAGATAATTATTGAGAGAAGCTTTAGTTGCGTGGGAATAATTATTTAGGGATCTATCATATCAATTTCGTACAGTCTGGATTTATGTTATTAACAAGTTCGAATAATTACGTATCACATGTGTTGATTTGATTATTTGTGGTTTTAATTTTGAAAATTTAGAATAAATTTATTTTTTAAAATTTATTAAAATATAATGTTAATTTCAAAGCATTAAGTTTAAAGAACCAAAATAATTTTTTAAAAATTACTTATGTCTTTCATCAATTTTCACTTTTTATGAACATTAAATTTTACTAAGTTTTGACATTAAATTGTTTTAATAAATTGTATATTTTTGATATAAAATGCAAAGATTAATTTTATAATTTGTGAATTATATAAATGTACATTTTTTGGTATGAATAATCTCGTAAAATTGATATTAACTAAATTTTGAAAATAACTTTTGAAATATAAAATATTTGATGTGAAAAATACAAAATGAATCAGCAGAGAATAAGATGAAAATAATTCTTACCCTAACCACTCATGTTAACATATGGGTTATATATATAATGTAACATAGATTAATATAAATATAATTTTATAATACTTTATTTTATAGGTTTAAAATATTGTTTAAGTATGTTAAGAAAATGAAACGTTATATTTACGTGATGGTGGTAATTTGTTAAATTAGATTAATCAAGACATCAAGCTTTAAGAAATTAAAAGTTGGTAACAGATAAACCATTTTAACATAAGAACTCAAATCAGATTTTATTAATTGTGTTTTTGCATAAGTCGTGGTATTAGTATATAGTAGAGTGTGTATAATAAGAGTGACAAGTTACATTATATATTGAGATGATTTGATATTTTGTCAAATTTAGACAGACCTATAATATTTATTATAGGTGTTGTTGAAGATTCTTGCCTCTTTTCGATAATGTACCTATATACTTTTATTGTATTTGTGTTGTCCAGCAGTGAAAGATTGATGTTTTATTTTATTTGTGTATATTATTTTTATAAATTATATGTCTCGTGTAATATACTTTACATATATAAGTTAGTAGATTTTGTTATCTTTTTTTAATTTTTTCATAATAGTTGACAGTTGTGTAGATCTAGTTTATATGATAGTTAATCATTATTCTTAATATATGAATTAACTGGTATTACAAATAGTTCATAAGTTATGATTCACCTTTCTCAAGAGATTATGTTAGACAAAAGAAACAAACCAAAATATATATTTAAATACTTATAATAACATTAAAATTATTTACTCCTAAATTTGTTTTATGCTTACAACGATGTCTTAAATATCTTCACAATCTTTTCACTCAGTCATCCATAATAGGTTAACATTTTTTTATATATGACTTTACTTGTGTGCTTTCGTCAAGAGAAAAAGTAGAACAGCATTAGGAAAAAATGAGCAAATGAGAGGATAGAATTGCGTGTGAGAAGAAAAAATGAGACGTTGAAGAAAGCGAAAGGGCGAGAGAGAGAACATTTCTTTATTTAGCCAACAATTTTCCTTCAATCCATATCTATTCGGTGTCAAATCATACATTAAAAAATCATTTTTCTATGACTTGTTAAACAGTATAATATTTGTCTTAACACCTTTTTATAGAAATTTTGTTATGAAACTTATTTAGTTACTTTCTAATAGATAATATAATATAAATACTCTCCGTTGAATACAATAAGTATGGGTATATTTAATTTTTAGTATAATAAGAGATTCATAATTAATATTAATATGTGATTACTTTTAGATGGAGTTTTTTATCCTTTATGTTTCTATTTTATAAATTTAAAATACTTTCTTCAAAATTAATTAATATACATAATAATTAGGAAATATTATTAATAAAGTTCAAACAAAATTCACCATTATAATTTTTTTATTATACTAAAAATTTAATATTTAATGCTTATATTAAACTGATTATCTACCATATAACAATATGGAAAAGATATAATAAAAAATAATATTAGATAAAAAGAATAAATAAATACTATAAATAATAGACAAAGAATATGTAATATTGTCATAAAAATTATCAACATTACTATATATCAAACTGAAATTTGTTTATCGTGTTTAGTATGTAACAACACAACTTAAACGTACATATATTATATATACGTAAGTACAATTTTTATAAAAAAAAAATAGTATATAAGAAATCTCTTATAGATATCCCTCTTAAAGTATTAAAATAAATTTTTCATATGAAAATAATTATATAAAATGAGACATTTTACTTAAAAAATTACAAGAATTCAACTTCAATCAAATATCAATATATAAAAATCATATAAATCACACATAAATCTATAAAAAATAATATTTAACAAATAAAATATTAATTAAAAAAACTTATATTAAATATATTTTATCGGATACTAATATACGATTTAATTCAATACTTAATTTAACAAGTAAACTCAAGAGTATTGAATTAAAATAAGTTCATTAGAACTCAAGTTGCATATCTACACATATTCTACCATATGTAATAACTTTTATCTCGATCTCTCATCACTTGATATTTTAATTTATGTAACTTAGACTATCAATGAAATAAAAATAAAAAAAACTATGTTACATTGTAAGTATTATTAGTTAACACACTAATCAAATAAATATTTACATGTCATATCAGATTTATAACCACGAATTCATACAATTATTATCACTCTCGATAATCATTTTTATACAATATAGCTTATTTAAAAAATTCACAAGTCAATTAAATATACAAATTAATAATCCTTTTACATACAATCCATTAAGGATATAAGAAGAGAAAAATATATATATTAGTTTGAGCGAAAATTGTCTCACTTAAGCAAAATTCATTTAAGTGGAAATCTAGCCAATAGCAATGATTGAGTTACAACTCTATTTTTGCTTTAGTGAAAAATCCTTCACTTAAGCAAAAATAAGGCTAAAAGCAAATGTTTGATCCCTATTTTATTTTTATTTGGGTAAAGATTCCATGTTTGAGCAAAAATATAAGAATATCAACCTCATGTAGTATAATCAAATAAATTTTCAAAAGTTTTATTCAAAGTCACTTTAATAAATAAAACTTTCAAAGAGTTCAAACTGATTAATACACTTCATAATTTGTCCAAACATCATATTTCTTTCGTTTCAATTCAACATTCGTCATTCAAACTAAATATATGTATATACATATACATACACACATATAGAGAGAGAGAAAGAGAGAGAGAGATTTTTATACACATCAAACTCATAAACTAATATATGAAAAAATATATGAAACTAATTGTAATCATCTAAATCATATTCAAAACTTAGTTTAAAAAATTATGTTTTAATATGCAAAATTTATCCACATCGTAACAAAAGTAATGTTTAGTTAATAAAAATCTCAAATAACAATATTATATTTAACATTTAATATTTTGCAAATAATCACAACTTTAGACTAATTTATCTTGAATATTGTATTATAATACAAAATTTTACATAAAACTCAACATAATGTGATCATATAACTTTTACACCAAAATAATTTATCTTCAAATTTTATTAAAAAAAATAAATAACTTCACTTACATGTAATTTCTTACTGTAAATAAAGTTTTTTTTATCAAAGTAAGACAATTATCTAAAATCTATAACAAAGTATCTAAATATAACTAAACTTCAATATAAATTTAACCAAATTGAAAATATCATATTTATAAGCTAACTAAACTTCAATATAAATTTAACCAAATTGAAAATATTATATTTATAAGCTAACTCTTGATATTAATGACAAATTTAGAAGAAAATAAAAAATATTCAAAATAAAAAAAATATTCAGTTAAGAATGATTTATAACTCCCTGACTATTGTGAGATGTAGAAAAAATAAAGTTTGGAATAAATAAATTAGAGAGAAAGTTAGAAAAATAAATAAAAGATGACAAATTAGATGAAGGTGGTACATATCAAACATAAAATAAAAATAAAGATAAAAGATCTATTATAAAAGAAGAAGATAAAAAATTACTTAAATAACAAGTATTTAATCAATAAATTATCAACTTTCAATGTGAAATATTCTCAAATAACAAGTTCATAAATTGTTTAATATTTGTTATTAAGTTGAATTCTTAATACTTTTTACATTATTTAAAAACATTAGGAATGTGCACTTTTCACACTTTTTTGTATTTTCTTAATTGTGAAAACTAATTAAAATTGAACAATTTTTCAATAGACAGAAATAATTAAAATAATAATTTATTCGTAAAATTGTTCTTGAATTGGTTCATATTTGTAAGAACCATTTTTATTGACTATTTTTAAAAATAAAAAATAGTTTTAAATGTTTTATACAATATTTTGTAATTCCTATATTTTATTTCAGTACTCATGTCATAATCGACAAAAGAAATCATGTTTTTTAATAGTTAATTTAAGAGTATTTCAAGAAGTAAAAAATTTAACCTATTAAAATTAAAAATATATATATATATATATATTCCAAAGTATACAAGTGCATCCTAGAAACGATCTCCCTGTGGCCCTTGATAGTGACAGCGCGTAGCAACGTTGCCTTTAATAATTTCGATACAATCATTGATGTTTTATATATAAAAAATTATATACTCTTTTATTATTATCGATACAATCATTGATGTTTTGTAGATAAAAAATATATATTTTTGTATTATTATGGCTGGATAATTATTCTTTGACTTATATAATCAAACAAAAGCGTGAGTGTAAAATTTTAATGATGTTAAAATTGTTATAAGAGAATTAATATAACAAAACTCTAGGTATTAACTAAAGGTTAAATATAAAATCACAAAATAATGAACAAACTTTTCCAATTAAAATAAGATAACGTTTATGGAGCCTAATGTCATTTTGTCAAGGAAAAAGGTTACATTTAATTTAACTAGAATTTATCCACCACAATAGCTTGATAAATTTAAGTGATGATAAAAATGAAGCCAATTACTTTTTAATAGCGCAATTTTATTTATACGCTTATATTTATATACACTTAAATGGCTGTCTGTTTATATTATAAAAAGATTATATCATAATTTAACTTTATTATAATTAAAAATAATAATTTGTATATTTAAAAAATATTTATTAGAATTATTTATAACTATGTAGAAAAGGGCACGAGTCTTCTATGTGCACATTTCTACATCAAACCACCATGACTGTGTCTAAGCACACCTCCTGATTCAATGTTTTCTCACGTTTTAATTAAATTAATTCATTAATACTATTTGTTTTATTACGATTATTGCTATAATACATGAAGAAAAAAAAATCCTTTTTCTATACTTATCTTTCTAAATCTGTGAATTTAACTATGCATAAAATAATATCAATGTTTTCATCTTCTAAATAATAGAAATTGATTGACATCTTACGAGTTGTTTCCTTTTCACTCCTTTGTGATTACACTAAATGTATAATGACTCTCAAAATTAAACAATCGTATACTTGGCTTTAGATTCAAGATCTAATCTAAGATACATGTACTTTTTATTATTTTTTAAGTTATATATATATATATATATATATATATATATATATATATATATATATATATATATATATATATATATATATATAATAGGCATTAGTCTAATATGTTAATGGAAATAAAATAAGAGTTGAAATTAAAACTAATTTAATTGAGTTATCTATTATATATATATATATATATTTAATTGTTTTACTATGTGGTAATTACCCTATCTATAATATTCAAGAAAAAATAATCAATCCTAATGACTTTTGAGATAATTTTATATTTCATTCTCAATTATTTAACAAATTAATTTTATTATAAGTAATTAGTTTTTCATCAAAGTTAGGCTTTACACCCATTTTAGAAGTGATTTTATGAAAGAAATCAATACACTTTTCAAATACATTTTCTTTATAGGCTTAAAAATAGAAATAAAAAATATCTTTTTAATAATAATCATATTAATACATATATATTTTAATTATAAAATTTTACTAATCAAAGTGTAAATAATATATCATAGCAAATAATCATGTTTAACAAAGATTAAAATTTTCAAGGTGATAAGATGTTGATACTTTGATAGGTTTAAAATTTTTAAATTAACAATATTTTAACATAAAAGATAACATGATAATTTGATAAAGTAACATGTAACAAATAACGAAAGATTGACAAGAGAAAAAATGAGTAAATAATAATACAATTAGTTCTAATTTTTTATTTTTATATGATATTGATGCAATCAACTTAAAGAAATAAAAGTCAATACAACTCACAGTTCATCATTATACTTTTAATAGTCTTTAAATATATATTCACATAAATACACAATAATATTATATATTGATAAAATAAATTTAAAATTATATAATAGACTAATGACAATCAAATATTCAAATTAAAATAATAATATAGAAGAATTAGTGGAAGAGTATAAATGAAAAAGATAGACATAAATGTCACTATAATGGAATAATAGAAAGAGATAAAAAATTAAAAAAATTTAACTTTTATATTCCTTAACTATTCAATATCTTTTTAAAAAATAAAAAAAAATATATTAATTTGTTATTTATTTTTATTAAGAAAAAGTTCCAAAATATTTATTCATTAAATAATATTTATGATATTGATATAAATTTAATAATTAATTATGATATTTTAAACTTTTAATTAAAAGTTATTTTTAAGTATAATTTTTAATTTTATAATAATATATTAATTTTAATTTATTTTAAGTCTAAAATCTTGTTTTACGAGCCTTAAGCCAGCAGGTATGTAATCTACGTAATTATAGACCGAAATTAATTGAATGCACGTCATGCTAGGCCTTGGATTATCGTGGAGACAAGGAAGAATGAGAGAGGAAGAAGAAAAACGTGGCTCACTTGTGGAAGTATAAGCTCAGTTTTGAAGTTTTTATTTGCACCCTACATTCTCACTAACTCACCCTTTGTTCTACTTTCCTTATTAGTGAAGCCCATAAAATTTACCATCTACCCCACTTACAAATACTATTTTCACCTCTCCACTTAACCACAATGTCACGTGTATCTTAAATTACCTAAAATTACGTTCTTATAATTTGATCCTAAAAAATTCAATTACTACTAGTGAGAAGGTAAGAATGACTATCCTTTATCTTATTCTTAAATTTCCAATAACATTACTGTGATATTATTTTCTAAATCATCATTGGTCATACCAAATATTTATTCTTTAACCAAAAAACACGATTACGTATTTCATTCGAAGAATAATACTCCATCCCAATTTTTCATAGGATCCAAAATATAACTTTTCGAAAGATATAATTGATTATGTCTCAAATATTAATCTTGAATCTTAAAAACATAATTAAACCTAATAACCTACCAATAATTTTAAAAGCTTTTGCAAGCTTAATTCTAACTAGCAATCATAACACATCTTCTACCAATCGTTAATTATTGATCACATCACGAGATCTAATTATTCTTTTAATATAAATTTTCGAGACATAATATATATAATATTATTGTTGTATTTATCTTTTTTAGTGTTATAAATATAATTTTTAAAAAATTAATATTTTTTATGTCATAAAAATTGTTCTATTTTTTAAAATAAAACAAAAAATTACAGAAAACATACTTTTCTAAAAATTTTGGAGAAAAGTTTTATGTATAAAGAATTTAGGCTAAATTATACAAAATGTTCATATGTTTGACAGTTTTCATCTCTCTCTTTTTTAAAAAGATAAATTTCATTCTATATATTTCTGAAACAATTTAAAATAGTTATTTTGTTTGTTTAAAATTAATTCGTTAACTTTATTTCATTTATTTTTATTCTTTTTTTTTTAACTCTAAGAAAATAGTGTGGAAGAAGTCCCATGTTTCGTGGCTGACGTAAGTATACTTCACACGCATTATCTATTCTAAAGTAAATAAATTTACTGATAATGTTATTTATTCTGTAATCATTTTTATCTAATATTGGACTTGTAACTTATCTCGATTTTGAAATAATTATTTTTAATGTGAGTTTCTTTTCCTTTTAGTGGCGACCCATAAGTCAACTCTGTCATTGAAGATACTCTTTAGTAATTATAATAAACTAGTGGATTAAGTTTGGCAGGTCTTTGGGCCACAGTGTAATTCTCTAGCCTAAATCAATTTATGATTTTTTATGTTGGTAATAATTTTCATAAAACTGGGGTTAGATTTCTCCTTATCACTTTGAAGATCAAATGAAAAATAAATAAAAATCGTAGCTTAGATAAATATCTTCATAACTGACTGATTATATTGTTTGAATTGTGCAATCTTTCTTTGTCAGACGGTGAAAAATATTATCAACTATTTGGAGATCACAACTGACCTTCCAACCTTCTTACAGGTAACCAATGGATACTAGTTTAAGCAAAATGCAAAGAAATTTTTAAAAACAATTTTACTATAGATTAGCATGCATCCATCCAAAATTTTATACATGTGCATACTTTGCATGCCTATATCTTTTCTTTTACAATTTATTTTTCCTCGAAATAAATTTTTTAACTAGTAAGTCTGCAAGTAAGAATACCTGAAATCATTGGCAAAACCAAAAATGATTTCTTCTTAAGAGAAATCTTAATATATTGAGAGAGATAGCAAACATGTTCTATGATTTATGCAAGGAGGTTCCTTGCTTAACATGTCCTTACTAACCAAAATGAGTCATATCTGTGTTGGTAGTGGCACAGAGCTATAATGTAGTAATCATGTTATCACAATAACTTTGGATCACATAACAATTAATGATAAATTGAACGGAGCAGGTGGAAAATTAACTTTGCACAAATTAAGGACATTGTTAATGGCAGATTTTTGTGTCAAGGGGAAGAACTTGCTAATATGTTTCTTTTCTATAATCTTAGTATCATTATTTTTATAATAAAATAAAATCATGTGATGATGATAATTTTTCTTTATTGATGATCATTATTGATACCAGATGTTATCGTTGGATTGAAGAATTGACTTCCAAATAGTTTTACTATCGACTTTTGTACGATTGAAGATGGTATCAACGAGATAAAAGTATTTTGTCTTTTATTTGCAAAAATGTCATGAAGTCCTGATACATGATATGATATAATAGAAAAAGTATTGATTTTTTAACTAAAGTTACATGACAACTTGAGAAACAATTCTACTATTAGTATTTGAAGTTTAGTAATAACGAACAAATCAACTACTTGCAGACAATTTAATTAAACTCAATATATAACTCAAGATGACGTGACCATATAAAACAAGTATTAGTTCAAGTGATTAGTACAAAATTGTCTCACTAATCACGTTGATAATTATGTGTCTTGATAAACCATGATTAAGCCCATAACATTCCTTATAAATATAAGGGGTGTATCACAGATATGACTATTATCCTTATACACACTTACTTGCATCCATTATGACTTGTGTCAGAGTGTCCTTACAGGTACCTCATTTAATCTGAGCTTGCTTGAAGAGAATAATTCTAACAACTCAAATCGGGTCCCATGTTTACTCACTCACCTCAACCTGCCCACACACCTTATTCAAATATTCGAGAGAGAAACATTTATTTGGCAAAATATATGTATGAATATACTCACCTCCTTTTTTATTCTTTTTTTTCTATTATTAATATTTAATCTATAGATAAAATATGATTACCAAGTTAATTTGTACAAAAGAAAATTATATTAACTTCTTTTAGAGATTAATTTATTTTATATTTAAGTTAATTTTAATTCATAAAAATATTTATATTTTTTTCCTTAGAAAAAACTATTCATAAGAAAGCTAATAAGACTTTATATCATGTAAGATAAAATGATCTAAAACATGTATCTTAATCTTGCATGTGTGTTCAAATTTAATCATTATTTATGAAATATTATTTTAATACATATCTGTTTTTAAATTCTTATGTCTTTTATATTTTTTTTAAAATACATGTCTTTCATTCCTATAAACTTCTATTTTGTCTTTTGTGTGAATGTTTTATAATTTTTTATTTATGTTTAGATGATTTAGATAATTTTTTCATAAATTATTGAAACAACCTTTCCAAATTTGAAAATAAATATTTTTTTGTAGTGGAATCTTTGTATGAATTAATAACCATAATTATGTTGCTTTTAAGTATGTATGTATACTCATTGAATGGGCCATTTGTGATTTTGATTGCTAAAAGTAATTATTGTCTTCAATTTGTTTTTCTTAAGAAATTTAAGTAATTAAATTTGTTCAACAAGATGACTCTTATATAAGTATTCTGGTAGAAATATAAGTTAAGATATATAAAACATAATTCTTTTATATATTTTATATTTACTCTCATTTTTAAAAATACAATAAATCATACAGACAATTGTATTATGCAGTGAGAGGCTGTGAAAAAAATTAAAGAATGAAGATATTTAAGATGTGTAGAAATCTGTTATATCATATTGCAAAATGAGATCTATATTAAAATGATAAATAAATTATTTTACATACGTTAATCTTTGAATTAGAATTCAATACTAGTAATTTAAAAATAATTAATTTCTCTTATGTGAATAAGTGATTTGATTTGATAAACCTGTAATATAATTATTTATATATTATTTGTTATTATAGATTTGATTGAATAATTAGCTTATCCTTCCATTTCTATTTATAGTTAAGATTATATTACAATAATATTTGGATGCGTGATTTTTTTTTATTTGAATGTAAATATATTCAAAATATATATTATATATAGAGACTCTACATGTATGAGAAATATTTTGTATATTTTATAAGCTTTAATAGACTTAAAACTACATCATTAAGTGTTTTGCTATGATATTCTTATCAACTTTTATTATATACACATAAATATAAAACAAATTACAAATGCTATAATGCTATATATGTAGCACATAAATGAAAAACAAAACATTATTGTAAAAAGCTAATAACTTTGAATATTCAGAAGTCTTAAATTGAATATACAATTTACCATGGATATACAGTATAAAATAACTTTGAATATTTCAGAGGTCTTAAATTGAGCACATTTGAGAGATGAATAGGACATGATATTAAGATTTGAAAAGGAAGCAGTTTGAATTATTTTTGTTTTGGGAAATTTGATATTATAGTTAGTGAGTTTTAAAGTCGCATTTGATAAAAAAAAAAGTCGTCAAAATGAAATGCTAATTTTTGACAAAAGCTAATTACATAAAAAGTCTGGTAAAATTTGTTTAATTAACTAACAAATACATAAAATTATTAAAAAAATGTATTTACACAATTTTAATTTTACAGTTAAGATGATTTCTTAGGTAATTATATTATTAGATTTATTTGTTAATATTTCACTTTTATTTTTTGTTTCAGGATCAAATAATTTTCTTTAAAAAATAAAATAGGTATGCTGTTAAAGGAAAGGGTGTTTGTTCAAGAATAGGTTTGACAATGTTTTCTTTAATAACTTTTTGCACATATTATATTTATTATTTCAGCTGTTTAAAATTTTGATATTTATGTATTTATTATGCACATCAAATTTATGGTTTTTAGAACATAGGATACTAATATTTTTTAGTGGTAAAGATGTTGTGCTATAATGTATTTTAAGGAATAAAAAAATTCATTGTAAGAAAAGGCATAAAAAGAATTTGAGAAAATATAAAGAGATATAAGTGAAATTTAACCTAAAATATATGTTTTGGTCGCTATTTAATTCCTTTCTTAACTGGTATTAGTTTAACTTTTTCCTTTTTAAGTTAAGGATGTATTTAACATCCTATTTCTTGTGTTTATCTTTGACTTCACACAAGAGTTGAGAAAATTAATATCTCTTTCTTTTCAATGTATGTCTTATTTTTTTGAAACACTATTTCTTTACATCAAGTCCTTAATCTTTTTTTTTTTTAATAATGCCAGTCAATAATTATAATCTGTGTAAAAAGCGAACTTTTAGCATAAATAATATAAAAATATATATTTACATTAAAATAAAAAATATTAAGTATTTATGTTCACAAGACATAGTTAAATTATTTTGATTCATAATGTAAAAAATTAAGTATTTACGTAGGCAAAATTAATGAAATTATAATTATATTCGGAATTGTTACACTAATATAAAAAAGTTATTGTCTCAATATATATATATATATATATATATATATATATATATATATATATATATATAT
>Ga0099825_1003114_pt1 | contig 22131 bp, 15 predicted proteins | sample SiratroredBW_FD_76838 | JGI IMG/M metagenome (GOLD analysis project Ga0099825, IMG submission 76838) | Root nodule microbial communities of legume samples collected from California, USA - Siratro red BW | ecosystem: Host-associated > Plants > Roots > Nodule | place: USA: California | collected... | reverse complement strand
TTAAAAAAAATTTTTTTTTTTTTTTTTTTTTTTTTTTTTACATTTTTTTTGTTGTTTTTTTTTTTTCCCCCCATCTATATATATATATATATATATATATATATATATATATATATATATATTTGCTACAACTTTTTTTTTTATATGTTTTATTCTTATCTGGGATTGCATAATTTTTTCATGTGTTTTAGTTTTTAGTTTAAGTCTTTTACTGAAATGCTCCTTATACTTTTAGTGTAGTTAGAGCCTCTTGTAAGAATAATACAGTTGTGTGTTTCTTCCGGGAACCTTTTTTCTCGCTTTGTTGTAAATGTAGAATTTTGTTTTTGGTAGAGAAAGAGTCAGTGAAAAGAGATAGTATATTGGAAGGAAAACTGCTCTCAATATACTGGATCTTCATTCTTTTCGGTAGTGGGTAATTTCATGAATGAGGCTTTGGTTGTGTATTCTTGCACAAGTTGGAATTGGAGAGTGGCTAGCACACATTTATTCATTCCAGTAATGAATAACGGGCACTAGTAATGAATAACGGGCACTGAATGAAGCTAGGTCTTTTTTGTTTTTGACACCACTCGTAATTTTTTGTTAGCTTTCAGTGATGTTTTGCATAGAATTATGCAGTGCTACTCAACATGTTTTTATGTGGTTTATGATGTGTATCAGTGTCAGCTACAGCTAGTATGCCTGTTTTTTCATCTCCAGTCTTGCCTTTATTCACCAATAATTGTGAAGCAAGATGTCAAGAAGGATTCCAACAAGACATTTGGCTATGTTTGGGATATTTTTAATTTTCATAAACAGTGAATTGCGTTGATTATGTCTGCACAATATGGTTGATGGTCTTGCTGTTTCAACTTGTCAAACTGCGAAAATTTAGTTTATTTATAACCTCTGTAATTCGCTGTACGGATTGTCCTGTTGTCCCTCTTTTCTTTTATAAAGTAGAGAGCTCTGCGATAAATTCACTGAACATTGATTCTGCACCATTGCACATCTGCTTGAAGCTGTGTCTAGATTATCAAACCGCAATGTTGAGATCAAGTACAATTGCATGTATGCTTTTTGTATCTCATAAGCTTTGTTACCAATCCATTTTTAGTTGGGTGAAATTGTACAAACTGTTACATTGGTGTTGGCGCAAAGATTTTTAATTTCTTTGTTTTTTTTTCCTCAGACTGGATCTCTTACAACAATTGATGGAAGGTAACAGTGAACATATATTCCTCGATGGTGTTGTGGTTGTTTTTGGTTTGGAATGTCCAATTATACTTATTTTTAATAATTCTTGGTTAGGTTTACCTTTGACCAACCATGCAAGAGAAAACATACTTGTGAAGAAAATAAGGATGCTAGTGATACAGAAGATGATGATGATGATGAAGAAGATGACATGAATGATGGAGAAGATGATGACGATGATGATGAGGATTTCTCAGGTGATGAAGGGGGAGAGGAAGATGATTCTGATGATGATCCCGAGGCCAATTTTGGAGGTGGAAAAGATGACAAGGATGATGAAGATGATGATGACGATGATGAAAACGATGAAGACGATGAGGATGAAGATGATGAAGATGAGAAGGAAGAGGAGGAGGAGGAGTCTCCTCAACCACCTAGTAAGAAGAGGAAATGAGAATTATACCAGTAGACAAATTGTTATCTGCCTTTGTAGTGCTTTCTAGATTTTAGTGAAATTTAGGTATTAGGACAAAGGTTTACCATCCTGGACCTGTCACCCCATGTTGTTGTGGTTTAATATTATAATTTATGGACGTTATCATTGATGTATTCTCATGTTACACTATCATTAACAGTCGATGTCATTGCAGTATCATGATAGAAAAGTGAGTAACCGGGAATAAGGAGAACAATGAGGGGTAAAGGCTGTTTGAAAAGGTAACACAACAGAAAACAAAAAGTACGAGAAAATGTTTGTTCACCCGAAAAGTAAGGTTGTCATAGAATGGAAGTTCCTGAAGATGTAGATCACCTTATTAGAAGTTGAGCCAAAAGAAATAGGTTATGGTACCTATTTTCTGTTCCCTTTCTTTTAAAGTCGGAGCCTCAGATATACCATCTCTTCTCTTCACATTGCTAGAGCCATGGCCACCATGTTAATTGCGGCTGTCATAGCTTGCCATGGCGTAGCACTTTGTCCAAACTGCTCATTGCACAAACATATTCATGTTAAGAAACCTCTATTAGCAGCTGGTTATAATAGGTTAATTGGTCAGAGGTTAGTAAATAAGTGGATACATAGTCCGTGAGTCAAATGCTTTGTGATGACGTGATTAAAGTGAATTTAGATTGTAGTGAGAGATTCTAGATCTATCCAGAGTTTTGGAACTATTTGAACAGTGTTGTTAACAGAAAATGTTCTTTCTATAATTCTGATCTATATTCAGTTGGTATAGGAGCTAGGATTCTTGAGAATGATTGTAGTTTTTGAACGAAAAGAAGTCTAATGGTGGTTGAGTAATTTGCTACACCATCTTGAGGTGACACAAATAAGCTAGGGAGAAAGGAGACAGGATTGGGATAGTTATTCAAAGACATGGATTTATCTGGTGATATGTGTGGAAATAGGACTATTCAAGTGCATCATGGTGCGAATTCTTGATGGCTGTGCTCAAATTGTAGAGTTGGAAACTGTATTCAAACCATACTTCTATCATTAACAACTTTTGATGATGATAAAACATTCACAAGTCACCACCAACAACCTTATTCTCGTCCTCTTCCACTTTCTCGAACTTTTTACCCTTTGGAACCAATTACGTTTTTCACACTGCTTTAAGTTTATCTCTCAACGTATAAAAGCTTAAATAAAAAATATGAAAATTAAAAGTTTAAAAATATTTATTATACGTAAATTAAAATATCTTAATTTGAAAATTTATATATTCACATGGACCAATATTCCTTTACATATTTATTGGTTAATTAATTATGTAAATTGAACTATTTTAAATTACAAATAATAACATTAGATATAAGAATCACTTAAATAATTTAATTATATATATATATTTGTCAAAATAAACACCATTATTAAGAATTCAAAAGATATTTAAATAATGGAGATGTGCTAATTTAGTTTTTTAGTTTATTTTTAATAATTTTGACTAGTTTGGTATAAATCAAATCTTGATGTTCTGATTAGCATTTGACTGAGAAAGGTTGTTGGAGTTCACTTGCCAGAAGGTGGTTGAAGAACAATGGAGAAGCCAGGGAAGAAAGTGCTGCTCACCTCAAATGGCGACGACGTTTCGCAGGGCATCGCATTCCATTTGGCTAAGCAAGGGTGCAGGTGAACTCTCCTGCATCCAATCACTTTTTGTTATTCATCCCTTCATCAATTTCTGATTTGTTAATGCATGAGCGATTGGTTCAGGTTGGTTTTGCTGGGAGATGAGAGTAGCCTGCAGAGCATCGCCCACAAAATCATGGATTCCCTCTCCCTATCCGACAGAGGCACTGTGCAGGTCGTTGAATTGAACATGGAAGACCAAAGCGAATCTGTTTTCCATCGCTCTGTTGATAAGGCATGCCAGATTTTGGGGAAATTGGATGCTTTTGTCAACTGTTACAGTTACGAAGGTAAATTAATTTATCGATGAATGAGGTACTTTTGCTTAAGGAACCGTCCTATGAGCTTAATTGAATTGGGCTTCTGATAATTCTTGACAGGGAAAATGCAAGAGCATATTGAGTTAGCTGAGAGTGAGTTTAAGAAAATAGTGAAGATAAATTTTATGGCTGCATGGTTCTTGTTAAAAGCTGTTGGCCAAAGGATGCGGGATTTCAACGCCGGGGGCTCGATCGTCTTTTTAACCTCCATACTTGGCGGTGAAAGGGGATTGTATCCAGGAGCTGCTGCATATGCCTCTGTCTTGGCAGGAGTGCAGCAATTAGTGAGGGTAAGACTGATTATAACTTTTTCTTTTGGTTTAGTTTTTTCTTCTACGTATCACCTCGTAGTTGTGATTGGTATGGTCCAATTTTTTATTTTAAAATCGGTGTATCAAATTTCGTGCATTTTATATCTAGGTTTTGTTTGCGTAAGTTTTTCGATAATTAATTATGCGAGAAAAAAATAGAAAAATTATAAGTTTTTTTGGTGAGTTAAAATAAATTTATATAGCTTAACTTTGGAAGTGCAGTTTATTTTGCAGGAAAAGTTAGATTTATTTTCGTTTTTCGTATTCTTCTCTTGTAGAAAGATTTATGCAAACAGGTTTTCAGTGTGTAAAGAAAAGGGAAGTAAGATTTTCTTGTGTCCTAGTGTAATGCAGTTTCTTAAAAAATTTTGCTGACATTTTGTTCAGAGAACGTGGTTCTCTATGCAATTTGAAACTAATTACGCCCCAATCACTCTTTATGCCTTAGTTGCGTGTTCAAAAAATGAGAATTTTCGGAAGGATGATTCAATTGCAAACCCTTCTTTACTTCACTATCTCACCCTGCAGAAAGGTAAAAATATATTAATCTGATGTGATCATGGATGTGGAGGGACCATGGATGAAGATAAAGAGAAGGAGGTAAAGGAAGAGCTCTATATAGTGAAAAAACTCTTAAAGAAAGTAGATTAAAACTCGTGTAATAAACTCTTTGTTTAGGTATAAGGTTATCTAGTAAAGATGCTAGGAAAAGACTTCTTAGTTAATAACCTTGTGTTTGGTTACATGTATTAGAAAGGGAGTATTTGACCTCCTCCCCTCCCCACATGCCCCGTATATAAAGAGTGTCTTAGGTCACTTTGTAAGAACATATGTACTTAAGCTTGAGAGCTTGTGAGAAGTAGAGTTTCTCTTGAGAGTTAGGTATTAAATAGTAATCATTTTATCTCTACAGTTGGAGTGGTGCAAGACTCTTCTATTTCCTAGTCTCTTTTTGAATCATAATCTTGGTTAGCTTCGGAAGGTCTTTCTTCCTTATTCTTTTCATTCGTTTTCTTCCAAGTCTGTCCTTTTCTTTGTTTGTTTTTCTTTTTGTTTGAGTGTGTGCATAATATAGCCATACTTTGGCCACCCAAAAACACCAGCCACCTACTTGGATTTGGCAAGCGACGAAGACCCTTCATTAATCCTACCTTAAAAACTCACCTACCATGAGTTCTTGAACTCATCTTCTACTCTAAGCTTCCGCGTAAACCTTACAAAGACCCACAAGAACGCATCAAGAAACCTTCCAAGATTCAATCAAGAATGAGCCATAAATTCCCAACAACCAAACCATGGATAAACATTGTAGAAAAAAAGTGCATATAAAGGTTCTGATTTGGTTATTGAATTGGATGATAAGGATGTGATCAATTTAAAACTGAGAGCACTGATTGGTGCTTGCTTTATTGAATTATTTTGATCTGTTTTAGAAAGCAAAAGAAAAGAGGTGTTATTTGATCAGCCGAATTGGAATGCTTTTGGCCGTTTAAAAAATTTATGTAGCTACAATAGAGGTTCTATAAGGCAAGATAAACTTCAGCTTATGTGTTCTTGATTGACCATGAATTTTCCTTGTTGCACTTTGGCTAGAGTTAAGGCCCATACTAGTAGTACACTATGCTAGAAGTTCCTGTTCTTCTGCACAGAACAGAACTTCTGATATTTAAGCCTCTGATATTTACTACTGCTGAATAATTAACTAAGGCTACCACATAATCCAATAGTTCCATATCACATTTGGAAATGTTAGGCAGGCTGGTTTGGTACACTTTGATGTTATCCCTATCTAATACTACTTTTTTCTCTTCAGACTTCGGCTTTGGAGATAGGGAAGTACCAGATCAGAGTTAATGCTATTGCCCGAGGCCTGCACCTACAAGATGAATTCCCATTATCCGTGGGAAGGGAAAGGGCAGAGAAATTGGTGAAGGAGGCGGCACCACTTGAGAGATGGCTTGATGTTAAGAATGATCTGGCCTCTACGGTCATCTATCTAATCAGTGATGGATCATGCTACATGACTGGAACAACCATATACGTAGATGGGGCACAGTCTATAACCAGGCCTCGCATGCGCTCTTTTATATGACTCATGCTGATGCTGAACGGACCATACACATTTCTTTCATCGTTGCTCTTAGGAAATGACCACATTTCCAATCCAAATCTCAAACCTTCAACCCCGAAAATCATATCCGGGTGGCATGAACTATATATATTCAACTAAGGATGTGCAGTTTAAAATGTAACTGCTTAATCCATAATTATATAGTGAATGTTAAGCTGCAGATTTGTTAACCAAGTTTGTGGAGACGGTATAACTGTGTGCAATGGATCTATCAATCTTATAGCAGGTAGTCTGCCAAAAAAGCAAATCATAAAAAAATATATAAAGTATTCATTAATATTGCTGTGTGTGTCTATACATAAAATTTGGGATTTGCTAACTGATTAACAATTTTTTATAGTTAAAATGCGTAAAAAAAAAAAACTACACTGAAATTACAGAACAACTCATTCAGCTGTTTTACTACAGTTAATTTGGGATAGGGATATTTCTGCAACGTAGTACTCATTTAAAAGTAGTAAAAATGTTTCTGGCCACAAGCATTCGGCTTGACTATTCTTCCATTTTTTTGGACTTGCTTGTTCTCTCTCCTTTTCCCTCTCACCAATCTCACATAACACATTTCATGTAAGTTCTCGTCGCGGTACTTCTTTTCATGTAAGTTCTCTCTCTCAGACTAAATCATTGTCGAAGCATTCTCAAATTCGTGTTATGTCACAGGTCTCTCTCTTTGAATCTGTTCTAACACATACTGTCACTGCCTTAATGGTTATATATATATATATAGTAATTTGAAGGAATATCTTTCTCTTCCTGTGCAAGCTGTTGGAAAGGCTTCTTAGTTTGAAGTAGCAGACGGAATGCTAGTTCTGCAAAATCCAATCATTAAAAATAAAAAAAAAATGGTATGAGAACAACAAAGAAAAGAAGAGCAGAGCAGTCATTGAGAATGTTACGTGGATGATTTAGTACAAAAATCTTCTTACCACTACAAAAAAAAAGACAAATTTTTAAAATTATTATAAAATATTGCAGAGACTATTTAGGTATTTATCTTGAAATTATTATAAACATAATACCTATTAATAATTAATATTCTCATAATTTTTTAATAAAAAATAAAAAGAAGTTTGGTATTGAACCTTCATTAGGAATTATTTTCATCATGTTATTTGAGTGTGGTTAATTTTGTTTTTTAACGAGTTTATCTAACTAAAAATTTTGATAAAATTATTTTGACTTGGGATGCGGGTTTTCACAACTGTCCTATATGAATTGTATATTATTAAAGTTGGTGTTTGAAGATCTTTCTTTCATCCCTATGCTACAATTATGAACCATATAAGGTCATTTCATGATCATCTTTGGAGTCATTCCAACATGTCTTTTTGTGAGTCCAATCAATGTGCTGATTGGTTTGGAAAAACGGATTCATCATATAACAAGAACCATTGCTTACCTATGATTCTTGTCTTTTTCTCATTGAGATTCCTCTTGTCAGCTTATACAATGTTAAGGATTTTGAAAAGAATAAAGAATTAACAAATACTAAAATACATTTTTAAGTCTAAATTTAAATTTTAAAGAACCAATGTAATATTCATACTATATGACCCCTGTTTATTAATTTATTTTTTTTGTAAAATTAAATATTTTGTTTTAAATAAAATCAAAATACAAATAATAAAGAATAAAGAGATAAAAAACTAAGATAAAGATAAAAATAAATAAATTAAATGGATATTGAACAATTGCCACACAATTTAAGCATGTTAAATCCTTAGTGAACAAAAAAATTGACACAAAAATAAAAGGGATTTGATGTAATAAACTGACAGGTAATGTTAGGGTGGAATTTCGCATAAGTACTCCTTGTATAAATTACTTAAAAAAATTATTTTAATAAATTTTAATCATATCATCAATTCATTAAATTATTTAAATTTCAAATCTTCAAATCAAAATAAGCTGATTGCTTGTAGTTTTAATTGTAAATAATAAACTATAATTAATAATATAAAATACGAATTTTTAAATATGTCTTATTAAAATAAACTTATTTCTATCATTAATTCTAATTAATTGTTCTTTCCGATTTAAAATAGTTTTCTTATATAAATCAAATTCAATTAAAGAAGCAAAAGTAATCAAAGTAATACAAATATTAAGAATAGAGAAGAATAGTATAATTGAAATAAACCTTTGAAAAAAATATTGATATGAATTTAGGTCTCACTAATCCAACCCTCATAAAAATTGAAACTACTCATTCTTTGTCTTATTAGAAAAAAAATATCTCCAAATGGGTAAAATCAATGATGAAAGTTTGTGATATGAGAATTTCAAATCTATTTTGTCTATTAAAAATTTACGTAATATCTCTTCCTATTTTTACATTTATAGGAATTCTATTGAATCAACAAAAAAGTCTTTCTTTTTCTCTCTCTCTCTCTCTCTCTCTCTATATATATATATATATATTCGAAACCCTCATTTTAAATAACCAATATATCTCTCATAAGTAAGAAAAATAAAAAATAAAAATTACGCTTAAACATAGGTTGTTCTTCATATATTATTCTAAGATTATGTCCACTCAAGTAAGAAAACCTATAAGCAAATTTTTGTAATGTTGCTTTACTTCTTTTTACTTATTTTATTTTCAACAAATAATCAAAACTATTATATTTATCGATAAAAATAAAATAAAAGATAAAAAATTCTACAATGATTTAAAAAAATATAAGTCTAAAACTTTGAAATATATATATATATATATATATATATATATATATATATCACTATTTATATTACACATTAAATTATAATTTAAAAATCGTTTTATAGTATATATTAAAATGAACAATATCATTATAAATCTAATATTATGTTATCTACACATAATGTTGATAATTTTTATTATTAGTACACAATTATTAAAAAATATTTTAAAAATAATATAAAACACTGAATTAGGATAATTTAAGGCATAATTTAAAACCATTCTCAAAAAAGATCAAATTTAATTTTTAAAAACTTAAACCTGTCAAAATCAAATTCAAGATTGGGTGGGCAAGATGGTTTAATGCACATCCTACTTCAAACTTGAAAGTGCCGTTGCGTTTTAGCGACGTTTTTACTTTTTATATTTCCAATCGAGAATTTAAGGGTACTGTATTTTCCAAAGTATATTGTATCCAATGTTATAATATTGTCAAACAAATAGTAACCCTATTTTTTATGCACTTTTTATTATTTGGCAAAGTTTATATGAAGCTAATAAATTACGTAAATTTCACCTTTTGGTAAATTTAAAAAAAAAAGTAATTACAATATTGTTTTCCACATTCTCTTGTATTTTCAAAACCTATGCCATTAGGCAAGGCAAATATCGAATAATATATTTTTTCCCTTAATAAAGTTTCGTCATTCAATATTAACTTTTTCATTTTGTCACTTTGAATTACTTTAGATATATAGTTGGTACTTTGCAAGAAGAGTTAACGTCAATCTCAAAACTCAAAGTTAGTTGGTCAACTCAAAGTTACAGGGCCGTGACAACGGCCCAATAAAAATCCTTCAAGTTTTTATTTTAATTTTTTATACCAAAATCACACTGAAATCAAGTTTTTTTTTCTAAACATAAAAGTATTAATGTATTGGTTATGGGCAGGTGTGAATAAAATTGTAATTAAAGTAGCTAACTCGTGCTGGTTCCCCAAAGTTCCCCCTTTTGGGTCAAAGGTCTGAAAACCTAACATTTTCACTCTTTCATATATTTGGGATTTCGCAAAAATGTCACCTACCAATGGATTCAGATCCACAACTACGATTCAAATGTTCAATATCTTATACCACTCAATCAAACCCTGTCAATTAGTTTTATACAAAAGAAATTCATTATGTATAAAATATTAAATTTAAAAAATATTTTTATTAATAAAAAATATTTTTAAAAAGTTGGCGTTCAAGTTGTGGATATTGTTAATTATAATTTATGAAGATTAATGTGGCGCAGTGGGTGACAACTGAAAGTAGGAAAAGTAATACATTTTTTTCTGTTGAATTGTAATGGTAACTTTTAAGGCCAGCTTGGACTGAACTAATATTTCACCAAACAATGATACCTTTTCCTCTAATACAACGAAAAACAAAACAAGAAGAATAATGGTGTGTGTAGTTCACTGCGTAGGCCCTGCTCCCATTCATCCTAATCCAAAGTGTCTTGTTGTGAATACGAATGATATACTTTAAAATTAAAAACAATATGGGCAAGGACAACTTCAAAGATGGACCCAATCATCCAATTATATATCCATCAACCCTACCCATGTAGATGCTTTTTTGGAGGATGCATATGAGAAGGTATAGTGGTAGCTCAACAAATCAATGCTTTAGACCACCAGCTGCTGGTGATAATGGAGTAGATTGTTGCCCTTCCAATGTGGCATGTACAACTTTTATGCATCACTAATTGGTCCCTTTTTTCTTGTGCCAGCTAACCATTTTACTTTCACATAACCAGCAGGAAAATGTTCTTAAATTTGTGTGTAATGGTCCTATATTTTAATCATCTTAACGACAATGAAAAGAAATATACTAAGGTGGTAATAACTCCATCAGAAAATTTTTGTTGGACCAAAGAATTTGATAAAAAGTGATGCAAAGCATAATATTGAAAAAAATTAGTAAGAAAACTAAGGGGAATGGAATAAAGAGTCGCATGATGCTGTCATAAGAAAACAAAAACACATAACGATTACTTTAAATTATAATCAAAACCTTCCTAAAAATTGTTTGACACAAAAACGTTATCCAATCCAAACCATGAGAGCAATGTATGAATGAAAGCAATAACAATAATTCCGTGGCATGACCACCAAATGAAGCCTTCCTCGCTTAGTTCATCCCAAGTCCCAGTCATTACCAGATATTGACAATAAAAGATGTAGCAAACAAACATTTCAGAGCTTAAAAACTTTTTCAATCACTTAAACATAAATAACAATGAAATTATATGTCACAGAAAGATGGTTCAACGTAACCGTCTTATCCATATCTTTACGTTACGTCACGCGTAACCATTTACAAATAAGATCAAAATGACCAAAGAAAAACAAAGAATAAATGCAATATTCGAGTTGCGGACTGCAAAATACAAATAAGTGATACCATTTTTGATCTTTGTTCAATGCAAGTGGTCTTGTTATTTTCTATCGGGTTTGAAAACAGAGAAACTTTCTCTGTCCACCGTTTCAGCCTCTTTGTACTTTCTTCCTGACCCCGACCCCACTAGCAACAAAAATCGCGTTTATTTGTTCTTCCATTAGAAATTTCTCAAATTAGAAAACTTCTCTTGAAAAGCAAGTAGAGACTTTCTTTAAATTACATAAACCTACCATTCTTTTCTTATTTTTATGAAAGTGCTACTATTATTTACTTTTAGTAATGGCTATCATTATACTTTTTTTGCTAATTACCACTAACATGGAAGGAATGATGGTTTTTTCTCAATATTCACATTTTATTTATAAGTAAAGTATAAGCAAAAAGGGAAATGATAATTTTATTTTTTAACAAGTGTACTTGTTTTAGTAATTGCAGTGATTAATTAGGAACTGTTTTAATTAAATTGATTTTTTAACAATAAAATCTACCATCGTTTTAGTTATGGTAATTAATAAATTATAAATAATTATATTATTAAAGTGTCTTGAAAATAGAGATATAATCAAATTAAACCACTTAAATTAATTAAAAAAAATTAATATACAAGTAAAATTTTGCTCATTAATTAATAAAAAAGTGGCTCAATAAAACGACAGTTGTACACAAGATGAGTTTTTCAATTTTTCTAACGCTAATACTTATACTCTAATTAATGCATTATTAAAAAAAATAGCTGTCTAGTGATTTATTAATTGCTTTGTGAGGTTAAAGATTCTTTTGAAACTGATACATGTAAAAAAGAGGAGATGGAGGAGGCAATCTCAAGTATATAAGTGCTGCATTGCACACATGAAATGAAGTGTCTTTCCAACAGCATTTGCAACAGCCAAGCATTACATAAGTTTCCTGTGAAAGAAGTTTTATGTCATAGTCTCTGTGGTCAGCAAGTAAACTCTGCTGCTGTTGCAAAGCCTCAGTTCTATGGATTCTTGGCAGCCCATTTGAGAAAAAGCCACAAAGATCTTGAATTTTGCTGAATCTGGAAATGGGTTGTCATATAAGGCTTCTGGGTCTGTGTCTATGGATGTACTTGGCAAGTTTAAGCTTCAATGGAGTGGGTGCTGTGTATGGAAGTGGAGGAGCAGTTGAGAAAGGGGTTGTTGTAGTTCATGGGAAAACTGCTATTGGAAGGATTGATGATGATTTTGTCTGTGCAACTCTGGATTGGTGGCCTCCTCAGAAATGTGACTATGGAAAATGTAGTTGGGGTCATGCTTCTCTGCTTAATCTGGTTAGTTCCATTCTCTTCTTCTTACGGTTTCTGAATGTGCCAAAAGTTTTTTTTTTTCTTCAGAATAATAAGATGGTTTACGCGTCTTCTTCCTTTTAATTTATAAATCGGTGACTTTTTTTACCCTCTTCCGAATGATGCTCGAATCTATCTAGAATGCATGTCTAGGTTGTAGTAGCTCAGCTGAAAAATAATTTCTGCAAAAACATTTATTTATTTATTTATAATTTTCTGATCATGTAATGATAATGATGAGATTATCCTTTCTACCTCCAATAAAGGTTCCAGTCATGTCATAAACTTTCAGAGTCTGATATAGTCAGAGGGAATTTACATAATTTTTATCTCTTGCAGGACCTCAACAACAAAATTTTGTTAAATGCAGTAAAAGGTATGAGAGGATTCACATCTGGGTTGTTTTAGCAGCAATTTACTTCATTTTTCAGGTCTTTTTATTGAATGATTCATTGTAGTTTTGGGAGTTTATTAAGGTATCATTGCCTTTGAATGTTTTGCAGCCTTTTCATCCTTGAAAATTAGATTAGGTGGCACTTTGCAAGACAAGCTCATATACGGAAGTGAAGATAATCGGCAACCCTGTACTCCTTTTGTTTTGAACGCTAATGAAATGTTTGGTTTCACTGGAGGGTGCTTACCCATGTATAGGTGGGATGAGCTCAACAGCTTTTTCCAGAAAGCAGGGTAAAATCAGTTTTCCCTTTTGAGTGTGGTTAGGACTAGATAGATTTCTTGTTGATTTGGCAACTGTTTTTTTTTTTAACAAGTTTAACATCAATGATAGGCATATTTCAGGGCTAAGGTTATCTTTGGATTAAATGCTCTTGCTGGAAAATCTATAAAGTCTGGTTCTGCTCTTGGACCTTGGAACTACACCAATGCTGAATCTTTAATACGATACACTGTCAGAAAGAAGTACCCCATTCATGGTTGGGAACTTGGTAAGACTATGCTGCGCTCATTACAAATTGAAAAGTAGTAAATGCAGCTGGAACAAAAAGACCAGGCATGAAAATGGGGATATCTTAAGGGTTAAGGCTATCATTATCTTTTATCACACGGCATGAGTTCAAGCAACAAAAGTAATTTTTTTATATAAATAGTTGTAATTATCAAATTTGTTTGCTGAAAGAAGAAAATGGCAACTTTCCTTCTTTAGAACTAGTTGTTTTGTTGTATAAGCAATGTGAATAAAGCCATCTTCCGTGTGGACTAATCACAGAGGAGCCTTTTTTTTACGGGCAGGGAATGAATTATGTGGAAATGGAATTGGGGCAAGTGTTTCAGCAGATCAGTATGCTTCTGATGTAGCTGCTTTAAGAAATATAGTTCAAAATGCATATGGAGGGATTGAACCAAAGCCACTAGTTATTGCACCTGGAGGCTTCTTTGACTCAAATTGGTTCAAGGAATTTATAAGCAAATCTGGTAAATCTGCAGATGTGGTCACCCACCACATTTATAACCTTGGGCCAGGTATCTTTCCCAAAACTGGATATAAATTTATCCTGTTTTCCTAATCTCAATTTCTAACTCAAAGCTACTTGCAGGAGTTGATGAGCACCTAACTGAAAGAATTCTTGACCCTTCCTATCTGGATGGAGAGGCTAACACATTCAGCAGCCTCAAAGGTATACTTCAAAGTTCAGCAAACAAGGCAACATCATGGGTTGGTGAGGCAGGAGGGGCCTATAATAGTGGCCATCATCTTGTGTCTGATGCATTTGTCTACAGTTTCTGGTTAGTGTAACTCCCTTACTTTGTCAATATCTAAAGAGATTCCTTACAGGTTTATTTTCTAAAGTTATCATATTAAGCACAGGTATTTGGACCAACTTGGCATGTCAGCTGTTTATGACACCAGAACCTACTGCAGACAAACTTTGATAGGGGGAAACTATGGTTTACTCAATACTAGTACTTTCATACCAAATCCAGACTATTATAGGTACTAAAAATTGAATTTAATAGTTGAACCATGAGCATCATCATCAATAATTACATATTGTCTAAGTTATCAGATTTTGTGATCCCATGTGTGAAATCTTTGCTTCATTAATTGCTTGCCACTTTATTAAGGAACCTGTTTCTAATAGAGAACAAGGGGTTTTATTAAGTGGGGTCCCATTTGAAGTACATTTTTGTGGTTATGTGTTTTCTTTCTTGCAGTGCACTTCTATGGCACCGACTCATGGGAGGGCGTGTCCTTTCAACCACCTTCTTTGGTACAAAGAAGATAAGAACTTATGCACACTGTGCAAAGGAATCTGTAAGTGAAGATGTTCTGTGTATGTATTTGTATATGGTATATGTGATATACTTGAAATCTGACCAAAAACTCTCTTGCAGAAAGGGATCACAATACTATTGCTCAACTTGGACAACAGCACCACTGTTCAAGTCTACTTGGACTTAAAATATAACAAGTTACCTCACCCTAGAGTGGATGAACCGGCTAGAAGAGAGTACCATTTGACAGCACCAGACCGGAATTTACATAGCCAAATCATGTTGCTAAATGGAAAAACTTTGAGTGTAAACTCAGCTGGTGAAATTCCTCCTTTGGAGCCTTTATATGTAGACTCAACAAAGCCAATAATAGTTGGTCCTCTATCTATTGTATTTGCTCATATACCAAATGTTCTTCTTAAAGCATGCAGCTAGGTGAATCCGAAAATTGGTTTCACTTGGTGCTTGATAAAATAAGGGATAGAATACATGAAAATTGTGTTAGAGTTTATTGGTGATAGTTTATCTTTTCTTCCCCTAATGGGGGGCCTACAGCAATTTGACTGGTTGTTTGTTTTCTAATGCCCTACCATTCAGTTCTTGTCACAAATTTTAAATGTCTCCAGTAAATTGAAAGTGACACTTAATCTCTTGCCACATGTGGATGAGACATTTAATCCTTCAATTTTTATTGTTATATGGAATAAATAAGCTACCAAGCCAAAGCTTTTTCTAAAATCTGAGACGAAAATTTCAAGGGTATTCTTCTATGGTCCTTTATTAAGAACGGTGTTACTAATCACTTCGTAACAGATGAATCTAAACAATCACTTTGTAACGTGAGGTTTTACAACATTTGATGATATTAATAAATTTTCATTGCACTTTTAATTAAAATTATTTTATTATTTCTTAATTATTAAAATCTTTAACGGAATTCTTAAATTAATTATATAATATTAAAAAACTAAAAAGTCATAAGTGATATTCATTGAATAAAAAATAAGACCTACAAAATTATTATTAATAATTTCCAAATAATAATAGACAGTGTATCTAGACTATGTTTAGATTAATGATACAAGATGGAATCGAAAGCGATAAAGTGAACGAAAAAGTCAATCTTTTGTTTGGTTTGTTAAAATAGAACATGAAAGAATATTAATCATAATTCATTATGTTCCATTATTTTATTCTTAGAAACTTACCTCTTAAGGGTAATATATTCAAAACAAACATGATCTAAAAATTGAAAAAGAAAAAAATGACGTTCCATCTTTTTTCCCGAACAATGAAATAAAATCTATTTTGCTTCATTATACAATATCCAATAATGAAATGACAAATCTTTTATTTCATTATATTCCAATACATTTCATCCAATTATATTTGTATCTATTTTTTATCATCAATTCAAAACTATCTTAAATACCATATAACAAATGAGAGTAAGAGAAATCTCAGTAGGGCAGGTGCAGGTCATCAATAATGATCAATTAACCTCACAACTAAAGCTTACGAAATATGGCCTAAAACATATAAAAATAAATAAATAAATAAAAAATTGCAGAGTTTGGAGAGATATTTAATAGCTTAAAATGTTAAAATTATCCATTGTTCAAAGGTCATTTTCTGGTTGAAACTTGCAAGAGAAGACCATAGCAGCAAAAGTTGGTAGAGGAAAACTGATTATTGACATTCAAGGATTTAAGTTCGTGAATACATTTTTTGGTGACCAACCACCATAACGTCATCTGTGAAAAATATAGAAATGCTATAATAACCTACGATTTAAAAATAAGAATACATACATACAGTAATAACTATACAATTATTTCTTTGTACTTAAATTATCTGATTTGTATATATCAAAAGGATATACCCCCCGCTTGGCACGAATAGTGAACGATTGGAACATGAATCAGCTGTGCTCAGAAAAACTTTGAGGCTTACTGCTGGCCAACACCAACCATACCATGGTACCAGTCACATAGAAGAAGATTGATGGTGCAAATAGTGAAATCTACATGCCAGAGATGAAATATAAATCAAATTCAGATGATGAGATCATATACTATACAGCATACATTGAGAAAACAACTAACATTAACAGCTACTTACACTCCATGAATGAGTTAAGTCAAGAAGATAACCAGTGAGGGCTACACCCACAATTCCAGGAACAGCCCCAACAGTGTTGGTTATACCCTGAGAGAAAACAGAACAAGAAAGAAAGTCAGATGCAACTAAATCAGATATTTATTTTATTTACAAAAAAATTATGGATATGGCTCCAATCCAACCTTTAATAGCAAATAGTGAGTATGATTTAGTCTCTGCATTTTCAAGTTATTCCTCTACAACATCTTAGGTGAAGAGAAATTCCTTTTGGGTTGGGAAAATTGGAAGTCTTCAAACTTAGGATGGAGCAGAAGTCCATCAAAAGTTTATAATGATAAACTAAAACTCATAATACATTAGACCTTAACATGAGCCGGATAACTCAAAGATTGAAATCCTTTATTCAGAAAAATAAAAATAATATAGTTTTAAATATGCAGAGAATAACTGTGTCCCTTCTTTTTCCCAAAATTTGATGGGTGAATGATGCTGTCTTCTTCAAGATTCTTATAGGGTGAATGTCAAAGGGCTTAAAAATAACAAAAGATGTGCAGAAACTACAAAATGAAAATACTGCTGACGTAGATTTGAAATGACATAATTTATGAAGTCAAAAATAATCTTTTAGAGAAATTAATATGAGAAAGTTTCTACAAATTAGTTTATGCATAACTTAATTTTATTTTATGGTTCTTGTTATTTTCTTCTCTTAAAAGTACTTGAGCAAAAATTTATTCAAATAGACCCTTAGTTCGTTAGGGTATTTTGTCAGAACATTTCACAATCATCAATTTCATATAAAAGAATAGAAGTGCAAGGACACATACCAGAAGTATACTTGCATATTCAGGTGACATGTCTTGGTGCGTACAATATAGTCCTGGAGAAGCAGATAAATACAGGCAGTGAAGGCAAAGAAAAGTACCTGAATCAAACAGGGTATATTTGCAGGATTAAGCAGTACCTGATAAGGCAAAGCTTGAGAGGGCCAAACCAGCTGTGAGAATCCCCACAATCTCCCAAGGCGGTAACCCCAGATCCAGTGAGGAAAGAGTCATGCAGATTGCAGGGGACAAAAATGCAATAGATTGGCAGATCTTTCGAACCTATACATATTTTTTAAAGAAATTCAAGCAGCCAGAAATTAAGAATAAAAGTCAAGATAGATATGTTCAAAGAATTTGTCAGTTGTCATTGAAATGTCTGCATTCCACAACATTTACTGTGCCTACATCCTGCGAGGTGTAGTCAGTAGTCTTGTCTTTACCCTAATATGCATTGTGTATGCAAGTCAGTTTGGATGCAAAATTTAGCATTAGAGAAGGACTCATGGCTACAGAACATCAAATAACGAAATATGATGTCAACTTTATCATTAGGAAGGAGTACATTTGTTGCAATATCATAAGTAGTAATTATTCGTACAATAAACAACAATACCAAATAACATTTCAGTGGCTCTCATACCACAGTGGTTTCAACTCCTCTTGAAATCAAGTTGTCAGCTAATTGTGCTGCAAGACCAGTCACAAATATTGAGGCCAATGGCGGAAGTATAGACACCTGAAATGATTAACAATCCCCAATGGTAAATAACATTACTATGTCTGTATGTATGTGAATATTAGGTACGATCCCTCTCCAAAAGTAAAACTTTTAACCAACTTTTTTTTTTCTTAAAAAAAGGACTGAACTGGTAGGTTCAACTAGCCTGGTGTTTAGTTAGTCCAGTCACCCCTCTAAAATTAAACGTTGTCAAGAACTTGCAAAGCCATTGAAAACTAGGTTAAATTGGTAAAAGAAAGTCCATATTTGAATTGGAAAAAAGTTGTTTTCATTGAGGGAAAGCCATGGCACTTTAGATCATGGGTTAAAATATTCGAAACAGTCTCTCCACTTATTGGGGTCCCACACCCCCAAGTTGGAACATATCACATAGTAATGATTTCCTCTTCAAAACTCTTATTTATTAAGTTAAAATAGTTTAATATTATTCGACATATAATTTGCTATTTTATTACTGTCATTTTTTTTGGCCAAGTTTTGGGCTAGTTAAAGGAGATGGTGTGAGGCGATTGAAGATTTGTGTTAGGAAAAATAAAAGACATTGCATAATTTGGTATGTGACAGCCCTGTAAGATGCAGTTAATGTGTCAGTTTATTATTTATGATGCTTTGAAAGGGGAAACTGCTACATTTCCTTCATTGTCAATGTCAGACGTAGAGAATGAAAACAGCTACTCTCCCTATTAAAAACATGAATAGGCGCTAAAACCATCTTACCCATGCAGCTTCAGTCAGATTTAGATTCAGCTCCTCACTACATAGCATTCAGATGGACGAATTAGATTCTCCATTGGTCAAAACAGTAAGCAATACTAGCACTAAATTCTGTACAATTTTAAAACAAAACTTTTGAGAAGTGGCAATAATGTATAATACAATTATCTAATTCCTCAAAAGAATTTTTCAAAATGCATAACTAATCTTAGTAGCAATATATGGCAAAATGGCATTCCATGATCATCATTGTGCATCAGTATGGAATCTACAAAATAATGCTAAGCAGTCACAATTTAAACTGTTAGGAGATCTCAAATAGTCTCCAGATATGACTAAACATAAAGTAAGTGGATGCAAACTTCTCTTTACAAATTTGTTTTGTGGGGTTGAATAAGACCTACACTCACTTTCTAAAATAAACTATAGTTTTTTCCAAGGCACTACAGAGCTTTTCCATGGTTTGCAACTACAGAGAAGTTTGAATTTGATGCATAAATATGTTTGAACCATTAGCAAAGAACCATAAAACTCTTTACTGAATTTCTTTGACCTGAGAAAATTCTAAAGCTGAAATTGGTTCTCTCCAAACAATGAAAGAGAAAAAGATAAACTTAAGAAATTACAACTTCAAAATTTCCAGATCATAACTGGGGAACCTCTAGTGAGAGAACTATAGAATTCACTATTCTTTATGCAGAAGACCCTATTGTTAAACCCTATTAATAAATTATTTATAAAATTACTTTCTTTCCCAAATTAATCAATCTTTTAACATGAGGAATTGTTTTGTTAGAAAAAACAGTTGAAGTGTATGATCAGCACTATGGCATCATCTCAAAGCAACATGGCTCAACAGTAAAGTCATAAATTTCAAATTGAAATTTCCTGACAGTGCAAAATTCTAAAATGTAATAAGTTCCTCAAGTTATACACACACACACACACACACACACACACACACACACACACACACATATATATATATATATATATATATATATATATATATATATAACTTGAGTCACTAAAAGGCGAATCCAGCTTCTTTCTAGCATAGTTATGATATGATAATTTACTTAAATTTCTGTACACAAAATGTAATGAATGAGTAAATGTTAAAATAGAAAAAAAAATAAAAAATTAAAGAAGCAAATTATTCATGCGAAAGGTCACCACTGACTCCCTGATGGCTTGGTTGCAGTGAAAGATAAAAAAGTGGAAACAGGTGAAGCATTAAATGCTCACAGGGTACCTAAAAAATGTGGGAAGCCATGATAGACAGTTATAGTGACCCCAACTACCACAGAAATGAGCGTATATCATAGCCCACACAGCACGATTCTGGAAAAAGGCCTTCCATGGTACATCCTGTATTACAAGAAAAGAAACAAAACAATTTACTTAGCAGATATTGTAAGCATTCACTCAATCTAACTCAGTTGTAAGTCTTACACACACCCCGGCAAAAAAATGATATCTGGTATTTGAACTCTTCAGAATTGCTTGAGAAAATACCTCCAAATATGAACAAACAAACATCCCATGCATCCAGCCACACCACACACAAACATGAAAATCCTTAATAAATTCTAAATTGTAGCTAAATGAGGTAAGGATAATTGGCATGTTTGGATGGGGTTTTCCATAAGCACTTACAGGGAAAAAAATAGAAGATAATGAAATTGACTTCTCTATAAACTTAAATTAGTTTATGCATGCCTTAAAAATAAAAATTTAGACAAACTATACGAGAGAGCTTTTGCAAATTATCTTGTGCATAAGTTAATTTTATTTATGGAGAAACTAATTTCAATTTTTCCACTTATTTTTTCTTTCTAAAGGTGTTTATAGAGACGTTCGTCCAAGCAAGCCCAATATCTATAATAACTATCACAAGCAATAAAAAAATATGAGAAATGTAGGGCCATTAAGCAGAACTGCGAAGTCATTCCAAGGGTCATTCAAATTGAAACAAAAAAATGAGCTTCAAAACTGCCATAAATTTCGTTACTCGTGCCTTCAAAGAGCCATTCAATTCTGTCAGAGAAGTTTTCCATGAGTTTGTCAGGGCGTGTGGGGCTGCAGCGAGACAGTGAAAGTCAAAAGTTAAAAACAACTACTTTAACCACGTAAGGCTTCAAATAAGTAAACAAAATAATGAAAACCTTGAACTGAACAACAAAGACAACTTATATACGAACATACAAACTGCCTTTTACGCATAACATACGAAAAATGAATAGTAAAAGGTATTATCTTCATTTATAATTTATTATTTTTTAACTAAAAAGTACAGATTATGAAGACTAGACTACATGATGTTAGGAACCAAGCGGTTCGAAAACTTAAGGTAAATTCTAGAAGGAAAAGAGATACTTAGTAAATGGAGTAACATGGTCCTTGTTATACAGCAGAGCGTGGAAGATTGATAATAACAATTAGAGTGTCTGGTTTATCAAAATCCCCCACTTTTCAAAGCACAATGAACCCAATTGTCCTCTCACATTTTGTTGGCTTTCAACACGGTTATTCAAACACAGCCTAAGTAATTACTGGTTTTATACTTATATTAGAAACGTGTATTAGATTAGGTATAACAGATAGTTATTAGAAGAGTGTGGAGGGTGAAAGGCATATACATAATTTACGAACGAATAGGCTTTCTTTGAGCGGACAGAAATAAAACTGTTTCACATTTGAAAAGGGGATTCTTCCATTACATAAACTGAAAACCCTTAGGGTGTTCTTTGATTCTCCCTCTCTTTTTCTACCTCTTAACCCTTTTCTTGATATCTTGAGGGCCAAACATATACTGAAAATCCTTGCTTGCATGTCTCATTGCCAAATTAACATTAATTGTGTAAATCCTTTAGTTCATGAGATTGTGTTAGAGATCGATTTCCAGAAGGACTTCAAGTGTATAAAAGAAGAAAGTTTAGGGGCAAAATGGGAATAGGCAGTGAATCAAATTAAACTGATTCAGAAAATTAAGGAGACTGTTAATTAGA
>Ga0099825_1003112_pt1 | contig 22147 bp, 6 predicted proteins | sample SiratroredBW_FD_76838 | JGI IMG/M metagenome (GOLD analysis project Ga0099825, IMG submission 76838) | Root nodule microbial communities of legume samples collected from California, USA - Siratro red BW | ecosystem: Host-associated > Plants > Roots > Nodule | place: USA: California | collected... | reverse complement strand
TTAAAAAATAATAACAGTAAAATTAATAATATAAATACTAATATTTTTAACATGAATTACAAGTAATAACCATTATAATTAAAAATATTAAAAAATAATAACAGTAAAATTAATAATATAAATACTAATATTTTTAATTAACATTAACTTATAGCAATAAAAGTAATTTGGTTATTTTAATCAAAATTTACAATTTTTTAAAAGTTTATCAGTGAATAAAATTATTCAATTTTTATTTTTTCATTTCTCGTGGATATTTTTTTAAACCTAAATAATCATATTTTTTAAACTTTTAAAATATTTTTCCACCTCCTCATGTGGTCTGCTCCATCGAAACACAAGAAAGGCAAAATTGAGATAATTATTTATTTTTCATTTTGAATAAATAAAAATGAGAATATAGGAATAGGAAGAGGCGCATATGGATGGAAGGGTTGTTTTTTGTTATGAGATTTGGTTGTTGAAATCGGCAGGCAAGGGAAATATCGAAAGAGACAGAAAGAAAAAGAAAGAAAAGTGAAGAAGATGAAGGAATGAATGAGACGGTAGAAGGGATGAAGATGATGATGATGATGATGATGATGGTGATGATGATGACGGCGATGAAAGGAAAATGAGAAAAGCGTGAATTCACGTGAGGGGAGAGGAGAGGGGCGTGAATGAACGAGCTTTGAAAACTGAAAACTGAACATCGGAATCGGTTAGGGTAAGAGAAGAAGAAGCGGAGATAGGAGTGTGCGTGTCCAAACCGAAGGGGCTTCGGAGGGGCTCTTCGTCGGAGGCGGCGGTCTATTCCCCTCCGGATTCCCCCAACATGAAGAGCCTCTTCAAGTCCAAGCCCCGCACTCCCTCCGACATCGTTCGCCAAACCCGAGATCTTCTCCGCCTCACCAACCGCGATGACGACAAGGTATCTTCCACGCTCCCTCGCATCGCGCCTATTCTTCTCCCGCTCCTATCATTTTCACTTTTTCTCTTCTTTTTTCTGCAGACGGCCGAACTCACCAAAAACCTCCGGGAGATGAAGTCAATCCTCTATGGGAACAGCGAATCCGAACCGGTCCCCGAGGCTTGTGCGCAGCTCACTCAGGAATTCTTCAAGGAGAACACCCTGCGCCTCCTTATCCAGTGTCTCCCCAAATTGAACTTGGAGGTGATTGCTCAATACAGGCGTCACCGTTTCTTTATTTATTTATTTTGAATTCTTGCGTGATTTTTGTTTTGTGTTGATGGAATTTTTCCAGGCTAGAAAGGATGCCACTCAGATTGTTGCCAATTTACAGAGGCAGCAGGTTCAGTCTAAGCTCATCGCGTCTGATTACCTGGAGACAAATTTGGATCTCATGGATGTATTGATATCTGGGTAAGCTGACACTGTTGGAACAACAATTTTGTTTCTTCATGTTTGTCTTTTTAATTGTTCTAGCAGGCTTTCCCGTCAGTAGGTAGACTCGCTATTTTGATCAAATATAAATTTAGTTTTGTGGTGCCAGTTGATTCTAGTCTATCGTTCTTGATTGCTACATTTTATCTGTTTTTTTTAGGTGAAAGTATGTACTGTTTGGTCATATCTTACTGTGATCGTGTGACTTCCGTTTCTTGTTGTGATCCTTGTAAAATTGCGCTCTCCCTCTGTTGATTCTTTTATGGTATTATTGACAAACTATTGTTTCCTTTTGTAGCTATGAAAACATGGACATGGCTTTACACTATGGTGCGATGTTGAGAGAGTGCATAAGACACCAGATTGTTGCAAAGTAAGGGGGAAGGAGCAAGTAGATTCAATTGTGTTTTTTTTCTTTTGTGATTTCAAATTTAAAGCAGTTAATGTACACTGATGGAAACAATAATTTTGGCCATGGTTTTGGGTTATGTTAGAACAGTTTTATATCTTGAAGTCATATTTGTGGTGCTATTGATTCCAATACTTCCGTATGTTATTTGCTACACGATAATGGTATTGTGTAGGTAGCTTATAAGAAACTGAAGCATAAATATATGAAGAAAAATCAAAGACAGCCTATGCATTATATTTGTTTCTAGTATGACTTCTATGAGTTGTGACTTTTGATACTTTAAATCAGATATGTTCTGGAGTCACCTCATATGAAGAAGTTTTTTGACTACATTCAACTTCCAAATTTTGACATAGCTGCAGATGCTGGAGCTACTTTTAAGGTATTTTTTTTCGTTTTTGGTGTCATGCCCCTCTTTAGAGAAAGTTGAAAGTTATATCATTTCATATTGTTGCAGGAGCTCTTGATGAGGCATAAATCTACTGTTGCTGAATTCCTTTCCAAGAATTATGAATGGGTAGGTTACCCTTACCCCCCGCCACTCCCTCAATTTAAATAGAGATGATTTTTTAAGTTTACACACTTGTATATTTTCACTTCTTGTCGTATTCTTCCTGGTGCTACAGTCATTGGTGGAATGCTTGATTTGTGAAGCTTTTTATGGTATTGTATGCGGTTTGGTACTATAGGGTCACATTTAGATATGATTTTAGTTCTTTGGTAACTCTTACATTGATATTATTGTTTCTCAGAAGGAGTTTGAAAAACGAGTAATTATTATTTTTTCAAGTTTAAGTTGTACGAAACTTGCTACTAGAGAAAACAACTCTTAAAATATTGTGTAATAAAACTTATTTCAAGGATAAGGTGGACGGACACATTCTCTATTTAGAACAGCTGTAAATACATGACCACATTTATTTATGATTGTTGACCACCCAAATGTTTTTACTCGCCCTATTCTTGGAATCTAGTTTAAAGCAACCTCTTCTTAACGTTTTTTTTGGGAGGGGGCAATACTTTCTGTTAGTTGCATTGATTTTATTAGAAAGCCTACATGTTTATCTTGACATGCTTTATTTTGTATTGGCTTTATCTCTTGTACACATAACCACATTTATTTTTGAATAAAACCATAGAGAAAATAGCTCTTAAAATATTCTGTAACAAAACTTATTTCAAGGATAAGGTAGATGGGCACATTCTCTATTTAGAACAGCTGTAAATACATGACCACATTTATTTATGATTGTTAACCACCCAAGTGTTTTTACTCCCCCTATTCTTGGAATCTAGTTCAAAGCCACCACTTTTTAACGTTTGTTTTGGTAGGGGATGATACTTTGTATGTTAGTTATAGTTACCACCAATTGTTACTCATTGTCTTTGTGGTCAATTACAGTTTTTTGAGGAATATAACACTAAGCTGTTGGAATCTTCCAATTATATTACAAGGCGCCAAGCTGTCAAGGTATGATCTAAGTTTGTTATTTATCTCAACTGTATTGCAAGAATGAGAAGTCTGGGATTCTGAGATTATCCTCTTGAATGTTTACATAAATCTTTACTTGTTTGGTTATATTGGGTTTGTGTTTATTTAACTAATAATTGTGAAAAAATAAACAAGCTTTCTCATGCAGTCAACAAATTGCCATTCTTTTGCAATGATTCTCTTGTTCTGTTTTCCCCCTGCTGATATCTAGGATGATTACTCTTTGCTATTATATGTCATCTATTGCTACTTTAATTCTTGTTCAATGTCATGTATATTTGTTGAGTGATTCTTTTTATCCCTCTTTTGCAGGTTCTGGGAGATATGTTACTTGATCGCTCAAATTCAGCCGTAATGACACAGTATGTCAGCTCACGAGACAACTTAAGGATTTTAATGAACCTTCTACGAGTATGGTCCTTTCTGTAAAACTTCATGACTTGTATTCTCACCTACCTTTCTTGTATTCTCTCCCCCACAAAAGCTAAAAAAGGGAAAAATATTATTATATGATACTGTTGAGGCTATTCATTTGCAGTTTCTGGGCGAAAATGTATTAATTTTATTAAAATACTGAAGTGACTTGTTACTGGTCCACCTGTCTAAACGTAAGGAATTGCTAAACATTGATATGATCGGTGTTGAGTTTCTGATGAGCATATATATGTTTTAATGTTGAACAGAAAATTCAGAATTTTATTTATGTTTGTAAAAGCATTTAATGGGTCATTGCTGATTTCTTCTGCAGGAGTCAAGCAAGAGCATACAGATGGAAGCATTTCATGTTTTCAAGGTATTATATATACACATTGGTCCACATTTTGAAATGTTACTCTTAACTTAAGACCTCCCAACTTTTGCTTCTCTATATTGATTTGTTCTTGTCATGTAGCTGTTTGTTGCTAACCAAAAGAAACCAGCTGATATCGTCAGCATACTTGTTGCAAACAGAAGCAAGCTTCTTAGACTTTTGGGTGACTTAAAAAGCGCCAAAGGTAAGGAAGTGATGCTATTTCTCAAGAATTTATATTCACTTTTAGTATTGTGTTCCCATGATCTCACATTTATTGGAATTTTGTAGAGGATGAACAGTTTGAAGCTGACAAAGCTCAAGTTATAAGAGAAATTGCTGCTCTTGAACCAAGAGATCTTGCTTGAGCTTCAGATTGTGTCAGGTGGCAAGTTGCATTGCGACATTTTACTTTATATAATTATCTATTGTTACAGTTCTTTTAGTCTTCATCAAGATGAGACTAACATTCAACACAAATTCCAGTGTTTCCATTCTGAAATTTCATTTAGTTTCTGTAATTCGTAGATGAATAAATAAATTACTGAAATTAGCTACATGCAGTAGCAGTATATGGTTTTCTGGTGTTAGAATGGTTTACATACCAGCTGGTTTATAAATTGTACTAGGTCTTACTTTCTAATTTGTATGACAAATTTCTTCTATTACTTCTTCATTTTGGCCTTCAGCTTTACTGTTTAACATATGTGTGTGTGGTGGGGTGTGGGGGAATGGATCCCTTCATGTCAAGAAAAACACGAGATCCTCAAGTGTTATAATACAAAATCCACTTTACATTAAAGTACATTTTATCAACAAATTCTATTTAAGGGTTAGAATATCTTCAGCTGAAAAAGTCACTGGATAAAATCCTTATACCAGTGAGGGAGCTTTTTATACCTGAGTGAGAGGAGAAATTTGAATAATACAATGAATAGTCAAAATTAAACCTTTTTTTACAATCACAGAATCGGTCAAATAAGGTATATTTTAAAATTGCATTATTTTATATTTGGTTATACATTCGATTGTTCTAAAAATGCATTCCAACAAGGAAAACCATTCAAAATAAAATAAAACTTTTCAGAGACGAACCTTAATACTTCCACTAACACAAAATAAAGGTAATTATCATTAAAAATTCAAATAAACCAAAGGAGAAAAGACAAATAAATGTCTGTATTTGTATTAACAGAAAAATGTGGAGATAAACTATAAAATTCACTAAAATAACTACACATTTTACTTTATAATTTATAATAAAATAATGTATATATTTTATTTTAAAGAGAAATATTGTGTATTGTTGAAATTCAGTCCTTGTTGATATATTTAATTTTATTTTAAACCTATTAGGCAAGTACTTTGAATTTTAGAAACTAATAACGAAAGTATCAACTTTTTTTTTAGTTACAAAGTTAGATATGTTTATTTAATATTATGCTATGTACCTTTTTAATATTATGGGTTAGAGCAAGATTGAATTATTAAATCTTGAACGATTTCTTGCCTAAATTTGTAGCCTGTATATCTGTGTATACATTTTTATTAAAAACTCTTTCAAGTGACATACCTCTTCTCCTTTGAAAAGCCTGATCAAGCATAGCAATATAGATAGATAATGTCATGTTATAAAAGGAAAAAAAAATACGAGACTTACAAAGAATAGTGAGTCTTAATATAATTTTATGAGGTAATCTACACAAGCTATTTTACAGTATGATCTGTTTATAAATTATCAAAGGATAAGTTTGTTAATTTTTATAATAATTAATATAATATATATATTGATCGTGTAAAACTTTTGACACCGACAACATACATTAAACTGTGTTCTCCATGACATGTTTTTCTTATAAAATTTATTAGTTACGTATAGTCAATATAAAATGTTCATATTTTTCATTAATTTGAAATAATTAAAGATATTACTTTTTAAATGATTATTGAAAGTAATAATAATTTTATTATTGAAAACGATTTATGATGTGATGATAACAATTAATAACTTTTTTTATTCAAATATTTTTAGACACTCTTGTCAGTTAACATGGAATTCCTGGCTAAGGGTCCCATAAATGGACTTTTTGTTTCATTGCTTTGAAAACAATGGGTTCTCAACTTTCTGTCCTACCATTTGGATTGAGAGACAAAACAAGGAGGCAATTTCAGATTTTGTCTTTTAACTGTTTTTAAAAAGTTAAATATCATTTTCCGCATCCTTTTCAATCAACTCAAACACTTTCTTTGTCTGGTAACACACGATAAATAACTACGAGAAAGAAATCTGGAAAAGAAAATGTCTAGGTATTATATTATTTAGTGTAACGTTTTATTTTTCTTAAAATAAAAATAATATAATATCATTGTTTTATTTGATTTCAGAACTCTTTATCCTAACATACTCGTGTTCAATTTCTAAGGTTTGAGAAAAACTTAGAGGAGACACATAATGAAAAGTTTGGAGAGGAACTTTTGGTCAAAACCTACTTAAAATTAGAAATTAATCACTTACAAAGTAGCTGATAAAAAGTCATGGTAGCTATTAACATTTTTTATTGTAAGTAACAATGCATAAATCCACTTCATATCTCTAATATAGTCATTTATATAATTTAAATATGAGTGAGAACTTAATATCTCTTATGATTGATCACTTCCTAACTCAATATACACTATCTCGAAACACCCAAGGTAAGTTGTCTCCTTAGCATTCATCTATTTCACAACATAATATGCTTCAAACATAAATTCATAATAATTTAATAATCATACTAATTTTATCAAAATTCCAATAATTTAATATGCAAAATTTTATTTAAGAAAAAATTTATTGAGGTGAAAATCCATAAAAAAAAATTTACCAAATTTGTTTTCATTACGTTTGGGTGCAAATTTGTTAAAGCGAAAATAATTCGATAACTAAGTTATATATTTGATATGAATTATCTATGTAAAAAAGCTAAGCAAAACCACACAATTCATGATTGAACCAAATACACATTTATATTTTTAGTTAATGATTGAAAATTTGTAGTTCATTTTCTTTCATTAGTAATAAATTAAATTTATTTTATATATATAAATTTAGACTCTATTGTTTTTTAGGATTATTAAAGTTTGAGACAGATTTGTCAAAAATTTGAAGGAAGATCCTATAAATTTGATTTTGTTTGTTATAATTTACATGTTCTTAATTGGAATTTTATATCTTATTAAAGTCATATTAGACCCATAATTTCTTCTCAGAATTTTTTATTAGATATAGTAATTATGTTACAATTAAGGTGATCCAGTTACTCTACTCTTATGTTCAAATATTTGAATTATTTTTTTAATATTAGAACAAACATTTAAGTTGTTTTCTTACTCAAAACATCTAACATTACATTAATTTTTTTTAAATGGTATAAGAACAACTCATAGTCTTTCATAAACTTTATTCATCTTCACTTCCTTCTGATTATACAAATACTTTATTGATTTAAACTCACAAAACTTAATCATAAAAGTAGTGTCTCAAAGAAAAACATCAACTATTAACTCAAAGTCACAAATGAGACAAGTGCACTATGAACTTTTCATTGCTAAAAATATAAGCCATCAACCTCCACTCCTACATTAACATATATGCAAGTCTATGATATGAAGCATCAAATTAAATCTATTTTTTTTATATTAGAAATTACTCAGGTGGTGTATCATATTGAATTTGAAAAAGGTTTATTATATTAAAAATCACTTAGATTAATGAGCTAGTTAATCTTTACTTTAATTTAAGAAACTTTACTTATATTTAGAAAATGATGATAATTTAAAGTCAAATATGTCAATATATTACATCCTAATTTTTTTTAATATTTGAATAAAACTATAATAATAGGCAATTATACCAATACAATTTATTATTTTTAATATTCTTATTATATTACGTCCTCCACTTTGAGTAATTCCTTGAATTTATATCATATATCCTAAAATGTTGACCTTAATCTTACTCTTTCAAAATTTTCATTTTGACATGAATTGTCGACTAATTTATTAGTTGTGGGTTAAAATTGTTTATTTTAAAAAACTAAAGAAATAGATATAACTTAAGTTGTCATAAAGGCTAAAATTACACATTAAAAATTTAGGCCCTAAAAGTGCATCAAAACATTTTGCTCTCTGGATTATACAAGAAGTGTTGAATCCAAGGAGAGGAATAGACGAAATGGCACAAGTTCTTGCTTTCGTTAAACAATAAAATAGACTACGGAATTCCTTCATCATCTGTGGGTGAGAGACAGTGAGGAAGTTTCGTGAGAGAAAAAAGGGATAAATGTGTTCATATTTTCTTTTCTTCTCATTCACGTAATACATAAGACAAATCGGAAAGGGACTTTACCCAATTTTTTTCTACATCTACTTAATAACCCGCCATACTATTACTTCAATAATATTTATATTATTTAATTATAAATTTATTCTTTACTATATATATTTTTTAAACCATCACATCAAGAGTTGTATAGAACTCTTGAGGTGTCAGTAATAAAACATGAGAATTTTGAGAGACAAATAAGCAATAACAATTAATGTTAATAAAGTGTTTATTAAGAATAATTAAGAAACATAAAAAAGTGAAGTGAATTTGAGGTTGTATAAATTAAACTAAAATCATGCTTAATGGAGCTTCTGATTCAGTGTGGAGCAGTGTGGGGCTGAAGATCTCACTCTGATTGCGAAGGAACAAAATGGGTGATAATGGTACGATTAGGAATGAATCATTTTGATAATTGCGAATGCTAAATGGTATTGCAATGTTTTGATTTTCATTGCAAACACAGATTCGCTCTCGCAATTCCTCGCATCTGCGGTCGACGCTGCTCACAAGGCTGGTGAGGTCGTTCCCCACTCCAATCTCTCTCTCTGTCTCTTTAATTTCATCTCTTCTGAACGTAAAATACGATTTTCATTGCAGATTATTCGCAAAGGTTTCTATCAGACCAAGAACGTGCAGCACAAAGGACAGGTTTCTGCCTTCCCTTCATTTCTAACTTCGAAATAACCACTGTAAGTAGACCATAAGAAGTACACTAATAACTTTTTTTTAATTTTATTAGGTTGATTTGGTCACTGAAACTGATAAAGCATGTGAAGATCTCATATTTAATCATCTCAAGCAACTTTACCCCTCTCACAAGGTTCATTCACCTCATCCTCAACTTTACACATAATCATATTTGAGTTGGCCTTGCACTGTATATATATATCTTCTTAACGTCATTGTGAGTTGTTTTCCTTTTTAGTTCATCGGGGAAGAAACCGCAGCTGCTATTGGCAATGCAGAACTGACTGATGAACCCACGTGGATAGTTGATCCTGTGGATGGAACTACTAATTTTGTTCATGGGTAAATATTGCTCTCATGTTTTAGCTGATACATTGCCTTTTCCATATGGACTGATTATAGTTCTGCCTTTTTAGGTTCCCTTTTGTTTGTGTATCCATCGGTCTTACAATTGGAAAAATTCCTACAGTTGGTGTTGTTTACAATCCTATCATTAATGAGGTGAGAACCTTTCTTTGGAACCACTGTCTGACCATACCACCATTCCAAATTTCCTGACGTTTGAAGCATATGTATTATTCAATGGTAAACGTTATTGTTAACGAATCCTATCTTCTATTTGATTTTCATACATCATGTAGATTTTTGTATCTTTCTCTTCTTTGAGATTAAACAGGTAGAATCATATTCAAATTATGTACACTAGATAGACCCAAACTTTCAAATAATATAATCATGTGAAGCTTCAACATTAGGGAATCCATTCCCGTTATGATACATACATTGTTTTTATTTTTGGTTACCATCCAAATTCAGATTGTTGGACAGAGCTTTCACTCAATATGTTCTTTTATAAACAGTATTTTAATGACTTTAACGTTTTGTAATGGTTTTGTTGAGGACTAGTGACATTGAAGTAATTGATTTAGGACCTAAAATCTATAACTTAATTTCTATTAGTAATGTTGGTTTTGGTATGGAAAGGTTAATTGGTTTTGTTGGAGATCCACGTCGACTAAAGATATAACTAAATTATAATATATAAGTGAGAGGAAATCTTAGTTATGAATGATTTTGTGAGGTTGAGTTAGATCTAAAATCCACATTTTTTAAGAGTTTTTATTTGTTTTCCCTCCTTCCTTGGTATGAAAACTGAAGTTTTAGAATGCCACATGTAGCTTTTCACTGGAATCCGTGGAAAAGGTGCTTTTCTGAACGGGAACCCTATAAAAGGTTCATCTTCTGATCTCTGTCTCTTGATTATTATTGTTAATCGAGTATAGTTACCTCATGGATATTGCCTTGAATTTTTCAGTATCATCACAAACTGAACTAATGAGCGCTCTTCTCGCCACAGAGGTATTTCAAGTTTGTTAGAGTTGATTGTGTGAAAGTTTTTCATTTATTCTGTTTCTAAGGACCAATAGTACGTGTTCTGTTCCACTCGCTACCCTTATTGAGCATTAGCGAAACATTCAACTGGGATAATTACTTTCTCCTGCTTATCAATAGCAAATAGCCCTGCAGTTCTTTTGGTTAATAAAAATTGCAGACTGCATTCTGTCTGCTATTTGGTCTAACCACCTATGGGAGCATGCATGTATGTCTCTAGTGTGTGTGCCATTACTTGTCAATCTTTTTCTACACATTTGTTTTCTCTTTTCAATACCTAGCGTCTCGGTCATGACCTGTTAGAGGATCATACTCTCTTTTATTTTCCAAATAAATTTGACCATTTTGGATTTATAAATGCTGTATCCTCCTTGGTTTTTATGTGTGTCTTCTGGTTATGTTTGTTTTGCTACTTGCCTCTCAAGTACTTCAAATTATAAACAAATGCCTCGTATATACATTTCAAAGCCTTTCTATTTGTGAGCTTGTGCAAACCTAGAAGGTACAAAATCTAAACATTTCCATCTATTTTGGTAATCATTGTGACACGATGAAGAAAATATAAGAAAGTAATATAGGAATTAAAATTTGTCATTTTTGGGAGTTACATTGTAGTAATTGCAAATATGATCATTTAGCAGATTTTGATGTCAATATCATTGCTAAGTTTGCTTTAACTTGTGTTCCAGGTAACCCATTCATGATGTCTTAAATTAGTGCCACCTATTGTCCGAAAAGAGTTGTATCCCCAGTGACTTTCACCTTTTGTCCCTGCACATTTTTATTTAATTGCATGGAATTCCAGTCCTCGAGTATGAAAGTTATCATATTTTTGGGATACTAACGTGAAAGGGATGACTCAAACATGTGTCAGTTCACGGTAAATGTTTTAAATCAAGATAGATTTGAAATTCATCTAGTTCTTTTTTATTTCTGAAAGTGCAGGTTGGAACAAAACGTGACAATTTAACAGTTGATGCCTGTACAAATAGGATTAATAGCTTGCTTTTCAAGGTAAAATGAGGTGTTCTTCCTATTCAAATCAATCAGACTAAAGCTTGATATTGTTGCATCATAATAACCATGCCTTTAATCTGATTAGGTGAGATCACTCCGGATGACTGGCTCCTGTGCTTTAAACCTTTGTGGAATTGCATGTGGAAGGCTGGATGTATTCTTTGAACTTGGCTTTGGAGGTCCCTGGTAGGAATTTTAACATCCCTCATAAAAATGGTGGGCATTATGATAATATGATCTGTTCCTAGATTAACAGTCTCTTCCTTCTTATTAGGGATGTGGCAGGCGGTGCCGTCATTGTTAGAGAAGCTGGAGGTCTAATATTTGATCCGTAAGTTCTGTAATTTGATGCCCTTGTTCTCTGTTTTAGACTGTTTGCACTGTTAGATGGGTAGGCTATTTTATTACTTGCATGAATCTTCATGTTGTGGGCATTTCTGTATAGTTGGATGTACCTGCAATATGGGAAGTCCTTTCTATTCATTCAGAACTATAAATCACAAACTTGGATGAATATGCTTAAAAGATTGTGTCAAGATCTGATAGTTCATTTGCTTCAGGTCTGGGGCTGATTTTGACATCACATCTCAGCGAGTAGCAGCTTCCAACCCTTTCTTGAAGGATGCCCTTGTTGATGTTGTGCGCCAATACCTGTGAGAAACCTGCAATTAATCAATGATACCGGAGAAATTTAGTCAGCCTTATTTTAGTTTGTTTCCCTTCTGTTAAAATGCTTTGTAGTGTGGATGCGTGACTTCAATTATTTTTCTAATTCTTGTATGACCTTACCAAAATTTTAGTTTTCTATTCTCTAATTCAAAAATCTCAGATAGTTTAACCATGCAACTTAGTTTAGAATAATATCATCTAATTGCCTATGCCAATCCTAATAAACTTTAAACTTTATATTCTGTTTCTTCTTATCTTAACTCCTTTTTGAATTTCATTTTGTTTAATTATTAGACGGCTGAGTCTTTTGGTAGTTGGTATATTTTAGGTAGTTGGTATAGTCATAAAAATAATAAAAATTGACAGAAATTTGAGAAAATTGTAAGTGGTAAGTTATCTACTATTATAAAGTAAGTTGGCGTGCGTATGTACTTCCGGCTGACCGTGTTTGGTTTACATTTTCATAACATATGAACAAAGGTGATTATATAAAATATAAACTGATTGGTTTAGTCTTGTGTCGAGAGAAGAACAGAGAATTATAAAATTCCAGTATTCCTGGTGGATGGTGAGGGGGAATTGGAGGACCCAATGCTTTGCATAGTCTGACCAAGTCTATTATAATTCAGGACGGGTCCATGATTGTGCCCCTAAATGTAATGTATTCAAGGAATCTGAGCTGTATGCCTTAACGTTGAACTACTACTTACAACTTTAATCGAAGCTTAACCATTTTTTAATAAAATTGAATCAGATGAGTTGTTTCAATCAGAAAGAGCTTTATATTTTTCGCTTCAGCCATTTCTTATTATTTTGTTCAGTTGAATTTCTGAATATTTATCAATTTATTAGTTTGAAGCAATCAAATTATGGCCTGAGTTAATCTGGGACTTAAAAGTGTGTTTATTTTACATATTAAAAGTTTATTTTCAAGAATGTAAACATGGAGATGTTCTGTCATGTTTCAAAAAACTATTCTTAATTACTATTGATTCATATAACTCTCATTTATAGCATATTTTTCTACATTTCCATTCCGAAAAAGAGGGTTGTGAAGGTGCTATTCTCACACAAATGTGAAACTTCCATTTTTACTTATTTTTTATTTAAATTATTTTAGAATTTGAAAACTGTTTTTAAGGATATTAGATGATATTGTTAAATATCCTTCTTTGGCGTCGCCACAAGCTGAAGAAAGAAAGAGGTTGCACCCGTAGAACGCAAAAGATATTTGGAAGTCAAGATATGTAGAAGGAGTGAGACACAAGTAAAAAGTAATTAATCTTAAATACAAATATGAAGTAACAGAAACCGATACAACGTATAGCCTGCAGTAACAGTATAAATAAAACAAGAACCTGAAATTAAGTCACTTTCTATGAAAGAATTACCTCAAAACTGAGAGTCTAAGAAGCTGGAGTACTCCCCAAATACCCCCCTCAACATTATACAAAGGAGTCCAACGACAAAACACACACCGGTAGAAGAAGTAAGACCCATAAAATCACAAAAGAAACCAATATCTATCTGCCTACATACACGTCATATATATCTATGGCCTAGAACCATACCCATTAACACCATTTTCTCCGTGTGGCAACTTGTTCTCTGACTTTCTCCTCTTCAACACTACGATCCATGTGAAAACTTCCAAAAACACAGCAATGCCACCCAATGCTCCAATGATACCAATGTACGCATGCTTCCAGTCATTGTAGCGATTGCCTACATAATTTTCCAAGGTGTCGAACCCCTTGAAAACATTGGCGATACTGAGGGATATGGTCGCGTATCCAACCAAGTAGTGGTAGGCATTCCAGTACACTCTGAATTTATGGTCCTTGTTGGGCCTCAAGAACAACGCAAACACCTGCATCCAATTATCGCACATGTAGTTTTCTGTCAGTACCATCACACACAAGTATAGCATAACACAAAGGACATGACTCAAGCACATATTGCATATGGTGTCATAACATGAAAACCTCGTACCTGAAGTGTTCCAAGGCAGACGAGGACAATAGCAATCGCTCTGTGGGTGTCGTACTCAACACCCTCGGAGTCACTGCCGAGTTTGAGACCGGTTCCGAATCCGGATATACCTACTATGTAGGCAGAGGCTTGGCAAGTAATGTGAAGATAAAACCAAGCAGGGTCTGCAGATTTGAACACCTTCAAGTACCTCGCGATTATGGCACCCGTTGGCATCAATATGCCCCAGCTCACCGCATTTAGCACTCCATGGGTCTGAAATTAATAATCTCCAAACTCAGTCCATCTCTCTACTCAAACATAAAAATACACTGTTTTCTAAAATAATTCTATACAATTAATTTCTTATCCAAAATCTACTATGATTTGAAAATTGTTAAGAAAACAAAACAATTGAGAGATGCTTTATCATCCTCTTCTGTTTTCTTCAAGTTTTGTGGTCAAATGCTCAGAAACAAATTTTCAGAAAACAGAGTTGACACATTCACCAGACAAACACTTTCGAATATAAACTCTACCGAAATAAACTCAAAAACAGAAAATTGCGCTTGAAATCATGTATTTTTTTATAGATGAACACTAAAGGTGTGATGCCATGTATGATATGATCGAAAACATTAATAAAGATTGGTGCTTGATGCTTACGTTTCTTCTTCTTTGGCGTGAATTCCCAGATGCCTGAGTGGAGGAACCGGAAAGAAGATCCAACGTTTCCTTGGAGTTTTGGTGGGAAGTCTCGTGGCTATGCTCTTGAGGGGTAGTGCCAGAGAGAGGTCCATCTTGCCAGACGTGGACGATGGAGGAGGTGTCGTTGGGAAGTGTGACAGTGGCGAAAATGGTGACCTGGTTGTTCTCAAAGGTGGCACCCAACCCCGACACCGGATAACTGATCGCCCCCTCTTCCAACTGCGTGCTGGTGCTCGCTATGGATGAGGTATACACCCTTGGGCTTCCACTGGACTGAGGAATGGCCACCAGGGCCTGTGCTCCAATCATGGCTGGGTCCAGAGTGTTCCTGGGATTGATGGCCCAAGCCACCCACCTGTTCGTTGAGCTGATTCCTGCGTGTACGAATGCTATCTCCAACTTCCCACTCGCCTGCTCGTATGTCCAGTGCAGGTAAGCCGTCAACTGTGGAAGATCACGACATGTCGCAAACAACCTGTTCGAGAATGTTTGGTTTCTACACGTCTGAGCCGAGGATGTCACAACCACGCTACTCAACACACACAAGGCCAACACCAGCCTCCACATGTTGCCCATGAACATGTCTGGTCGTGTAATCTGTCTTAATTGGTACACAACGAATATGGCACCAACTGGGTATTGAGAATTGAAAGAAAAATTGTTTCTTGTGATGCAAACAACAGCTTTGAGCTGGAGCAGGTAGTGCAGACGATGGATTGAGAGAGATGGAAAAGGAGGGGTTGGTTTATTTATAAGATAAGAGTTGGTGGGTTTTGGCAGTTGAGTTTGTTTAATGTGCAAGAATTTACAATGCGGAAGGACGGAAGGTAGAAATTAAAAAAATGTTTGCATATGTTTTTATAATGTTGAAGTTATTGACAAATTAAACACTTGATAAATAAATGAGGAAACCTTCCTTCCACAGCAATCATAAGAATTAACTACCCCTTTTGGGAAGCTTCGTTTCCGTGTTAAGGTTTAGGTTAAGGTGGTTTGATTTGATTTTTTCCACCAAGAATGGTTCCTCTGCGTGGCAAAAAAAGAAGGTTTTGTTCTGTATCTATCGTTTTCTGATGACGGAGCTTGTACATCAATTTAAGAAGCTCCATCATGAGTGGAGCCTGCATGAAGAAGAGGACCAGTGTTTCCAGCCCAACGTGCGAGAGTAGTTGCACGACGTGACTCCATATATTCTCAACCTAATGATAATACCTTTTGTTTTGTTGCATTTAATTTAAAGAACTCTTAATTAAACTTTTCTAATATTTCAATTTTCATTTCTTATAGTCAACACTTGATTAAACTTTGGAAAACTTCTAAGGATTTTGTCTTTTTCATATGAAACAGTACACCAAAAAACTAAGGCCTAATTTTGTTTTTTAAGGATTTGTTGAGTGAAAATAAAGTCTTGCGTACGATTGTCGAAGCGCCCTACAAGTTCATACGTCACATACAGAAAAAAGAAAAAAAATTAATAGTATACATATAAAACTCACTAATAACATAAAAGATTCTGTATCAAGTCCTTCGACTATATTCTAATATTCTAAATAAAGTTTAATTGATACGAATCTTTTCGCCGCCGGAAAATTAAATTGGAAAATATTATACATTTAACTCATGATAGGAGAAAACAAAATACTTAATGTAAACATTTATCTTATATAAAACAAAATAGACATTATCTTATATAAAAACAAAATACTAGTTAGGTAAATATCTTAATCATTATTTTGAAATTTGAAATATACACTTAATGCTTTTTCAGACGATGTATCATTACGTGCGGAATTGGGAATTGGGTTCATGATTCAGTGACCTATCTGGCTAGGTACCCATATGCCAAGGGATTGAGATGTTCTTTAAATGTCATATACTTTGGTATGAAAAATGTTGTTACTTTTATTTATGTTTAAAATGAGCAATCTAATATGATTATTTTGTTGAAAAGTAGGATCTTTGCTTCAGTTTGAAGACTGAGTTCAAATAATTAATGTGCATTTTTGAGACGAAGAAACAGGCACAATAAAAGTGAAGTGGTCGTTAGCAATAGCAAATTCTTAAGAATGAGTCTGAGAAGCAATTGAAATTGAAGAATTATGATGACTTGGTAATTTGGTAGCAGTGAGCGAGTCAACGATCATTATCCAATTTAAAGGTAGCAGAACTCGGTCAAACTGGTTTACCTTTTCGTTTCGGGTACACGTTTTGGCACTCGTCATTGCCCTGTCGTTTTTCTAATATATCCCACTGTACATATATTATATATGTAATGAATATTTCACAAGTGAAATTTTCACTTTTTAATATATTTTAACAAGTTTGATCAACAACTGTATATAATAAAGTATACATTAATAATAAAATATATATTTTCTCATTTCTATCCCAACGAGACGAATTAGATTTACTTTTATACAACCCATGCTACTAAGAAAATAAAATGACACCACATATGCAACAATTGGTCAATATATTTTCATATAAGTAAAAATAAACTCTTCATTATTTTCTAAATATAACTGTTGTTACCGAGGGTGGCAGTACGATAACCATTATGAAGATTTTAAAAATTTTAGATTCACTACTATATATGATAATCATATAAAGTTAATAATAAAAAGTATGAAATTATTAATTTATCAAACATTCACATAAGTTTTATAGGAATGCTAATATGAATGTTGATTAAGACACAAACAACATTAGGTATTAGAAATGATTTCATGATAACCATAATATGTAGTATTTTAAAATAATATTAGTTTTTTTATATTTAAATTTAATTAGTAAAATTAATTTACTCACATAATACGTTACCTGGCACGATGACTAATAAATGACAACTAAAGTATTATGTATTATTTGACGATATTACTTTCAATTTTTATAAAATATATAAATATTTAAAAACATATTTATGACTAACCAAATACATCAAATCATATTTCTCAAGATGAACTGTGATTTTCAAACTAGAAAAAGATGAGTCTAACAAATGTTGTTAAATGTCCTTAACACTCACTATAGTTGAAGAGGAGAAGGGCAAAAATTTGGGCAGAAAATGAAAGAGAGTGATGATTTAAACGATTGAATATGGAAGGAAAAGAGAAAAAAAATAAAATTGAGATGTGACAAATGAGACTTTCGGTGATGGTGGGCGAAGAAAGGCAGGTGTTTTCCTTATACCCAATCCATTATGGAAGATTAGAATAGATTATTATTATTATTATTATTAATTTGGCTATTTTTAATAATGTAAAATTAAAACTAAAATTAAATATAAATAAATAAAATTATTAATAATATTTATTTTTTATTTTAAAAAATAATTCGAATTACCGCTTATTTCTTTCTTCTTCTCTTCATTTTCCTTTATTTTCTTTTCCTTTCTACCAAATTTAGCTCAAATGGTGTGAATTTTTCAAAGATCACCATATAATATTTTGGTGTTTTTAAGAGAAAAATATAAATCTATATTGATAAAAAAAATAGAGTTAATATGGCTATAAATCTTTGATCATATGTGTTGAATATATATATTTATACATTTAAAAATCCTTAATAGACTCTTGAAGATTAATTTATTTTCAAGAATGAATTATTTGCATATAATTACAATTTGATTTATTTAAGAAAGCAATTGATAATAAAGTAATTCAGCCAAACAGAAAAGATTGTAAATATCAACTTTTAAAAACTTAGTAGTTGGGAGGTGTAGGATAGTACAAGTTTTACTCTTTGTGAAGGTCAGTAGTACGATAGTACAGGTCTGACAGGACTTTTTAGTTCTTTTATAATATTATGGCTACTAATTTTTAGAGTTAAAAAATAAGAGTGATATTAAAATAAATAAAAATATTTATTCACAATATATTAATAATTGTAAATAAGTTATAGTAATTACATAATTTAAATAAAATAATAGACACAATACTCAATTGAATTACTGCCTAAACGTAATTTGAGAATTTAAATTGTTTTTATAAGAATTTTAACGTACTATGTAGTATTCTTCACTTTGTAATAATATCAACATTAAATTAATGGCAAAAAAAAAAAATGTTAGATCTAACTATAATCAGGTATGTAAATAAGCTATACCTATATATTTCGCATCATCTTGAACAACCTTTCATTTTAGAGACTAAATTTCCTTTGTCTAGAGACTAAATACATTAATATTGTTTCAGGTTCATTCATTTATATAATTACAATTAACTTAATAATATACAATCATTAATCAATAAAAATAAAGGATATTCCATTTTACACTGAATTGAAATTGGTGACGTAGATTATGGACAACTCACAGAATTTAAAATTCATTTACACAACAAATTGTGCCCACTGGATATAAATATCTAGACATGGTAAATAATTAATATTAATTAACCCAGTCATAAATACAGTATGAAATGGTTGGTTATATAAAATAATAATGTAGGAAGGTCAAACAAGGTTGTTAGTTGCAAAGTATTGTGTAGGTCTAAGGCACTTAACATCATAATTATGTAATTATATAATTATATAGACAATAGTGGTTGCATAATTGGCAATAGTGGTTAACTAATCAAAACCTTATTTTAATCACTAACAACACCATTGTGATTTGGATTTGTTCACTCTCAAAAGACTATAATGTGAAATAGACTTCGCATAAGAGGCTCTATCCACGAACACGTTTTCAAAAGAAAGGTCCAACAAACAAAATCCAAAGCTTTCACGTCTCTGTTCAAACTTGAATAGTTTTACCATTTTGCTGTGTTAAAAGTGGAATGTAGGCATAATTAATAAATAAATATTACATCGACTACACCGTGTCAATCTGATAGGAAGAAGCAGTTACGGATGGGAAATAAATATCTATTTTTCGTCTCAATTTTAATGTATAATTATGATATTAATTAGGTATAAGTATGAATATCATTAATATATAATTTTTTCATTTTAGTATGAAGGTCAGGTCAAGACAAGCATATCTCTCTGTCCAGTTCCAATATCCGTTATAAATTGTTAAAAACTATGTTTAATTTTTGTATTAACTTTTTAGTTCTTATTTAAATTATTTAAGACACATGTGATTATTTTTACTTTGTTATAATTATTTGATTTTTATTTAATTATTATTTAATACTTATGATATAATATAATATTTATATAATTATATTTTTTAGATAAAAAAAGTTATATATTGAATCTTTAATAATATTATGTTTTTCTTATGTTTTTTTTTTAAATTATTTAATTAATATTTGAAAAGTAACGTGACATTATATTCGTTATCTAATAGATGTTAGACAAAATTTAATATTTGTTAGGAATAAAAATAGATATAAAAATATTTTTTTTAGAAATGAAAAAATAAAACATGCACTCGTCTCGCATTTTTGCCATCCTTACCTAGAATTTTTTTTGTTAATTTTTCTTTAAATATCTTTTACTAAATGCATCCATTTACACATTAATTATATCTTAAATTACCATAAATTTATTATTTTTTAAGTTAATTAGAGAAAATAATTTTATACATAGCAATTTTTTTTATTAAGTATACTACAATAATATATTTAATGTATTAATTGAATGATGCAATAACTATATTTACTACATATATCTAGTACAAACTTAAATAATTAAAATCAATCCAACCTCAAACTTTAACTACTAAATAATTTTCACCTTTTACACACTCAAACCTCAAACATACTATAAAATGGTCACCAACTACTGCTAACTATTCTTATCCCAGAGAATTTAAAGCTCAAAAGCCAGTTTAATTACTAATCTCATTACTCATATAAACACATACATAATCTTAAACATATAACTAAATGAATTTAATTTAATTATAAAGTTTTAAATTATTTCATTAATTTATCTAAGGTCACAAACAACTTGTTATAGATATTAATATTATAGATAAAATTTTGAATCAACACAAAAAACACGAATAAGAAGTAATTACACATTCTTATATAGATTTCTCCCAATGTTTTGAAAATTGATAAAAAAAAAATTATGAAAAAAAATTCCATGTAACCAATTACACTCTCAAACAATTTTTTTAATTAACTTGATTTCAAATTCCGAGGTAATAGACTAGTTATCAGTCAAACTAATAGATATTATGCCCCAATGTTATAGTGATAAAAGAAACCTAAAAATTATGAGATTAATTTTTGAGAAAATGATTTTAAAATTTAATCTACAAATATATTAAAATATTTTTTTCTAAAATTTTAAAGGTATATTATTCTTCGAATGTTATGTGTTATAATTTAGTTTATTTTAATGTAAACAAAGTATATCTACACTACTTTCTTCAACTTCCAAAGTCTACTAAATTAATTATGTGTATATATAAACATATATATATATATATATATATATATATATATAAACATATATATATATTTTTTTTTTTCTCGAAATAGTTGAGTGTATACATACACGTATTATACCTAATTCGTCGTTACTTTAATCAGATGCGTAATTTAAAATCATATCAATCATGTTACTAACAATCAGAACAAAGAATTCTGTTATGATTAAAACAATTTCTAAAATGCTGCGAAGACAAACTGTGAACAAATGTGATTGGGACTTCCGCAGTGAGGCTCAAAATTGGGCCTTTAGAACTAGGCTTTTGCTTTTTACACGACCAGAAAAAATATCTGCACTTACATAACTTTATGGTGATTTCCTATTTACATATAAGGTGTTTTTCAGAATACGACATAAACATCATCTTCGCCTGGTGGCATAGTGCATCGAAAGAGGATAAGGTGCAGGTAGTAATGAGAGAGTGCACTAAGCAAAACCATTATATCTATACCAACCAACATCTTTGGGCTTTTCTTTTTCTTTTCAATTTCGTAGTCTTAAAAAGAGTCGGATAGATAAATTATTATTAGATTCAATAGCTTATTTTGTTTTATCACTTTTAAATTAATTTTTGTTTACTATTTAAAAAAAAATTTAGTTAGATCTTACTTTTAAAAGTTATAACAATTTATATTTTTCCTGTCAAATTAAAGAACGTCATTAAAAGGTTGCTTTTATATATTTCCGGCAGGATCAGTTCTTAATATTGCAAGGGTAAATTGGTGGAATATCTCGTGCTTTCTTTTATACACACATATATATATATATATATATATATATATATATATATTTAAATATAATTATACATTCATTTTGTTGCATATATAAATTTTTATAGACGAGAGAAGAAAAAAGAAAGAGACAAGATACAC
>Ga0099825_1003111_pt1 | contig 22148 bp, 22 predicted proteins | sample SiratroredBW_FD_76838 | JGI IMG/M metagenome (GOLD analysis project Ga0099825, IMG submission 76838) | Root nodule microbial communities of legume samples collected from California, USA - Siratro red BW | ecosystem: Host-associated > Plants > Roots > Nodule | place: USA: California | collected... | reverse complement strand
AACTCATTGCATGTATACGTTCAGGAATGAAGTGTAATGTAATGACTGTTCATTGCAAATGTTCTTAATGCTGATTAAATTAATCTAGTAACTAGGAATAGAGCTAGGTATTTTAAGTTATGAATTTCAATGTTAGAGGAATCAGGTTGAAAAGGCCCTGATTTGCATAGAGGGGTAATTTAATGAGATGACATGTTTACTTAATTATGAGTGTATGATAAGGAGAGAGTTACAATTCAATCCCAAGGCTTTTAATCATCTTTATTTCATTCACTGTACATTTGGTTGCTATTAGATTTTAAGCATTACATCACAAAATCAAATCAATCTTTATTAACTGTTTTTGCTCACAATGTCATTATGCATATTCAATATTCAATTATATACTCCGTTCCCTAAGGATACGATATTGGACTTATTGTCTATATTACTTGCGAAGTTAGTATTGCTGAAAATCCTTTATCAGTAATGTCATGTTAGTATAACTTTAATTTATTTATTTTTCCATTGAAGTTGTGTCATGTTGGCATGACTTTAGTTTATTTTTTTTCTATTGTAATCATGTCACGTTGACATTACTTCTTTATTTGAAATTGTGTTTTCGTTGCACGACTTACCTATTTGGGTAAAAAAAAATTACCTGTTTCGTAAAATCCAAAAAAAAAAATACCTCTGTTTCGTGCTTTTGTCGCACTTTGAAGTTACAAGTAAACAAAACAAGGTTTAGAAGGATCCAAATGAGCGAAGATGCAAGACAACAATGACAAAGCGTAAGACATCACAAATTGAAAATTACTGGAAAGTGAAAATCAAGCACCAAGCACAAACCCCCTAAACTAAAACAATGAATGCTAAAACTGGGAAGGTGCAAGAATATAGAGGGATAGTCATCACTACTAAACCAATAAAACTAGAGTGGTTGGAGCAAAGTTTGATAGGAAGGTTGTTAGAGTACAAATCCATGGACTCTTTCGTGAGAAGACTTTATGAGAAAGGCATGAGATCCATAAGAACTTGTTAATAATGTGACAATGTGATATTGCTAACAGGACAAGATGAGGTTGATATAGTTAAGCTAGTTATTGAAAATAGAGTTGTGTTGGAAGTTATGTTCGAATCTATAGTTTCATGGACAAATAACAAGTACTTAGTGGTGCAATCTTGGCCTTCCATTGCATGTATTAATGCATAAGCTTCTTCTCTTTATGTTCCATGTTGGATTTGGTTCATAGAAGTCGAGGTTTGGTGTAGAAGCATGAAGATGCAATGGATTTACCATTTTTGGAGTTGAGATGGACATATACTTGAATTCCTAAAGCGTTGTTAGGCCAACACTTAGGAGAAAGTCTAGAAAAATGTCTCGTGTAAGACTTATCAAGAGAGAATCTTGACAAATTTAAAAGTGCTTGAAATAATTTGGTAGCAATTCAATATATTTATCAAAGTTATAGGTCCAACGCTAAGTTAACCCTAACCCTAACTTGTCCTAGAAGTTTCTCAAAATTCGCCCAAATGACAAGTTGACAAGTGTCAATCTAGGAATTTAGAGGATCCACTCCATTGAGAAAATGTCATGTGGCAAGGAGGCATGAGAAGCATGGCAAGTGATGCTTATTTACCTCCCTTGTGCGCTAACCCCATCTTGCATGGCAAGTTAGGATTTTTGACCTAAGTACTACTTTTTCTCTCCTAAGGTTAGGGTTTGTCCTCTACAAACCTTGACCAAATTACAAGACCCAAAATTGAAACCTTACACTACTAGAGCTTTTAAATACAAGGCCCAAAATATTATTCTACTTGGCCTAAATAGAAGACCCAAAATAAATTTTATACTTACTCTACAATTTCTACAAGTAGAGTTATTGTAATCTTAATGCTTCAATTTTTCTAGAGTGATCTTCTTCGCACTTGAGCTTAGGGTCAAATATCTTATTAGAGACCTACTCAAGCCCAACTAAGCCCAAACTCCTAATAAGATATTGATAAAGTCTCTAGCACAGTAATCTCTTTATTCTTGACTCGTTAAGTTATTTATTGATTAAACTATTATCGACGAAAGAAGTCCATCACACTCTGAGATCATTCAAAAGTAAACGATCACCTCACAAGTAACCCTACTTATTATCGAATTGAAATGATCTAACGACTAATTGCAAACTGTTAAAACTCGTTCATTCATCAACTCGATCCACCTACACCTCATTTATAGATTCCAAGCTTGGTGGGCTTATGTACTTACCAACATAGTACTACCAAATTCAAACTGAATATGATGTAAATCTCATTCAATTTACTTTATTACAATTAACTGTATTTTTATAATGATAATTATTCTTTTATCAATGACTGATAATTTTTTTTATTAAGAATAACTCAGCTTTAACCCCAAAAGAATATATATATAGAGGTAAATATCACAAGAAGTACTTACTCAATCTTATATTTATTTTCACTTATATTACATCTAAGCGTCAAATAATCTTTTGTAAGTGGACCTCTTATCGGCTTGGCCATTTACAACTTAGTCCCTCCCAAGTCTACCTACGGCAGGAGACTTGCACTCGGGTCGGGTTAAAACAATACTTAATACATTTTTTAATTCTTATAAAATAATGTAACTCTGACTCTTACTTTTAAAATTCTAAATTAATGTAAGCATAAAAAGAAAAAAAAGCTAAAAGTATTTCTTTCACAATGCAATACATTAATTAATTAATTATACTATCACGTCTTAAATATGCTTTTTATGAGATCTACCGACTTCCACTCACTCATCCGAGCAAACACTTTGCTAAACTAATAACAAGAATTGTAAAAGGCCAAAGGACACCTCAGTGCTTTATACTTGTAAATATATTCTTAAGACTGGTTTGATTTGCTTTAGGAAAACAAAAATCGGCAGGTGCTATTTTTAGTTTAATCTAGCAGTAAGTAATAAAAAATATTATGTTAAGGGAAAAAAAATACTACAGATTTCTAGAAGATAAGATACCAAACCTGTTACATTAATTCAGAACAAAAGTGTAGAGCCCAGCAGAAACCTATAGGGTGATTTTGTACGTGGACTCGAGTTTTAAGCAATGAAAGAACCGTGTCTGGTATATAGTTCTCATATCCACGCTCCTCAACTCATCAATGAAGAATTGTGAATATATCATCTATTCACTATGCCCCAAAACCTAAATAAATAAACAAAAGAGACGACAGTCGGTTATTTTAGAATTATTTTAATTGTGAAAGTTCTATTTATTTTTGTTGTTGTTAAAGTATCATCACTCATTTTATTTAATGTAGTAAAATCCTAAATGGATACAACACTAGGAATATCAACCCTACGTTAACTAAGTAAAAATCAAAACAAAAAGAACACAAAAATACAATCAACCATGCAAAGCTGATAAAAAAAATTGAACATGGTGGAAAAGAGAATTGCAAGCATGAACCAGTGGGCAATTCACGAACCAACGTTTAAGAAGACGAAAAAGAGTGAGGAGTGAGAGTGACGAGCATGAACCACAATGATCACGAATTTGAAAATGAAATTACATAATACTATCTTAAAATTACACTGAATATGTGGGATTGAAATGTAAATGACTTAACAAGTAAACTATCACAATAATTATCTACTATGTCGATTCTGATCACAACCGTATCATTGTGAAATTTATTTACTATAGAAATATCACTATACCATTTATTATAACGGATGAATTATAACCCTGATAAGTCAATCATAGAATTCCAATTTTCTTGTCCTGGCTTGAAAAAGAAAACAGCAGCCACCGCAAATATTGGAATAAGGCCCATGAAAATGCCAGACATGACAGTTGTGGTGTGATCAATGGGAGATATGACGATCATAGAGATGAAGTAGCTGAATCCGAGGAGCAATGATGACGCATACATTAGAAACCATCCAACTTTCCTAGGAATCAGAGAAATAATTGTGAGAATGGATGTGGCAAACGCCAACATATTTACGATCGAAAACGCAGAAAAGATGTGATTTGACATCACTGTTTTCCCTTCATAAAATATGGATGAATTGGATGCCCCATGACCTGGAATGAGAGTGTTATTAGTCGCAGCAGCATCAACATGATGAAATCCACCAGGTGGACTCAGGGCTCCCTGATAGGTTGCGGTTGCAATAAGAGTAGCCACTATCATGAATGCGTTGCGTATATCATTCGACATCACTGATTTATTTCTAACCATGACCTCTCTCAACAATTCCGTTGCCTGTACACGTACAATATTGTTCACAACAACTTAATTACTTTTGTAATTTATTATAATTCTTTTAGAAGTTTACATTTATCGAAATATATTAGTGCTTTTAAACAATTATGAAAAGTAGAATAAGTATAATAGATATTAGTGCTGTCTTGTATTTCTTTCTAACCCTTTAAAAGGGTTCATCAATTTAGAATATCAAACAATTGCATCAACTTTGAAATTTCAAGTTTTCACAAAATTTATATAAAGGCAAATTAAACTTCTGTTTTTCCATGCATTTGGTAAAATGTCATGATTTTATGTAGACCTTTCTCAATATATAGTTCTGTCCTTTTGTATCAATTATTTTACGTGTTTTTTTTCTTTTCTGTTGTTTAGTGATAAAATTTTATATTAATCTTTGGTTGCTATTATAGAAGAGGTGGTGTACCATTTAATTCTTATTAATCAAAGTTGTCATTAAGAGTTGTTTGTTTTCATTTTCTTTTTAATGCATCCCATTATTTTACCTATTATTGTTATTATCTTTTTTCTTTTACTTGATGTGCTTTTTAGAACTTACTATTTTTTACAGTAAGAAGAATTAGTTTGAATTTCTTTTTTAGTATTTTTTTTAATTTTCCCAACAGAATTGTCATACAAATAATATTGTAATAATTAGATAAAGTATTATGATTACATAAGTGAATAATGAAATATTTTTATTTTTATTTAAATAAGAAATATTAGATAACTAGTTTGATGTATATCTTTTTTATACTTTGTGTGTCATATATTATAGTTTCTTTTTTTCAGAAAATTATTAGTGTTTTTAAACAATTACAAAAAGTAAAATAGATATGAGTGTTGTCTTATACTTATTCTCTAACACTTTTAATGGGTTAGAAAATTATGTCTACAATGACATCAAATCTAGAATATGAAATAATTGCATACAAAATTTATGTAAAGGCAAATTAAACTCTTTTTTTCCATGCTTTTGATAAAATGCCATGATTTTATGTACACTCCTTCTCAATATACTTTTGTCTTTTTTTTTTATGCAACTGTTAGAAAGAGTTAATTACTAAGTACATTATAAGAAGAAAGTTATTTAGAGACTAATTTTTAGCTACCAAATGAAATGGTTACTAATTGTGATCAAAATAGTCATCAAATTAGATTTTGGTTGCTAAATAATTACAAAATAGAAGTAATGACTGAATTTAGTGACCAATTAAGTCAAATAATTGGTATCTAACATTAGTTACCAAAGTTTTAGTGACCTATACCATTAGATTCTAAATTAGTCTCTAACTCAATTAGTTACCAATTAATGACCTATCCCTTAATCGACAGATATAATGTCGATTAAGAGATCCAATTGACGTAGTATAGACTACATATTATATCAATTGGATTGGAAGAATCTAATCGATATTATATCTTCAACATCAAAAAAAATTTCAAATTTTAAATTTTGTTTTTTTCTTTGGTTATGAATGACAACCGATGTAAATTATGATATATTACATCAGGTTTGGATTAATCAATGTAATCTTTCTTTAAATATTTACAAAAATATCGTCACGTTTTCGTTTATATCAATTCTGTTTTAACTGACATATTATCCTGTTATAGAATATATTTTCTATACTTGTATATAGCTTTGAAGGAGTTATAGATAAAACAATGTAATAACTTATGAATGAATTAGTTTGACTCTAATCCAATTATAAAACGTGTTGAGTTTCCAAACAAATGCAAATAAGTATTTTAAAGTATTTTTTTAGATATTTAAAACAGTTAACTAGATCTACCAAACTAATTTTTTTTTGGTTTTCGTCTTCGGGAAAAAACTTTTATTGTGACTTTCTAAGTTGCTATTTGAGCATAATACCCTCACAACAATAAATTCATAAAGAGAGACATAGAGAGTTAAATGATACCTGCGTGTGATTATTTGTTTCAGCAAGCTGCAGTGCAGTCTCACCTCTAGGAGTGAAATCCTTTACGGAATCTGGGCAAGCTTTGAGAAACTGAGTTAAAAGATTTATATCTCCAGATTTACTTGCCAAATGAAAAAGAGTGAGACCTCCTCTTTTTTTTGCTCGAACAAGTTCTTTGTCCATCTGTATAAGGTGAAGGACCATTGTGGTGTGGCCATGTTCTAGAGCAAGGTGGACCGGTCTGAGTCCTTGGGGATTCAATTTCCAAGCAAATGAAGGTTTTAATGTCATGATCTCTGTGGCAAACTCAACATGCCCTTTACGTGCAGCAATATGCAAAGGAGTTTGAACAAATGGTGTCGAATCTATCTCTTCTAAAACACGTGGATTCTCCTCAATCAATCTGTAGAGACGCTCTATGTCTCCCTGCTGTGCTGCAGAGTCCATCGTGTCTCCTTGTTGTGCTTCAGACTCTATCGTGTCTCCTTGTTGTGCTTCAGACTCTATCGTGTCTCCTTGTTGTTCTGCAGACTCCATTGTGTTCATACTCTTCTCTTCTTTGGGGTGTTTCTTGGCTTTGCCAAGTGTTGAGGTAACAAGTTGCTATTTAAAGAAAAAATGTTTGTACATAACGATATTGATTGGCCTTGGCCGATTTGTTTATTTGGCGGGACTTGACACCGTGATAATGAAATTGCGAAATTGCTATGATAATGCGAAATTGCGAAATTTGGCAGTCTTTGTTCGGTGATAATGCGAAATTACTAACCGGACAAGGTGAGGTTGATATCGTCAAGTTAGTCATTGAAAACAGTTGGAAGATATGTTTTCATGTTCCCTCTCATTCTTGATAGGTTGATAGGTTGCGGTTGCAATAAGAGTAGGCACTATCAAGTACCGTTGCGTGTCTCATTCGACATGTTTCCTCTAATTCCAGTTTTTCGAATTAACCACTCATTCATTGATACCATTAACGAACACACTTTCCTTAAGAGTTTTCATTAAGAGTTGTTTGTTTTCATTTTCTTTTTGATCCATCCCATTATTTTACCTATTACTAATTATTTTACCTATTTTTACTATTATCTTTTTCTTTTTTTTACTTGATGCGCTTTTTAAAACTTACAATCTTTTACAGTAAGAAGAATTAGTTTGAATTTCTTTTCTAGTATTTTTTTTCTTGTAATTTTCTCGACAGAATTGTCATACAAATAATATCGTAATAATTAGATAAATTATTATGATTACATAAGTGAATAATGAAATATTTTTTTTATTTAAAAACGAAATATTAGATAACTAGTTTGATGTATATTTTTTATACTTTGTATGTCACAAATTATAATTTCATTTTTCAGAAAATTACATTTACCCAAATTATTAGTGGTTTTAAACAATTACGAAAAGTATAATACATATGAGTGTTATCTTATACTTATTCTCTAACTCTTGAGTTAGAAAATTATATCTACAAGTTCTTAGTTGACCAGAGACGGAGTCGTCCGTACTGATGAAGTCGGCAAACCGAGTCCAAGATGTAGAACCGAATGTCGGTCCACCTGCAGAAGACTCTCAAACGCTCAAGTCAATAAGAATGCAAAAGGTGATTTTAGAAAAATAAGAGAGTAAAAATATTGTAAAAGATGTTCCTTCCTATATGTCCTGTGACTATGTTTATAGACCTTATCCTTGTAAATGGAATATTTCCCCATAACCATATGAGATGTTAGGAATCACTAATTGCCATTATACTGTATAAATGAGTGGTATCAATTACAATAAGGTATTAAGTGATAATTACTAAGAATTGGGCCGTATTGGATTCGGGTGAATCTGGCCTCAGTACCAGGTGTGTACACAAGCCCCCCAAGTTTATGATTCTGGCAACTGAACCGTTTTGTTGACCGGGATGTGACCGGCGAATAGACAACTTGATATAGGCCTGTCATGAACTCGACTCTCCGTCAGGGAAGCGGTTCATGCGTCGTGTCTACCTGTTCGGGCAAAGTACCTAGGTTTTTCAAGTAATGCGGTCTTTGAACCCGACTACACATTCATGATGACTTGTATTTAATGTAAGTCACTAAAAAGGTGTGATATGACCATGAGTAGACACTTGCTACTTTCTCTTGGATTGTGCCACGTGGTTGACAAATGACGCAACTTCATCCTGACCATTAGATTGGCGAGTCGAACATTACTAGGTCAAGGAGTTCGAAGGGCTTCATTTATTCGCATTAAAGAAATTCAGTTGCATTATAGCTTCCGACTTCCAGCACCCAATTGCTTTTCTGAGAACTCTAGACTCCTCACCCCTGTTCAATTGACACCATCTACTCCTCCTTCTAGGTATGCTTATGGCTTCCTCTTCTTCTTTTATTGCTTCTATTGGTGCAGGTAAGACAATGCAAACTAGGGAAGTTACTCCCCTAGGTGAGGCGAGCTCCTCGGAGGGAACTGAGACCCTCTATGATGAAGGGGAGCCCATAGAGGATACCTCTTCTCTGCCCCTGAATCTTGTCGTAAACCTCCTACTTCTATGGCCATTCCTGAGGCTTCTACAAACCCAAAAAAGAGGATGAAACCGAATCCACACCCCTCAAACCAGGGCCTTCGGATGTTCCTCGGAACACGAAGAGGAGCAACTGCCCCTTATCACCAATCCGGAGTACTCCTGGGTGTCTGGTGAAGTAGCTAAGCATGCCTCAAAATACAACACTAAGGAGAAAGTGAACAACTTTACTAGTTTCTATGATGTCTGTGACGATTCAGTTGTGGAATACTCTACTACCAGGTCGTGTAGGGCGGATGAGAGAGTATACATGAAGCCTAAGCCAGACAGTTATGATTTCATTTATGTATATGAGTATGTATTTATGGAGTATGGAATAACCTTCCCGCTAACCAACTTTGAGACGAGAATGTTGACCATTATGAACATAGCCCCCAGCCAACTACATCCGAATTCTTGGGCGTTCTTGAAGTGTTTCGAACTCGTATGCTAACATCTGGGGTTCGCGCCATCCATCAACGTTTTTACCTACTTCTACCAAATGAAGTTCGGCAAGTTGGTTGGTTGGGTGTCCCTTAGTACCTCATACGACAGTCCTCTATTAACCCTCTATAGTGCTTCGTACAAGCACTTTAAAACCAAGTTCTTCAAGTTGCGTTGCCATCCTGAGGAGGGGGAAAGGTGCCTACTCTTCCAATTCGACTTCTCCCCCTGATTTTCCCTATATTGGCAGAAACCGAGAAGGTTTGACACAAGACCCGAGCACCGACTCACACAAGAAGAAAGGGATGCCATTGCCGCCATCAGGTAGCTTCCCCAACCTCTGCATACCCGTACACTTCTCTACCTCCCCCTAGTGGAGGATCCCCACGCCTTGTTCCTGGATAGGAATAGTTGTCACTGTATATTTTGGGTTTGGTATACTTCTGACCTTGCTCGTTTTGTTTCGCAGATATCATAGGGAAAGGCGTTAACTTCAGACAGATTCGGGCACAGATCGGCAGCCGTCATGACCCGTCTAACTTCCAACTTAAAAAAAGGAGAAGGGATAAGGTGGGTTCCTCGGCCGAGACCACCCCGATTGCCAGCGCGTCCATTGGCGCTGCATCCACCAAAGTCAAGGACCTCGCTACCGACCCGTCGCACATTAGCTTGTCTGCTTCTCCTCCTCCCAATTCTGCTCCTTTGGACTTGGGAGTACTAACTTTTCTGTCTTCCGCATTTTCCACCGTGGCCTCCGTCCCTATGGACGTAAAGGTGATCAAACTTGAAGGTTTGTCCGAAGGTGGGGTTGGCTCTGCTAGAACACACCAAGTGCCACACCAACTAGCTTCTGCCACTAACTCGGATGTCGATCCGGCAGTCATCTCGACTTCCACTGCCAACCTCAACAGTCCCATCAAGTCCCCTCCTTCAAGTCACTTTTGTCGGGATGTGGTTTCAAGTCCCTGGTTGGACCATGTGAGCGTGATCACCCTGGGGATTCGGTCCCTTTGGCATGTTGGCCGAAGGGCAAGGGACTTGGGAGGCCTCTACCAATATGACATGGACATGATGCTGGAAACTAGTGTCTCTGAATACCTGGATTCCATGGGTGTCCTGCTAGGAAGATGTCTGGCTATGATACAACACTTTCGAGTGGCTGTTGAGAGGCAGGCGGACTTGTAGAGCAAGGTTACCGAGTTAGAAGAACAAGTCCGGGAGCTGTGGGCAGAGAGAGCGAGCCTGCTTGATCTGGAAGGCAAATACAATTGTTGCATCAGGCCAACTCGAACAAAGAGGCGACCCTTATTGCCAAAGAGCTTGACCTCCTCCACTTCCAAGAACGTTGCAAACGCCATGAGACCGAGCTGGTCTGTCGACATGCCGAGCTACTTCGTATCGCCGCAACTGAGAGATATGGAGGATCGAGCTCGTGCCTCTGAAGAGATAGTGGTCACCCTTGAGAAGAAAGTGGTCGAGTTGGAGGGCAAGGTGACCGAGTTCATGGAGAAGGAGTCTTCGTGGAAGGCTCGGGAAGAGGATCTTTCCGGGATGCAGGCAGAGTGGGATGAGGAAAGGATGACACTGCAAAAGGGATGCATCGATGGATACGAGGAGGGTTTTGCCAAGGCCATGAGGTAATTCCAGCTGCTGTATCTCGAGTTGAAATTCTCCCGCTTTAGTATTGAGAAGGAGGTCGTGAACAACCAACTTGTGGATGACTAAGTCTTATATTTAATTTTCAAGTATTTTGTAAAGTAATTATCTTTCCTTGTCTTATGACACTGGGATGTGCAATCTTTTGACTGCTTTCTTTATCTATATTAATTGGAGCTTTCATGTTGATTGTGTGAGTGATTGTTCCTGCTGTATGCCGATTAGATTTATACACTTTACTTTGTGGACGACTAGACCACTTATACTTCGACCGCTAACCAACTTGTTTCATAAGCCGAGTAAACCTGTTTCAGATTTGGGTTTTAAGACAACCTGACAGACTTTATGCCTGATTTTATTTTCAATTTCAAGTGTCTTGCTTAGTTCCTGCACATTAACCTGTTTGGAATTTGACTTAGTCAATTCTGGGTACGTTACTTTGACGTTAACCTAATTTCATTTCAGACTTAAGCTTTGCGTAGTCAATTTTGAGTACGTTGCTTCTGATGTTAACCCCGTTTTCACTTCAGACTTAAGTTTTGCTTAGTCAATTTTGGGTATGTTGCTTTGACTTTAACTCGTTTTCACTTCAGACTTAAGCTTTGTTTAGTCAATTTTGGGTATGTTGTTTTGACGTTAACCCCTTTTCATTTCAGACTTAAGCTTTGCTTAGTCAATTTTGGGTACGTTGTTTTGACGTTAACCCTTTTCATTTCAGATTTAAGCTTTGCCCAGTAAATTTTAGGTACGTTGGTTTGACGTTCACCCCTTTTCATTTTGGATTTAAGATTTTTGATTACAGGCCTCGTTAAAACCTTGCTTGTCAAAACCCTCCTTAAGAAAAAAGTTCAAGTCAAGAAAAGAGTACGTCGTACCTATTCTTGAAAACTAACTGTAATACAATTTCAAGTGGGTGGCATTCTATGTTTTGGGTATGAGTTTGCCACCCAACTCTTCAAGTTTGTATGCTATATTGTGGAAGGCATATACTATTCGAAAGTGTCCATCCCAGTTTGGCACCAGCTTGCCCTCCTGCTTATTCTTGCAGGCTTTTCCAACCTTTCTGCACACCAGATCGCCCCTTTGGAAGGCTCTTTCCCGCACTTGGGTGTTGTACCACTGAGCTGCTCTGAGCTTGGCTACTTCCTCTCAAATTCTAGCTTCTACATGGACCTCCTGCACCAAGTCTAACTCGGCTCGGAGGTTGTAATCGTTGCTTTGTTCATCAAAATTTGTTCTTTTCCACGATGCTTTCCCAAGTTCCACAAGTATCATGGCATCGGAACCGTATGAGTCGCTAAGGAGTTTCCCTTGTCGAAGTTTGGGGCATGCAATGGTACCCTCACAATATGCTCGGGATCTCCTTGGCCCACAAACCTTTCAATTCCCACATATGACTTTGTTGGCCGCCTCTGCTTGTCCATTTGTTTGGGGGTGCTCCACACTTGACACTAGGTGCTTCACGCCCATTTACTTTAGGAAATGTTCAAAATTGTTTTTCATGAACTACCTACAGTGTGTGGTAAACCATATCGGCAGATAACGTGCTTCCACAAAAAGTTTTGCACCTGGCGAGCTATGATGGTAGCAATCAGCTCGGCCTCTATCCACTTGGTGAAGTAGTCAATAGCGACTATGAGGAACTTCACTTGCCCTTTTGCTAATGGGAATGGGTCTAAGATATCCATACCCCACCTGCTAAAATGCCATAGGGTCACCGTCTGATGGATTTCCTCTGGGGGTGCATTGAAAATGGGCCTGTATTTCTAACACTCCCGACACTTGTCAATGTATGCTCGGGCGTCTTGTTTGATCGTTGGTCAGTAGTATCCTGCCCTTAGAACTCGTACTACCATGGACCTTGCACAAAGTGCATCTCGCAAATTCCTCGGTGTAGTTCAAATAAGGCATAATTGGCCTGGATGGGTTCCAAACATTTCAACAAGGCGAAAGAGAAACCTCTTCGGAAGAGCTCACCATTGATGACCGTATTAGATGCGGCTTGTCTTCTCACCTCTTTTGCCTCCGTTTGGTCCTCAACAATGTGTCGTTGATCAAGAAGTTTAAGATAGGGGTCATCCAGCTTCCCCTATTGATTTGGATCTCAAACACATCCTCATGATCCCAACTAGGCGTGTTCAAAACTTCTTGAATCAACGTTCTGTATTGCCTTGCCATCTTAGTGCTCGCCAGTTTGGACAAAACATATGCTCGGTCTTTGTCGGCTCTTAGTACATGTGTGATGCTAACCTCATTGAACTAGAGGACCAGGTTCCTAAAAATGTTGTAATACTTCTGAAGTAGAGGCTCTCGAGCCTGGTATTCTCCGTTCATCTGACCTGTAACCAACTGCGAGTCAGTTTGGCATTTGAGGCTCCGGACTCCCAGATATTTCGGTAGTCTCAACCCTGCTATTTGAGCTTCGTATTCGGCCTGGTTGTTGGAAGTCTCAAACTCAAACCGAATAGACTGCTCTACTGCTATCTCACCGAGTCCTTCCAGAATGATTCAAGCACCACTACACTTCTTGTTGTAGGAACCATCCACGTTGAGTAGCTAAAACATTTTTTGTTCCGCTACTCGGGCTAACTTGGCAAAAAATTTGTCAAAAATTGGGCTTTCATTGGACCTCGTGATTCATATCGGAGGTCGAATCCCGAAAGTTCCACAGCCCATGCTATCATTCTCCCTACCAATTCAAGTTTTTGCAAAATCTACTTTATGAGGTAGTTGGTCTTCACCGTCATGTTGTGGCTATGGAAATAGTGGCGTAACCTTCTGGCGGAAAATACCAAAGCGAGCACCAGCTTTTCAATTACCTGGTATCCCTCTTCAACCGGTTGGAGGGTCCTGCTTGTAAAGTACACAGAGCTTTGCTTCTTGCCTTCTCCATATACCTGGGCTAATGACCAACTGAGCCACGACCAAGTACACTAGTAACAGGGCCTCGACCAAGTACACTAGTAACAGGGCCTGGGATGGTGGGCTAACCAGCACAGGTAGGGCAGAAAGGTCTTTTTTTTATGTTGGTGAACATCTCTTCGTAGACCTCGTCCCACACAAAGGCTTTTGCCCCCTTGAGTATCCTGAAAAACGACTTTGCCTTCTCGGCCAGTTTTGGTAGGAAACCGGAGAGGGCAGCGAGCTTATCGTTTAGTTGTTGAACTTCCTTCAAGCACGTCGGACTCCTCATGCTCAAAATGGCCTCACACTTCTCGGGGTTGAGGCACAAATCATGCCTCCTAACCCTTATGAAGACAGGTTCCAAGTCGGCCTTGTGTTACTCATCCTTCGCAGACTTGACCACCATGTCATCAACATATACTTCTATGGTTTTGCCCAACAAGTCATGGAAGATCTTGTCCATTAGTCTCTGGTAAGTGGCTTCTACGTTTTTAAGGCCAAAGGGTATTACTTGGTAACAATAGTTCGACCTTTCGATCATGAATGTCATTTTGTCCTCGTCTGAGGGATACATGCGAATCTGATTGTATCCCAAATAGCCATCTAAAAAGCTTAACATCTCGTACTCCGACCGATCAATACTCAGGAGAGGATAAGTGTCCTTTGGGCAAACCCTATTCATATTTGTGTAGTCTACGCACATTCGCCATTTTTCGTGGGACTTTTTCACCATCACCACATTTGCAAGCCATGTGATATAGATAACTTCTTTGATGAATCCTGCTTGGTGAGCTGGGCTACCTCCACTTCTACTGTTGCTCGTCGCTCCTCCCGAGCTTCCTTTTACTTTGTGCTATAGGTCGTGCTTGTGGGAGTAGTGCCAACTTATAACACATGAAGTCAAGGTTGATGTCAGACATGTTAGTTGGGCTCCACACAAAAAGATCCGAGTTGGCCACAGCACTCGTTCTACTTCGCCCCTTACAAGTCTCTGGGCATTACTGCCCAACCGAGTAACTTGATGAGGGCAAGAATTGAGTTGAGCCGCCGTCATTGGCTCGTCAAACATGGGGCAGCCTTCCTGAATTTCTTCCGAGGGTCAAGGACAACCTCGTCTTCGCCTTCAACAACGGCTTCGTTGTTGGTCGTCATCTCCTCAGGCTCTTGCTTCACCGCCAACTCCATATTGTTGCATTCGGCCAGGGGTGCTTGGAGCTCCCCAGTTTGGGTTGTGTGCTTTCCTATTGTTTTTAGTGAGTAGGGGTTAACCTTCAGACTCTGCGTGTAACACAGTCGTGCCTCCTTCGGGTCTGCCTTCACCATAATGATGGTTCCAATCAGCGTAGGAAACTTCATTGCTATGTGGGGGTGGAAACCATTACGCCAAGCTGGTTAAGCGTGTGTCGCCCTATAAGCATATTATAGGACGTGTCTACCTCCACCAAGATATAACGGACAGTTAGGGTCTTGTAGGACTGTCTGACTCCAAAGGTTGTCAACAAATCTACAAATCCTCTGGCATTGACTCTCTGACATGCGAACCCCAACAACGGCTTTATGTATGACTGAATTGTGGACTCAAGCACATTAAGTTTCTGGAACGTTGACCAGTAGAGTACGTCGGCCGAACTGCCCTGGTCAATTAAAATTTTGTGCACCCTCTAATTGGCAATGGTGGTGGTCACTACCACTGGGTTGTCTTGGGATCATTGATTGAGAAATCCGTGTCTGAGAAAATGATGGGTTGTTGTAAGCGAGATGGTAGGTAACTCATCGAGTTAATACTCCTGTAGTGCCTCTTCTCGAAAGAGCTAGACGGTCCGTCCCCTGCAAAACGTCCTGCAATCGTGCTAACCGTACCAAATTGAATATGGAATTCGTCCACTGACTTTCAATGGTGTTCGGATGGGGTTGGCCGATTCCTACAGAGCCAAACTGAATCTCTACCATGTTCACGGATCTTGCAACCGTGTTGGGATGTCGTTGAGCGGCTTCGTTTTCTATTTTAGCTCTAGGCTTTCTAGTCCTGTCCTCTTCGGGTCTGGCACTGCCTCGACCCTAACCTCTGCCGCCATGGAAACGTCCTCCATGTCCACCGCGAGCACCAAAGTTCCTAGGTCCTTCCCTGTGTGCCTGACCCCTATGGACGAAGCATGCCAAGGCTTCAAACTGGATGATTTCTTCAATGAGATCCCGTACCTTGGTGCATTCCTTGGTGTTGTGCCCAATGTTCTAATGGTAGCCGCACTTGAGTGTGGGGTCGACTCTTGGCTGAGGTCGTCCCGGGCGAGGGAGACAGATGAGCTTCAAGGTGCAAGCTTCCTGCAAGACGGCCTCCCGAGTGGCATTCAAGGGAATATAGCGTTCATACCTTCCTGGTTTGACCCTTTTATGGAATAGAGAGCTTTCTCCTGTGGTATGTGGTTGGAACTTCCGCTTCTTGGCGTCTGCGTTCTCCTCAATGCTCATGTATCTGGTTGCCCTAGCCCTTAGGTTGTCCATGTTTGGGGGGTGGATCTACATAAAGTGAATCTAGGAACGGACTAGGCTTCAACCCGACCAAGAGCGTGTGCCTTGTCACGGTCGGGTGGAGGTCAGGTATCGACAGAGTCACCTTTGTGAATCGTGACTATGTTTATAGACCTTGTCCTTGTAAACAAAATATTTCCCCATAATCATATGAGACGTTAGGAATCATGAATTGCCATTATACCGTATAAATGAGTGGTATCAGTTACAATAAGGTATTAAGTGATAATTACTAAGAACTAGACCATAATGGATTCAGGTGAATCTGATACAACATCAAAAGTAGAATATGAAATAATTGCATAGACTTTGAAATTTCAAGTCTTCACAAAATTTATATAAAGGCAAATTAAACTTCTTTTTTCCATGCTTTTGGTAAAATGCCACGATTTTATGTACACTCTTTCTCAATATATTTTTTTCCTTTTGTTATGCAACTGTCAGAAAGAGTTAATGTTGATTAATATATTCAAGTACCTGGGGACAGAGCTTGGTATTTTAATTTATGAATTTCAATACTAGAGGTATCAGGTTGAATGATTTTTATTTGCACAAAATGGTAATTAAGAAAGATGATGTTAACGGTATGATCAAGAGTGTATAAGAAGGAGATCAATGCAATTCAATCCCAAGATCTTCATTAAATTCCATCAATTCATTTGTTATTTACTCTATTTCAACGTCTCAATATTCACTCAACTCCAATATATTTTCATTACATATGTTTTAATTCACAATACTTGAGACAATTTAAATTCTCAATTATAAATTTCGTTCCTTGTGGATACGATACTCTTATTTATTTTCTATATTACTTGAGTACTTAGTACACTTGTTGAACAAAAAGAGTAACATCATTCCATTGTGTGGGTTCGGCTCTTGTCTCATTCTTGTTTAGTCTCTCCGGTGTTTCTCTCTCAATTTTCTTAACAAGTAGTATTAGAGTCGATGGTTTGTGGTAGTGATCGGCTAAGACGAGAACAATTCTGGTGTTTGAGAATGCTTTCGCTCGAGGGGGAGTGTACCAATGTGGAAGAGGGATTCTCACTTGAGGGAGAGATTGTTGGTTAATCAAGCGTGAGTCTAATTCCCACATTGAGTAAAAATGATAAAGTTGAGCAACATATAAAAAAGAAGACCCACAAACCTAATGTCTTGAGGTTTGGGTTGAAGATGGTGTCATTCCCTTGTTTGGGTTTAACTTAGTTCTCATTCTTGTTTGTCTCCCTAGTATTTCTCCCCTCGATTTTTCCAGCAATATTGGCCTTCTTTATGTTCCATGTTGCATTTGGTTCCTAGAACTTGAGGTTTGGTGTGAAAGAACGAAGATGCAATGGAGTTACCATTTTTGGAATTGAGATGGAGATATACTTGAATTCGTAAAGTGAGGTTAGGACAACACTTAGGAAGAAGTATAGAAAAATGTCTCTTGTAAGACTTATCAAGAGATAACCTTGATAAATTTAGAAGTGCTTAAAATAATTTGGTAAGAATTCAATATATTTATCAAAGTTATATGTTAAACCCTAAGCTAACCATAACCCTAACCCTAACTTGTCTTAGAAGTTTCTCAAAATTCCCCTAAATGAGAGGTTGACAAGTGTCAAGCTAGGAATGGAGAGGATCCAATTCATTGAGAAAATGCCATGTGGCAAGGAGGCGTGAGAAGCATGGCAAGTGATGCTTATTTATCTCCCGTGTGTGCTAACCCCATCATGCATGGCAAGTTAGGGTTTTTGACCTAGGAGATGCCTTCTCTCTCTTAAGGTTAGGGTTTGTCATCTACAAACTTTAACCAAATTACAAGGCTCAAAATTAAAACCGTACACTACCTCAACCTTAAATACAAGGCCCAAAATATTATTCTACATGGCCCAAATAAAAGGTTCAAAATAAATTATACACTACTCTATATAATTTTTACAAGTATAGTTCTTATAAGCTTAACGCTCCAATATTTCTAGAGTGATATTATTCGAAGTTGAGCTTAGGGCCAAGTGTCTTATTGGAGACCCACTCAATCCCAATTAAGCCAAAACGCTTAATAAGATCTTGATTAAGTCTCTAACTCAGTAACCTCTTTATTTTTGTTACAGTCTTGAAAATAGTTCTCCATCAAATCGTCTCTCTTGAAAAAGATTTATCCTTAGATCTTATATTATGTCTAGCGATTGTAGACTCCATTTATTCACTTCATCATTTTTTGCTAGAATGAAATATCCATCTAAACAAGACGAAAAATGGGAGTGAAATGAATTTAAAGCAAAATAAAGACGACTAAAGAAATAATGCCTTTTTTTTTAAAGAATTATTATTAGAATCATGAAAGACATATTTTTGTTACTTTGTCACTGCTTCATGCAATGCCATGACTCCTAAAAGAGAATTTCAAAATGTTTTAAAAAAAATTAAAATTTTTACCTTTTTGTGAATAAGAGTTAAAAAGCATATAAACCCTCTTCTCTAACCCTTTTAATGGGTTAGAAGATTATGTCTACAATGACATCAAATTTAGAATATGAAACAATTGCATAGAATTTGAAATTTCAAGTCTTCACAAAATTTATATAAAGGCAAATTGAATTTTTTTTTCATGCTTTTGGTAAAATGCCTTGGTTTTATGTACACTCTTTCTTATATAGTTCTGTCCTCTTGTATCAATTATTTTATGGGTTTTTTTTTTTTTCTGTTGTTTAGATCTTATGTTATCCATCATATTAGAGAAGATAAAATTTTATATTAATCTTTGGGTTCTCTTATAGAACATGTAGTGTACCGTTTAATTTTTATTAATGAAAGTTGTCGTTAAGAGTTGTTTGTTTTCATTTTGTTTTTGATGCATCCCATTATTTTACCTATTTTTACTATTATCTCTTTTTTTTTTTTTACTTGATGTGCTTTTTAGAACTTACTATTATTTACAGTAAGAAGAATTAGTTTGAATTCTTTTCTAGTATTTCTTTTTTGTAATTTTCTCAACAGAATTTTCATACAAATAGTATCGGAATAATTAGATAAATTATTATGATTACATAAGTGAATAATGAAATATTTTTATTTTTATTTAAATAAGAAATATTAGATAACTAGTTTGATGTATATATTTTTATAATTTGTGTGCCATATATAATAATTTCTTTTTTCAGAAAATTAAATTTATCCAAATTATTAGTGGTTTTAAACAATTACAAAAAGTATAATAGATATGAGTGTTGTCTTATACTTCTTCTCTAACCCTTTTATTGGGTTAGAAATTATGTGTACAATGACATCAATATGACATAATTGCATAAACTTTGAAATTTCAAGTCTTCACAAAATTTTTATAAAGACAAATTAAACTTCTTTTTTTCTATGCCTTTTATAAAATGCCATGATTTTGTGTACACTCTTTCTCAATATATAGTTCTGTCCTTTTGTATCAATTATTTTAGGTTATTTAGTTCTTATGTTCTCCACCATATTAGAGAAGATAAAATTTTATATGAATCTTTGGGTTCTCTTATAGAAGATGTAGTGTACCATTTAAATTTTATTAATGAAAGGTTTCATTAAGAGTTGTTCGTTTTCATTTTCCTTTTTATGCATCCCATTGTTTTACCTATTATTACTATTATCTTTCTTTTCTTTTTTCTTTTTTTCTTTACTTCGATGTGTTGTTTAGAACTTACTTTTTTTTACAGTAAGAAGAATTAGTTTGAATTTATTTTCTAGTATTTTTTTTTAATTTTCTCAACAGAATTGTCATACAATTAGGATCGTAATAATTAGATAAATTATTATGATTACATAATGAATAATGAAATATTTTTATTTTTATTTAAATAAGAAATATTAGATAACTAGTTTGATGTATATATTTTTATAATTTGTGTGTCATATATTATAATCTCCATTTTCAGAAAATTATATTTATCCAAATTATTAGTGGTTTTAAACAATTACGAAAAGTATAATAGATATGAGTGTTGTCTTATACTTCTTCTCTATCCCTTTTATTGGGTTAGAAAATTATGTCTACAATGACATCAAATTTAGAATATGACATAATTACAGACTTTGAAATTTCAAGTGTTCACAAAAATTATATAAAGACAAATTAAATTTCTTTTTTTCCATGCCTTTGATAAAATGCCATGATTTTATGTACACTCTTTCTCAATATATACTTATGTCCTTTTGTATCAATTATTTTATGTTTTTTAGTTCTTATATTATCCACTATATTAGAGAAGATAAAATTTTATATGAATCTTTGGGTTCTCTTGTAGAAGATGTAGTGAACCATTTAATTTTTATTCATGAAAGCTTTCATTAAGAGTTGTTTGTTTTCATTTTCTTTTTTATGCATCCTATTATTTTACCGGATTACTATTATATTTCTTTTTTTTTTACTTGATGTGCATTTTAGAACTTACCTTTTTTTTTACAGTAACAACAATTAGTTTGAATTTATTTTTTAGTTTCTTTTTTTTTTTTGTAATTTTCTCAACAGAGTTGTCATACAAATAGTATCGTAATAATTAGATAAATTATTATGATTACATAAGTGGATAATGAAGCATTTTTGTTTTTATTTAAATAAGAAATTTTAGATAACTAGTTTGATGAATATTTTTCTATAATTTGTGTGTCACATATTATAATTTCTTTTTCAGAAAATTACACTTATCCAAATTATCAGTGGTTTTAAACAGTTACGAAAAGTATAATAGATATGAGTGTGTCTTATACTTCTTCTCTAACCCTTTTATTGGGTTAGAAATTTATGTCTACAATGACATTAAATCAAATTTAGAATATGACATAATTGCATAGATTTGAAATTTCAAGTCTTCACAAAATTTATATAAAGACAAATTAAACTTCTTTTTTTTCCATGCCTTTGATAAAATGCCATGATTTTATGTATACTCTTTCTCAATATATAGTTCTGTCCTTTTGTATCAATTATTTTATGTTATCCACCATATTAGAGAAGATAAAATTTTATATGAATCTTTGGGTTCTCTTATAGAAGATGTAGTGTACCATTTAATTTTTATTAATGAAAGGTTTCATAAAGAGTTTTTTGTTTTCATTTTCTTTTTTATGCGTCGCATTATTTTACCTATTATTGCGATTATCTTTTTTTTTTTTTACTTGATGTGCTTTTTAGAACTTCCTTTTTTTTTACAGTAAGAAGAATTAGTTTGAATTTATTTTTTAGAATTTCTTTTTGTAATTTTCTCAACAGAATTGTCATACAAATAGGATCGTAATAATTAGATAAATTATTATGATTACATAATGAATAATGAAATATTTTTATTTTTATTTAAATAAGAAATATTACATAACTAGTTTGATGTATATTTTTTTTTATAATTTGTGTGTCGTATATTATAATTTCTTTTTTCAGAAAATTATATTTATCCAAATTATTAGTGGTTTTAAACAATTAAGAAAAGCATAATAGATATGAGGGTTGTCTTATACTTCTTCTCTAACCCTTTTATTCTGTTAGAAAATTATGTCTACAATGACATCAAGTTTAGAATATGACATAATTAGACTTTGAAATTTCAAGTCTTCACAAAAATTATATAAAAGCAAATTAAACTTCTTTTTTTTTCCATGCCTTTGATAAAATGCCATGATTTTATGTGCAGTCTTTCTCAATATATAGTTATGTCCTTTTGTATCAATTATTTTATGTTTTTTAGTTCTTATATTATCCACCATAGTAGAGAAGATAAAATTTTATATGAATCTTTGGGTTCTCTTGAAGATGTAGTGTACCATTTAATTTTTGTTAATAAAATGTTTCATTAAGAGTTGTTTGTTTTCATTTTTTTTATGCATCCCATTATGTTACCTATTATTACTATTATCTTTCTTTTTTTTTTTTTTTT
>Ga0099825_1003107_pt1 | contig 22162 bp, 11 predicted proteins | sample SiratroredBW_FD_76838 | JGI IMG/M metagenome (GOLD analysis project Ga0099825, IMG submission 76838) | Root nodule microbial communities of legume samples collected from California, USA - Siratro red BW | ecosystem: Host-associated > Plants > Roots > Nodule | place: USA: California | collected... | reverse complement strand
ATATATATATATATATATATATATATATATATATATATATATATATATATATATATATATATATATATATATATATTAAATAGAAAAACTAAAAAATATATTTTAAATTTAATATAAACCATATTTCTAAATTTATACAACGGATATTCAAATTATATTACTTGAAATACATTTTTATATTATCTAATTTGAAACTTTTGGATTGTAAACTTTAAAATATATTTCTAAATTTTGAATTTGAATCTCCAGAATATATTCTTTAAATATATAATTTAAAATATATTTTAACATTGTAAAATATGAAATATATTTCAAATATTACAGATTTATTAATAATTTATATCTTTCACATATCTAAATATGTTGACAAAGAAAGGTTGTACATATCACCGGTACAATTCTTAAACCCGTCTTATTTATTTTACAATGAGTTTTTTCAAGTGTAAAACCTTAAATTAAAATATTTTAAACACGTCTTAATTATTTACCACATGAACACTAAATCTCTAAAAAGTTAAATATGAATTTTTCTATACCCAACTATTTAAAAAATATCAAAACTATCAAACTATTATTAAATCATCAAAAAGTTTCTTTTAACATCATAACATATATCTACCAATTTATCAAAAACAACTATTCATATTTTCAAAATCAATTTTCAATCAAAACAAATAACATTCAAATCAATCAATAACACTTGCAAGAATAATAATAAAACTTGTAATCAAGTGACTATTTCATTCATATCTTTTAACTTAAAATTATATGGACAAGTTAAATTAGTTTTTTTTTACCTTATTAAAAGAATAAACACTTGCAAAAAAATTTAAAAGTCTAAAATAACAGAAATAACATAACTTGCACCATACAATTTTAATCAATAATTGGAACATATCACTCTGATCCTGAACATCAGAGACTCATCTTGAAGATAAAAATACTACATACAAACATTATTTACTTAAATAAACTAAAAATTGAGCAAACATAAACTTATTACAAATAAACTTCTGATTAGACAAATTTACTTTAATTATTACCGCCAAGAGTTTTAATATAGCTTTCGATCATTAGTTTGATGAAAATGAGATGAAAAATTTAGAGAAAAGACAAATAAGAAAAATAAAATATATCATTGAAACGGTTTTATTTATATACATTTTTAAGTGTTAACAATAAAATATTCAAGTGTCATTCTAATTATACCACTTATTCTATATAACTATTTTTCTAATTTATTCAAATTTTTAATAATTTATTCATTTTTGAACTATTATTCTTAATTTAATATGATATTTAACTTGTTTATATTTTAAGAAAATATTTCTATATTATTTTTTCTTTGCTTTATATGATTCAAGAACATAATAATATAAATAATAACAATTTATATTAATAAAGATAATAATATTTAGGTGCATCTTTTTAAATTTTATCTTTTCAGAAATAATGTTTTGATAAATTTTTTATTAAATTATTCTCTCAATGGAATGTTTTTACTGAAGATGGAACATTTTAAATGTTTAAACTTTCTAAGTTAATGAGACTGATAAGTTAAGTTGTAAATATTAATGAGAAATATTAGCAATAACTTAATAAATATAACTTTATAAATTGTAAATATCAATTAGATAAAATTTCTAAGTTGTCAATATATGAACAAGAACTAAACAGAAATTTACTTAGAATATTACTCATGAGTTACATGCAATAAAAAAAAAAGTATAGTGTGAAAGCAAGAGGAAGTATTAATTGAAATTCTTAATATGAAAATACAGGTTTCGTAAACCTTAATTTTTAGCATTAAGAATATACTATTTATGTTTTTATGTAACTTAACCTAAAGAATATACTATTTATGTTTTTATGTAACTTAACCTTAAGCTTGAAGCTTAATTTAATTTGAAGTATAACTCAATAAAAACACTTAAGTTTGTACTAACTAAGTGTATGGGTTATTACATATAACTTCACAAGGAGCTCAACTTCTAATACAAACCCTTAACCCTAAATAGGATGGAAAGTTCAAGCTTTTAGTAACTTAATTCGAGGTTATTGAAATTTAAGTTGGTATAAAGTTTCAATTTACAGTAAAATATTTTAAAGTTTACCAAATTTACGTATAAAATATTATAACAATTTTAAATAACATTTTTTAAAAAGTTCACTGAATTTGAAAAATAAGAAACAATGATTTGAAAATTTTAGTTTTTAACGTCTGTGATTCTATTTATAATAACTTTTAACTAATTTCTACATATATGCTAAAATACAATATTTTTTTTTAAATTATGCATTTTAAATTTTTTTAAATCATTGGTCTGATTTGTGTAATAAATTAATGATTCACTTAACATTCTCATTTTTTAATTATTAATATTATCATTTTATTGCTTTTTTTAAAAATCTTTTTGTTTTTGTTTTAATTTATTTATGTAGTTTAATATATATTATAAAAATAAAATTATATTTTGGCACAAAATATGTATCTCAACTTTATTTCTTTTATAATATAAGATAAGCAGCCAATAAGAAATTATAATTAGTATGTTTTTTAAAACTATTATTATTATTAAAATGTATTATTTATTAATTTGTACTAATAAAATACCTTGAAGCAATAATGAAAATATGTACTTCCCTTAAACAGGAAAAGAAAAAGAAGAAGTTGGTGAGATATATTTGAAAATGAATTCAAAAACATAAAAGAAGTTCAACTACAACACACTAATTCATGTGCTACCCAACTACCATTGTAAGCTAATAACTACCCAACAGCTACACACCATTTAATTCCCAACTACCAAACGTACATATTTTTATAATTAATTTCTAAATATGTGTTAAAATATAATACTTATTTTTTTTTAAATAGTCATTTATTTATATTTAAATTGTGAAGGAATTATTAATTTGTTGGTCTGAGTTTTGTGTCAAATTAACGGATTCACCTTAATGTTTTCAAATTTTCATGATTAATTTTTATCTTTTTATTATTTTTAAAACATGTACTTTAATGCATATTTTAAAAATTAATATTAATTTTTGGAAGAAAAGTTTTATCTAAATTTTATTTCTCTAATAGTATAAGATATTTGTTATTTATTTATTTTTATATAGTTAAGAAAATAATGAAATGGGTGAAAATAAGAAATGATTTTAAAGGCAGGTAAGAAAGTCAACAACAACTTAAGTCTGAGTCAACTAATATAATACTCTATTATTATATGTGACTAATTTTACATGATTAATTGATTTGAATAGTTTATCAATAGTTGGTAGTATAAAATACAATAATGTATGTTTCTCCTAATTTTTATTGGCCTTTCAATCCTAATTTATCCTATCATTTTAGAATTACTAACAATTTTATGCAAAATTTCAACAGAAAATTTAAGAGTTTGCAAGCATTTAACTAGTGAAGTGAAAGGAGAATTCCATGCTACTAACTTTTTAAATGCATCTTGAACATTACTTATTAATCTAAAATCTTTTTGATAGAATAAATCTATCTTACAAACCCTTGAAAATTCATGTTTGAATTTTGCTTAAAATTATTTATATTTCTGAAGTTATATTAGAGATTGAGATTAGATAAACCATGATATTTTTGTTGCTGGGTGTTTAGGCATCAACATGATGCAATGATAGACAAGTATTATTTAAAGGGAGGCTAGAAGCACTTATAAGACACGTGTTTAGTAGTTATAATTTTCTTAAATGTATTTCTTTAAAATTTATTAATTCTATAATTCAAGATTACAACTTAACGAATTTCGGTTTTAATTACTTATATGGTTTCTAACCTTTTTTCTTTTTCTAAAAGTGAAATGAATTTTCATATATTTTTCTCATTGAAAATTTTAGCTAACATTTTGAGATATATGTGTTATTTTAAACAAAATAACCACGTAATTTCTCTCTAATTAAAAAGGAACAAAACTGTAGCTAATATTTGTCTAGTAAATAATCACTACAATTGAATTAAGTATGAAAAAAAGGTTGGTTGTACTTTCAATTGCATGTTTAAAACAATAACAAATTTGTAATTTTTTATTATTTTACAAGTTATAATTTTTTAACAATTTTTTTTCCAGTATGACTTTCAAACTTGCCTAAAAGCTCCAACCATTTATGCATTGGAAGGAACAATTGGTATTAATGGGTGAAATGTATTGAATTATTTAAATAGTAATTTTTTAAGAGTCTTGATGTATTTACAGCCAAAATGATTGTATGGTTGAAAATTTTATTGTGCTACTTTTTTTTATTATTTACAATTTATAATCATACTTTTTTTATTATTATAAAATTCTCTCTCATTCATTATTAAGTGATGTCCAATTATCAAGATATAAATTTTCTATGTATAATTTTGTTAATTTAGTGATTCTATAATTCTAGAAGTTAACAAATTTCAATTTTAATTACTTATTTGCTCTTCTGTTTTTATTTTCAATTCACTGAAAAGACTGATGGACTTTTATGACTACTTGTTATTAAAAAATATTAAAAAATAATTTGAGTCAATATTAACTATTGCGAAAGAGACCAGCGATACTTTAAAATATATTTTAGTTTGTCTTTTCTATCTGTTTGATCAATGGGAGATTAGAAATATAATAAGTAAATATACCATGAGATAGAACTTATCTTTCTGATACGTAAAAGATATAATTACACTTAAAAGCTAATTTTAGAAAAAAATAAATTATGGGCACTAAATTAAGAAATCCATATTGTATAACTAAAAGGCAACTTATTAAGATATTTTGATAAAAAAAACGGAATATTAAGTAACAAACTTTATAAGAATTATTAACATTCACTCAGTTGCCTTTTTTAGAACGACTAATAAATTATATATATAATATAATTGAAGATTATCCCATAAAATTTGAGATGTTAAAGATAAGAATAAAGATTACTGTAATATGATATAATTGATTATGTGAATTTTATATTAATATAACTTATCGAACATAATCAATTTCTTTCTTTCAATCCATGGATCTTCTTGATTTTTCCGTTTAATGCGGGAATGTTTGGTTTGAGAAATAGGATAATAACAGTTTGGGATTGGGATTATTATATTACGGATAAATAAATTATTATATGGAGCGATAAACTCTGGAACCAATCAATGACGCAATTTCCTATAAACAAGGACCAGCATCTGCATTTCCGAGGAGCCCGTGTTTGGTCAACTCTGATAAATTAATTAAATCTAACGGACACAGAGGCACTTGATTTGTTTGGCAGTGGCAAAGCTGGTGTGTTGTTCTGAGTTGAGAAACAACAATAACTTCGTCGAAAACGATGTCGTCGGAGGATGTGTTCGTTGGCGCCATCGACCAAGGTACGAGCAGCAGCAGGTTCATAATCTACGACCAATCGAGTAAGACCATCGGATGCCACCACGTGGAGTTCACGCAGTTCTACCCGCAAGCGGGGTGGGTGGAGCACGACGCCATGGAGATTTTGGAGAGCGTGAAGGTGTGCGTGGCCAAAGCCGTCGACAAGGCCACCGCCGATGGGTTCAACGTCGACAAGGGACTCAGGGCCATCGGTCTCACTAATCAGAGAGAAACCACTCTTGTTTGGAGCAAATCCACTGGTCGCCCTCTCTACAACGCCATCGTTTGGATGGATGCTCGCACTTCTTCCATTTGCAGGTCCTCTTATGATTCGCTTTTGAATTTTTACCTGATAAATCGATGTGATGCTGAATCCATCTGTGGCGAATATGCACTGTTCAAGATTAATTTTCAACTGGAATCGATTTTTCAAAGGGAATACTGTCAAAATCGATTCAGACCGGTAAAATCGCATGAAAAAATTGAAAGATTAAAGCGACCATTTTTTACTCAATTTTGGAAGGAAGTGTGTTTATCTCAAATTAGGTTTTGTGTGATAACAGGGATGTATGTGTATATATAGTTGTATAAACTGCTCAAGAATCTGAAATCATTTGCTACAATTTTGTGGGGGGGAGTTTTTCATTATTTGTATATACTTGGCATGGATTCGTTTTTATAGTATTTTCATGGACCGGTCGAATCCGATGCTATGTATGTCTGTCGAACTTATGATCACTGTTTCTTCCCGGCTGCTGATATTTTGATTATTTGATATTGATATAATACTATACAGTAAAATACAACAATTTCATATTGAAATAATTATTTTTTTATTATTATATAATATTTTATTAAATAAAGTTAGTGTAATTCATAATGATATCAAATATAATTTTTCTTTCTGTGTTGTTGTTTTGTTTTTTTGGGATATCTGTCAGTCATGTCTCATGGATTAGATGTTGATTTGTTTTTTTTTTTAAACAGGAGACTGGAAAATGAGTTATCTGGTGGGAGAAAGCATTTTGTGGAGATTACTGGTTTGCCTATTAGCACATACTTCAGTGCAGTGAAGCTGATGTGGCTGATAGAGAATGTGAGTGCTGTGAAGGAGGCTATAAAGAAAAAGGATGCGCTGTTTGGAACTATAGACACTTGGTTGATATGGAATTTAACTGGTGGGGTGAAGGGGGGTTTGCATGTTACTGATGTTTCTAATGCATCTCGGACAATGTTGATGAATCTAAAAACCCTTGAGTGGGATGAATCTGTCTTGCAAACTCTGAAAATTCCTGCTGAAATCTTACCTAAAATTGTTAGTAATTCTGAAGTTATAGGAGAGATTGGAGCTGGATGGCCAATTGCAGGAATCCCTATTGCTGGATGTTTGGGGGATCAACATGCTGCAATGTTGGGACAAGCATGCCGTATTGGGGAGGCTAAAAGCACTTATGGCACAGGTGCTTTTATACTGCTAAATACTGGTGAAAGGATAGTTCAATCATCACATGGTCTTCTATCCACTATAGCCTTCAAGCTTGGTCCAAAAGCTCCAACCAATTATGCATTGGAAGGATCAGTTGCTATTGCTGGAGCTGCAGTGCAGTGGCTTAGAGACGGTCTTGGCCTCATTTCTAGTGCTTCAGACATAGAGGATCTGGCATTGCAGGTTGAATCAAGTGGTGGGGTTTACTTTGTTCCTGCTTTTAATGGATTGTTTGCTCCATGGTGGCGTGATGATGCTCGCGGCGTTATTGTTGGAATGACAAGGTTTACATCCAAAGCTCACATTGCTCGAGCGGTGCTTGAGAGCATGTGTTTCCAAGTGAAAGATGTCTTGGATTCAATGCATAAAGATTCAACCCAAGATGAATCATCAAAAAGGGAATTGTCGCTTAGAGTGGATGGTGGTGCAACTGTTAACAACCTCTTGATGCAGACTCAGGTTTGGAGTGATTGCATATTAGTTTATACGAATATCTTTCTTTCATCCAGTATTTTTTTTTTCACTTTTTGAATTTTAGATAAAAAAATTAGATTCATTTTTTTTATATCTGACTAATCTTGTTCATGGATGATTTTTTAATATATCAATCTTAATTATCAATTTATATAATACATAGTAATGTAATATATAGACCTGTGTCCTTGTATCTTATATTTTGGAAATTACACATGTCTATATATAGACCTGTGTCCTTGTATCGTATTTGTGTTCATATCGTATCTGTGTCCGTGTCGGTATCCAGACTTTATAGATAGTTACTGAAGTGTTAGTGTTCATTGTTGCAAATGCTTTGTTACCTTTTACATAACTGATGTTTTTTTGTTAATGATGTTCTACAGGCAGATTTGTTGGGAAGTGAAGTAGTTAGACCTGTTGACATAGAGACAACAGCACTTGGAGCAGCATATGCTGCAGGGTTGGCTACTGGGGTATGGAAAGAAGAACATGTTTTCAATACCGGGGAGAGGATGAAGAATGCTACGGTTTTCCGTCCCATAATGACTGAGGAAATAAGGAAAAAGAAATTTGAATCTTGGTGCAAAGCTGTTAGTAGAACTTTTGACTTAGCTGATCTTGCTATTTGATTGTCTTTTCACAGTTCCACTTTTTTACTTTTATCCTTACTAAGCTGAAGGGAATAATTATGTTAATTATGAAATAAATTTGACATTATGTTTCTATGTTGTTCCTTTGTCTTCCTTGTATTTTGGAGAAGAAAAAATGCATTACATAAAATAGAATAGAAGAATTACATGAGTGGTAGTTTCTTAGTAATCTCTGAGAATACTGGTTCAGTATACTATCAGCAAATACTAACAGATAAAGAAGCACATGTGGCAACAAAGTATGACATTGCGTCTCTCCTCATGAACATTGAACACAGGACAAAATAGTTGTTTTAACTACATTAACTACGTTTGCGAAATTGTTAGTTAGACTATCAAATTCTGTTACTAATCTCAGCAGAATATTTGATAATAAGAAATTTTATCCACATGTTAATAATATTATATAAAGAAGAAATTCAAATTCTTATAGTATTAAGAAACTATTTATTTATTAATGTTTAATACGCTTTTAATAAATAAGTAAATGACACAGGTATTGCTAGATAAAGATAAACTTAAATAAAAAAAATCTATTTTATTAATATTTTTTATTATAGCTTTAATAAAAAATTAAAATAAAAAAGTCATGTGGTCACGTGGAGATTATGCAGAGTGAGAAAACTTTACTAATGAGCGCAAGTAAAATTCACTTACAATAGAGAAGAAAGAACATATAAGAGGAATTTAAAATGAAAGTCTCGTACTTCAAGTTATATATTCAAATTTATATAGAAAGAGTAAATTGGTTACATATTTTTTTTATACTTATAGTTTTGTTTTAAATATAATCTTTAAATTTTTATTGAAATTTTACATTTCCAATAAAATTAGAATATTAGTTTTCCTTTTTTTTTTTCAAAAAAGAAGTTAGTTCATCAAATAGTGAAATTTTGTTGTCAAGTTTAAATTTGCTTTTAGCTCTTGAAAATTTTAAGAAATTTGTAATTAGTCTTTAATATTTTATTTTTGTTTTTGGTCCTTAATTATTTATAGATATTTGATCGTTGAAATAAATATTTATTTTATTTTCTCTCTATTATTATATTTATTTTCTTATATAGTTTTTTAATTATTTTAAATTATTTTTTGTCTCTAGCTTTTTATTATAATAACTTATGTTTTCTATTATATAATAACTATCAATATAAATAATATATCGGAAGAGAACAATACAAAATAAAACAAATATTCAGATATCAAAAGTTATGAAAAAAAATCATTAGAAACTAAATGCAAAATTTCTAAATTTTTTAGTACCAAAAATATAAGTAAGCGAAAGAAATAAGCTTTGGTTCGTGCTCGTGCGTATGCAGCAATTCCCATAAAAACCCCATCTTGGGCCTTGGCCCTGTTTATGTACCCAAAACGAAATTAAGACAAATTCTTCCTCCACCCCCGTACCCTCTTCCTGCATCCCTATATAATTTTTTTATTCCATAACTGCCTTTCATGAAATTACATAAATACTCCTATCTTAATAAAATCTTTTTCCTTCCCAACCGGATGACCAGGCCATCCGGTTTAATTTTTGTAAAATGAGAACCGGATGCACCCTCCATCCGGTTCACAATTTCAAAAAACTGTAAACCGAATCGCCTAGTCATCCGGTTGTCTATTTTGACAACCGGATGACCAGGCCATCCGGTTTACAATTTTTTGAAATTGTGAACCGGATGGGGGGTGCATCTGGTTCTCATTTTAAAAAAAAATACAAACCGTCCGGTTAAGAGAACCTTCGTCCGGTTTACGTAAGCCATTCGCGACTTCCGTTCCTTCGTTATTCAAAATCTTTTAATTAATCCTTGATAGAAGCATTAGGTAACCAATTTATGATGTTTATTAGCAATTAGTAGGTGATATTGATGATTAGAGTAGTTGATTTGGGATTTGGGAGGCTGTCGACGGCGAATTTGAGGATTTTCCGCTCTGCTGGTTGAGAACCGGATGGAGTCGTCCGGTTTGTATTTTTTATTTTTTAAATGAGAACCGGATGCACCCCCATCCGGTTCACAATTTCAAAAAAAACGAAAGAGAGAGTATTTATGTAATTTCATGAAGGGCAGTCGTGGAAAAAAAATTATATGGAGGTGCAGGAAGAGGCTATGGGGTGGAGGAAGAATTTGTCCGAAATTAAAGTGAACGAGTCTGTTTTAGACATCCTTTTGAAAAAAAAAATTAAATATTTTAAAATTGAAATTAGGTTATTATTTTATTTATTTAACTTTCCCATTTACATTTTCTTAAATGGAAACGTATTATTCTATATTAATATACAACTAAAGATTAATTCATGTTAGCTTCCTATTTAATACTAGTCCAGAAATTTAATACCTTAAGTTTTCTTCATCTTCATTTTGTACTACATTTATTTGGATAAAATAATTATTTCACAGCTCTATAGAAATATATTTTAAGGTATTTATTTTTTAAAAAACAATGCCCCTTTATTTATATTTCGGTCCTACTACTAGCAAGCCATAATTCACTTGCAGCTCAAAAACCTTTTCATCATGCATGCATTTATGAACAAATAACTTAATCTCAATACATAAGCAAATATACCATAGAATAAGTAAGTAAAAATATGGTACCTTATAAGATTGAACTATTATCTATTTATAGGGTAAACTCTAATTAATGTTGAAATTTGTATGTAATAACATTTTGGGTTAATGGCTAGTGCAAAATTCTTTCACTGTTATTAACAAAAGAATAATTGTTAATACGATTTTTAAAATGAAACTAACAAAATTATAATTTAAAATAAGAATTAATGTGATGGTTAGTTAACACAACACTCTACACTTGGTAATCATAGTGTCCTCCACAAATGGCTCTTATGATTGATTGACCTTGGCATCATTTACATACTCTCAATGGAATTTGAAAACGATGGTTTTCTATAAGTGCCCCTTTTGACTACAAAAAAGAACAAGCTCTTCATTTTGTCAACATTCTCACATAAATTATGCATAGCTACTAATAATAGGTAAATTGATTCACATAAATACAGGGTAGCTTATTTTCTCAATTATTCCTTTTTCGCTTTACTTAATTGGCTTTACTAAATTTAATGAGGCATAGGTATTTATAAAACATGACTTAGTCAAATTATTTTTTGAAAATCTGAACTAAATTTCGATATACAGCTATAACTAAATATTTACTAAAATATTTAACTATATTTGAAAAATTTGAATAAAAACTGATAATTATATATATGGTTATTTTTTCTAATGAGGGCCCAGGTGTTAGATATATGGTTACGTAATTATATGTTACTTTTTCTAATGAGGGCTACTAATACCTCATGCATTCACTCATAGGGTGTTTGGTAGAAACCCACAATGAATACAAAATTATGGTAAAATTTTCCAAAAAAGCAATTTTTGGTTGCTTAAAATTTATTCTGTTGACCTCATTTTCATGCACTAAGTGTATAAACTTATATTTAGTAATAATTTACAGTCCACACTTGATAAACGTTTAACATTCAAACCGACCATTTGACATTCCAACAAACTTAAGATATCTCCAACTTAAAAGTTAATAATTTAATTATAAAAAGTACTTATCAATCCTTGTTAATGCATTTTTTTTTTCATGGGGGTTAAATTATATTTTCAGATAATTCTTTGCATTAAGATATTTTTTCTTTTTCTTTAATTTTTTTAAAAGAAAATGGTTTTATATATATTAGTTTATCTCAATCATCCAAATCTTAAAAGACTCAAGCTTCTTCTGAAATCAACTTGTAGAAAAAAATGTTACTTGTACACTCAAGTATGTTTTTTTATTTGTTTGTCCAAGTAATTTCTTGAAATATTCTTTTGAGAGTATCACATGATCCTAATTACAAACTAAAAAAATGTATACATGTGCAAATATAAAATTTAAATTCATGTTTTTTTAGTGTAAAATCACTCAAAGAAAGAATAATATATATAGAAAGAGTAAAGCAAAACTTGAATAATCTCGTAATAATTATTAGGTTGATGTTTGTTTTCATTACTTTTCTTCATACTTGTGAGTATTATTTACGAGTGTTACAAAATAAGATTCTTTGGGAGAAGTTAAGCAAAACTTGAAGTATATGTCAGTACCATATTTTTTATAAAGACAAGGAATATTATTATTTTGCATAAAATGACACTTTAATGCATTTCATTAATTGGTTTTTTCTTTCATAAAAATAATGTAACATGTTTTTTTTTTTTATAAACAATTAGTAAACGATATTTGACTTTACAAAAGGTGTCAACATGTATTAGAGATATGTTTTTATACTGAAGGTGTTTTTGTTTTTTTTTTTTTTTTTTTTTTTTTAATTTAAATTTGCATGCCGTATGCAGACAATTTACTAGGGTCTGGAATAAAACAGCAGGAATTTGAAAAATATCAGAAAAAAATATTGAGAAGTGTATGCCTGATCTTTAATTGAGACTTGCCAAGCATACCCAGTTTTCACATTCTAAAACAAGAATTACAAATATTATAAAGAAAATACTCAAATTCTTAATTTTAGTTTAAAAAATAATAACTACCATGTTTTAGTCCGCATGGAGGTTGACACTTGAGTAACTAATAGCTATTAGGGTAACAAAAAAAGACAGGCGTACAAAGTTGAAGAGCCAAAACAAGAAAATGGATTAAAATGAGGGAACAGATTCGTTTTTACTTTAAATGATCAGTTGACCCTGTCCGTGGTTTAATAGGCAAACCAAATTGTAAAGCTTTTTAAGCAGCAGGGATCATGCAGATCTACCTTACAAACCGGGCTGAAGACAACAAGGTTATCTCTATTGCTGAATAGCCACAATTTGTCCAACTTTTATTGAATAGATTTAGTTCCACTAAATACCAATTCTGAGTTGATATGGAATAATTTCTGATTAATATAGCCAAGACTGAAAATCAGCTTGGCTCCGGTCATGATTTTTAATTTTCTTATATACTAATTTGAGAACCAGATCAACATTTTTTCTATTGACCTGTTATACACAGATTCCTTTAAGATGCTGTTATGATCCATAGAGGAAGCTTCCATTGGCAATATTTAGCCAATCAACACAGTTTAAGATTGTTTACTTTTTAACTTGGTAACACATTACTCTATTCAGAAAACCAAAGATCATAATAAGAAAGGCAAGCGCTTACCATCAACAGCATCATGTGAAGTAGGTGCCTGGCCACTGCGGGCAATCCAAAATTGAAGCCGCTCTTCAGCAATATCTTCTTCCACGCCATGAAATAAAGCTCTTCTCCAGATGTAGGTTAACCATGACTGCAATGTTTAGCCTTTATTAGTAAATCATATTAGATTACGTGTACATGCATACTATTTACAAATTAGATAAACATTAAATTCAAATTTGACAAAAACCTGTGGCTACTTGGGGAGCCTAAATTGCAATATTTCATCTTAAAAAGACTATGGTTAAAGAGTAATAATCTGCCTTAACAGAAAGAAATTCAACAAAGAACACAAATCTCTGCCAAGATAAACTGATTGTTGATTTGATAAGAAATTTAGACACATGTTATAGACATGAGACAATCCTAGTAGAAATCCACATTCTAAAATTTTCATCCGAAGGAAGATATCACAATTTCATAGAAATAATAACATGAATTGTGAAAACATTAGAAAAAAAAGAAACTGACCTCTTTGAAAAGAACGTCTTCTGCTTCCTCTTCACTTAATTCTGGAGGAAACAGAGAAACAGAAAATCAGCAATGAATCACTTGCTGGACACATTTCATTTAGAAATGAAGTATGGCTAAATCCAGCCATGTTGCATCATTTTTAGCATAAAAATACACATAAGTCACTCACATAAAATTCATCCCGTAGATGGAGATCAGTCCATAGTTAAAAGAGTTTACAGTTCACTTTAATGTTGTAATTGTCACGTTTCTCTATTATCTACAAGGCTACACACCAATATTTTATGCCTTCTAGCTTGTAAAAGGCAAGGGTGTTTTTACATTTCTCGCAGATAATGAAGAGGGTAAAAATGACTGACTACATATGCAATTTACAATATAGACGTACCAACATCCTCCAATACAGATCTTATCAAACCATGCATGCATAAAACTAATGTATGTTATCCAAAATCAATCCCAACTTCCCATTCAAAAGAACAAAAATAGAGAAATGATTGAAAAATATACAAGCGATATTTTACCAGTGAAAGAGAAACAATAAATTCTATAATGCAAATATACAACCTTCACACTTATAACATTCCATAGGGATTTCTATAACGGCAAATTTAACATTGGTAAATCAGGTCAAAACATATTTCTTCCCAAAACTTAAAATAGACAACATAAAATTAAACACTACAATAAAACTGACAGCTTAATTCTTACCAAATGCTTCTGAATATTTAGCATCACCTTGTGACTTGGAATCTGAAAATAAATTAATGAAATATGAATATTATAAATAAAATCAGCTTCTTCTGCTAAACAGACTATTTTGGAATAGTTTTTGAATAATGTTTTGGGAAAATTAACAAAAAATGGATCCATGTATCAAAACTACTTAAATAGAATTCTTATCACAAATTAGACATCTGAACAGGTCTAATCATAAAACTAGACAAAACTGATATTTGAAAAAGATACAAGATGTTAGATTAATTACCTAAAATGGACTGTCGAACCAAATTTGGTCGTCTGTGTTGGGCTAGTGCAAGCACAACAGCATCCTCAACCTACAAAAAAAATAAAAAATAAAAATAAAATCAGAAAAACACTTATGTTCTGCAATTTACTATAGAAAAGTATCAGTGAAGGAGGCCAGCTCCTTACAATCAGAGGAAGCCCTCCGTACAAAATAGAAGCAATAACAAACAAAAATGGCAAAAAACAATGAAGAGTACTCCTCCCCCCTCTCAAAAACCCTTCAAAACCACCACTTACATTCCCTTCCTCTCCCCCTTTACATACCAAACTGACCCGTATCTGCCTATAAATAGACTTATCTGTGTAACAAATTCAGTTTTAATATTGTTACAAAATAGGGATGCTTTCTTTCTCATCTCTCAATGAACTCTTTCATGAAAGAAGATTTAAAATGTGATTTTTTGTATCTAAAATGCCCAAGAGAAAAGTACAATAAGGAACTGAACAAAAAAACAGCACTAATTTTGAAAAATAAACATGAAGAACCTTTAAGGAAGCAAGTTCCCTCAACCCCATCTCCACTGAAAGCATACTCTCAATATTTCCTTCCCCAGCAAGATCATTCAAATCACGAACAAGTTTGCTTCTATCTGGACCATCAGCACCTGGTCCACGCTCTTTCATTAGACATCATTATAGATATATAATTCTAATGAATTTTTTTAGTACCAACTCATTCTCACTTTTGTTCCAAGACTCTTCCTTAGCCTTCTGTCCAGCAGAGATGACAAGTTCAAAAGGAAGAGGAGCTAGAGAAGACCAATGTTCATGCTTGGATTGTGCTATATCTGCACATATGCCTAAAAAGCATAGAAGTAACATGATATTTCAAATTACAAGGATTATAAGGACTTTGTTATTGTTAATAGATAAACTGAGTTTTACAAAATATGTTCCTCAAACTTTTGAAGTCACGATTTTTCAGATAATAGTTAAAGATTGAAAGTGTCTTCTTTCCACACAAAGTAGAGGGCAGTAATTTCATTACCATGTTTGACAGCAAGACCCCAGTAGCGGGCTAGCCAACATCTCTTCAGGACAACTTCCTCCTAAAAGACAGATACGATGCATCAAGACAAATGGGAAAATGATGACTTACTAAATCTTATTTCAATGATAAATACTAACCATTTCTTCTTGGGTCAAAATCATTCTCTGAGTCATTGTGCGAAGAGCCTTTGCTTCAGCTTCAGCTTCTTGCTGCTGCTCCAAAGTTGCTGCAGCATCATCTTTTAGGTTCTGACAAATACAAAGAAGATAGCTAAAACTTATAACAGAGAATAATTGATCAGAGCATATAAATGGTACAACTTAGAGGGAAAACATGTATGCTTTATTCAAAACCTGAATTTCAACTCGAAGGGCAGCAATATCCTCATCTCTCCCACTCTGTGTTTGTTGAGCAGCCTTGAGAGCAGCCTGTACAAAAATATTGAGTATTCCAAGGACATTCTTCGAAAGAACTAACAATGACGAGCCTCTTGCTCAAAGTCCACAATTCAAGGATAAAACAGTAACTGGAAACAGAGCTTTACAGAAATGTCAAGCAACATAACTGTTTCTGATTCATGCTCCTTCGAACAAATACATGCATGCATTTTTCTCAGTAATACAGAAAGTCAAAAACAACTTTGAGATAAATACTCAGAGGACATGGAATAGTGAGTTATCAATCAAGGGTTATCATATAACTTCAAACATCCAGCCATCATTAATTTCATATTTCTGCCACATCTTATATCCATGTTTCGGTACCTCTCTTTGACGCAAAGCAGCTTCCTTCCTGAAAATATAACACAAAAATCATATAATCTTGAACAAAAAAAAAAATAGTTCCATTACCACTGTGCCAGCCAGCATAAGAGTATTTAAAGCTAGATTACCTGCTCAACAATTTAGCTTCCAGGGATACACCTTCTCCAAGAGAAGCAACCTGCCAAAGTCAAAATAAACAAGGATACTGATATCAGCAAACTCAGAATACTGCCTGAACTATATAGTTGTTTTTGCATATAGTTAAATAGCCCTTAGTGCATATAGACTAATTTAGATAAGTTTCTCCATAAGCACTAATAAAATAAAAAATAGAGGTGAAATGAATCATACTGATTGAACCTTGGAAGCATTACCCTATAAACCATTGTGGTTAGAGAGCCAAAGACCTCATGAACCCCACGCTAGGATCTCATACTTAATGTCAAACTGAAGTCCCATATTTTGCAATTAAATCCTAACAACATACCAAACTTCACAGCCCTAACACACAAGCGGGTTGGTTGTGCCTTGGCCCATTAGCTAGTACAAGCAAAACCTGTTATGTCAGGATCACCCTCCACACCGCTTATTTGCACTTGAGAGACGTGGTGGTAGGCTCTAATACTAATTAATAACCTAGGGAAAGTCACACAACAAAAACTAGCCATCAAAAACCCCACACTAGAATCTCATACTTCCAATGTCAGAATCAAGTCCCATACCAATTGAATCCTAATACATACTTCTCCTGTGATAAGATTATGCAATCAATTTTTGGAGAAGATAGATGAAAGAGTTTATAAAAGATTCGAGGTGCGTAAGTTGAACTTATGAGAGAAGTATGATTCATTGTACTTCCTTATTTTCTTCCCCGATAAATGTTTATTAAGAAGTTTATCTAAACTTGGTCATAGTTACAAACTGTCGTGAATGAAAGCTTCGTATATATGCAAAATATGGAATCTAAAATATGATGTTAAAATTACATTTGTTCGTTTTCAAATTTAGTTAATATCTAGGAAAAAATTACCTGTTTCTCAAGTTCCCTACTTCTGGCCTCCACTTCTTGGCGTCTTTCCTCTGCTTGTCTTAGCTGGAATGTAACCAGTCATTATGTTCAATATCCCATAACATGGGCAAAAAGCCGACTTTGTTGGGTGTTAATGAACATACCTTTTCTAATAAAGCCTCGTTCTCTTCTTGTAGCATATCAAGCTGCAAAATCAGTATGAATCAGCTTTTCAACACTCATCCTTTATGAATTACGATAAAAATACTAAAATAAAACTTAAAAAATAGCATAGCCAAATTGAGGATCAACAGATTTAGCTTTTGGAGAGTGATATTGATGGGTATAAATACCATACTTCATCACGGAGTGCAGAAGCTTCACGCTGATCTCCGGTGTCTTTTGAGTTAAGTGGCCTGATAGATATATCTGAAGGAAACCTGAAACCATCAATGATTGTTATATAATTCAAAGAAGAGTAGCTTATCAATATTCCTAATGGCCAACAAACTATTGTGTGATAGGCTATCACTTCAGTCTGCATATACACCCAAAAATATATGTTCGAAATCTCACAATCAACTATAAATAAAATTAATTTATGTGGGTACAAACCTCACCTTACAAATCAGTTTTGTAAAGTTAAGTTAGACTTAAAGTCCATTTCTTAAGTCACTTTTATTTATATACCTCAATAAATAAAATAGGGACTAAGCTCATTCATACATAAAAAAGAGCCAATTAAATGTATGTGGACTGTAGAGATTTGAAAATTGGCCAAATCACAACTAGAGATATGTATTCAACCACATTATAAATAATAAAACTCAAAAAAATATGGCAAGGGAAGATAGCTGCATGATGATTTTGCGGAGAACAGGGCATAGAACTTGAATGATGGCTCCACGCACATTAAAGTATTTTGAAACTTAAATAACTATCAGCTTATCATAACTTCCCACTTTAGGGATAAATTTTTAATTGAGGAGATATAACATGACCAAACAACTGACTGAAGGCGTGTTACAACATACAAGTGTGTTAGATGTCTATTTCTTTTATGGGGTGTTTGGTACCGTAAAAAACTTTCAGACCCAAGAATCATGATTTATGGGAATCATGAATCATAGAAATCGTAATTCTGTGAAATAACTATATTATGTCTGATTAGTAAAAAGTATTACTGAAAATATTTATATAAGTTTTCTACAAATCAAAGAGTAATGTCTTACTTTTACTCAAATTTTTAATTTATTATCATATTAAATTATGTAAGAGTAACATGATATTTTTTTCATTAAATTTTTAATTCAACACGAAAGTTAGATTCTCACCTCTGACATGAGAATTTTTTTGTGAAAACTTGGCCTGAAAGTCATTTCTGAAAATGCGTTCTTTACTAGGAATGTTGTTTTTTTTAACAGGTAAACCAATTATGAAAAACATAGTTTTACAATTTTGGAGAAACTAAATTTTTTGCCTTTACCAAAGATTCTCTTAAAGGTCCAAATAAAGAGTACATTAGTATTTGTTCGTAAATATAAAAAAGGAAATAAATATTTTAGTGAAAATTAGATCTTACGCATATTTGGTTTATCTTGTTTTTTCTGGCTTCATTTGAAGAAAAATAATTATTTACAGGAAAGAAGCTATTCCCAAACATCGAATTCATACATTATAAACTTAAAAAAGCTTTAATTTTCTCTAAATACTGTTTACTTTTAAATCCTTAACATGAACACTTAGGACATTCCTTGGTATTTGCCTTCTTTAAAATTTATGAAGACTCAGCTTCAGCGTTACACTACTATCTTCTGAACCTGGAAATGCTCCAAGACAGACAAGCTTACTAGTCAATTACCATATCCACAAAACCAAAAGAACTAAGGGGGGGAAGCAACTACACGGCGTTACTGTAAATATTGTATCAACTTGGAAAATTTTCCGCGACGTAAAAGCTTACTAGTTAATCAACATAGCTGCAAATCCATAAGAAATAAGGAGGAACAGAACTACAGTACCTTTTCTCTCTATTCCGATTAGTAGGAGGGTCAATAGGAGGTATAGCCATAGGCGTTCGAAGTGTAGATTTGCTCGGTGCCACCACTGCCGCCGAACGAACAGAAACCCCCGATCTTCCAGCTGATGTTGAACGAACCGAATGAGTATGCTCTACAAAGTTCCGACCTAACTAATAAAAACATCAAAATCCTATTAGCTCTACAAGAACTAGGCAACTTAAATTGAATCAATCCACAATCATGCAACCAAAAGTAACAATCCAAAACTTCGATCTCGCTCGATCATTATGAATGCCATAAAGATTAACAACCACGAACCAACAAAACACACCCAAGTTCAAAATCGTATCGAATACGCATTTACTTCATTTTATTTTTCACAATTCAACAAGTGAATCCATGCAATTAATCACGCAAACACATCAGAGCGAACAATTGCATTGAGAATTACCGCAGGAGAAGGAGATCTGTTAGGCCTGGCGACCGAAATCGGAGGAATAGTGGCGGCATTAGTGCTGGTGCTCCTGTTACTGCTGGCGTTGCTGGAGAAAGAAGAAAGAGATGCAGGAGGCGGAGCGCTGAACCGGAAATCGAGATCGTCGTCATCTTCACCGTCGTCAGCGATGGCGTTCTGAGACGCCATGACCCGAGCGAGGCGCTGTGCGGCGGCTTTGGCGGCCACGTTTTGCGTGCGCTTAACGGTGGAGAGACCGGTAGAAGAAGCACCGAGGCGCGATTGAGGATGAGCCGGAGACATCGCCGGCGACGACGAGCCGGTGCTACTGGAACCACCGCTCCACTGCCGCGCGTATACAGGACTCACGTTTCTCCTCCGATCCATGAGTTTACGGTGCTTTGGCTATATAAGTGTTGCGGTGACTGAGCTAGATTTTCTCGGGGCGATTTTTTCTCGGGAAAATTGGGAGGAATAGAGGGAGAGTTTGTTCCGTTAGAATCGCGGGGAGGTGTGTGGGACAAAACGACGCCGGTTCGTCAATGGGTCCGCTGAAGAGAAGACTCAGGAGAATACGTGGCTTTTGTTTTGTCAGACAGGTTCTAATATTTGGTTTCCTTCACTAGCGTGGATAAATTATTGGTTGAGACTGGAGAGAGACATTTGTTTTGGCGGCGTCAGAACGGTGTCGTAGCAGGTGAACTTTGAAATGGGATCATAATATTTTGTTTCTGGATTTTTTGACAGTGAAATCCCTTATCCTAATGGAGAAAACAATTTTATTCAGTTTATAAAAATTTGGATTAGATAAGTTGATTTGGTAAGTTTCATTACCAATTTAGTTAGTTTGTTGGTTGAACTTTTAAATAATTGATTAAAAAAAGTTAAAACCATTTAAAAACAAGTTGGTGGTAATGAGCTGATCTGAATGGATTTTTCCTTTTTCTTACTCTTTCTTTTATAAAAAAAATACATATTGATAGTTATCATTTCAGTATTTATTATAATTTTTTTATTTTCTAATGCACATTTTTTATTTTATATTATATGTAATGCAATATGATCTTTTATGTAAATTTGAAATTTTAATTTATTTTTTTATAACATTTTACTAGTTTGTTGTTTAATGCATTGTGCAATTATTGTTTAATAATCGGATTAATTTTAAAAAATTTGGTTAAGATTGATTTTCTCTTTTTTGCTCATAGAAAAACAAAATGTTTGTGTCCATAATGGATAAAGAAAATGAAAATCGTTTTTACTTTAAACCAATAGACTTAAAATGATCTATAAAATAACAAGAAATAAGAATAAAAGTTTAGGGAATTATTTAGGACATATAAATGACCCTAAACTCGATTAATCAAGAAAAAAAGTTTGATAATCAAAATACGATAGGATAAGAAAATAAATATTTTATCACTTTGTAATTGATTATTTAATACATTAATAAGATATGGTTTATTTATCATATTATGGAACATTTTCTTTTAATGTAATGTAAATGTTATTGTAAGAGGGATATTATTGAAAAAGGGAAATTGTTGGATTATTCCTTCTTTATATTCTTACACTACTTCACTTTTATTATAAATATTATTTATTATTATTATTATATAATAAAAATATTATTATTATAATATAATATAATAATTATTGAAAGAGATGTCATTAAATTAGAAAATTATTATAATGTAATGTAATTGTTAACGTAAAAGATGTTATTAAAACTTTTGTCCTCATCACTCCTAAATCAATCTACAAGTTGTCTTGTAAGACTATAACTATTTCCAAAAACAATCATATATAAATATATAAAGTGAAAGAAAATTAAAATAATAAATATATGAAAGATATTAAAATAATTAAAACTGATGATAATATGCTAAAACATAATAAATATGTCTCATTAATATTATGACTTCCTTAAAAATAAGATATAGTTAAAATAAATTTAATGTTATTGATTTATTAACTAATTTCTTTAATTTAGACAAATTAGCTAATAAATTGCTGTAAAAGAAACTGGTGATAAAACTAGACATAGAGTGAATGTTATATGTAAAGAATATATTTTATTTTTTGCTTGTTTAAGATGAGAGAAATAGAGGAAATGAAAATAAAGAAGAAAAATTGTTGAATATTTTTGGTTTTCGCTCAATTCATCTAGTTTTTTGGGTTTCAATTTCATAAAAATAAACAGATATTTTAAAAATTGGTTTATTTTTTCCGTTAGGAATACTATACTTTT
>Ga0099825_1003104_pt1 | contig 22172 bp, 10 predicted proteins | sample SiratroredBW_FD_76838 | JGI IMG/M metagenome (GOLD analysis project Ga0099825, IMG submission 76838) | Root nodule microbial communities of legume samples collected from California, USA - Siratro red BW | ecosystem: Host-associated > Plants > Roots > Nodule | place: USA: California | collected... | reverse complement strand
GTAGGCATAGTGTTTTCAGGAAAGAAAACATCTGTGCTGAGAAATAGGATGTGCATTGTCTAAGGATCTGGTTTAACGATTGATATCCTGACTCTACTAGTAATAAGAATCAAATAGATGAATATTACTAGGTGGTGAGAGTCGAATGAGGTTCATATGACTGAAACTGCAACATGAAAAAGGGTTGGTCAGGACAGTCATATGGATTAACCCTGTCATATGAGATTAATGGTGATGAGATGAGACACAAATTGGGGTAGTATGACAGGTGCAGATCTCGGGGTCTATTCAATGCACGAGTCTTCCGGAAGTAGATCGAGTCTGTCTATATTATATAATGTCTTGAGTTGAATGATAGATGTTGTCAATTGATTGTTATGTGTTAAATGATGTATACGTGTGATTATTTGAGATTAATTGAGATATTTTGAATTACTAGCTTACCCTTTCTTGTTTGTGGTGTGTGTTTGTTTCTACTGCGATGATCGTGTTATACACGGAAGTAGGTAATATTACAGTTGGTACTGTGGAAGGTGCTCTTAAATGAGCCAGTTGCAGCCTTAAAAGCTTTTTGAAAAACAAAAATCTTATTTTGTTTATATGTATATATGTGTAAGTGTAATTAGTTATGTTTTAATTTCCTATGAAGAAGGAAATCTTTTGAAATACAATGTTAGTGAATGGTCGATATAAATATCTTTATTATGTATTATGTTTTAACTACTGTTTTGGATAAATTAGATGTTGTAGATAATTTTTTTTTGGTGTTACAGTGATAATGTTGTGTTATATCATATACTTTCATAAATATTGAATATTAACAATATGATGTATAGAAGGAAATATTATCTAATTATTATATAATTTTTTAAAATTTAAAGAAAAATTATTCTTTTACTTTTGAATCAACATTTATTTAATTGAATCTTAATACTTTCAAATAAATCCAATTATATATCTAAAAAAAAAGAAAAAATAGAAGATTGTAATGGATCTAGAATTTAAATGTAAAGTAAACCATCAGAAATAATTTTATTTTAACTTTTTATATCTATTAATTAATAAAAATGGACCGGTTTGAAGTTGAAAAAGTGAAAAAAACTTATTATCATTACAGTTTACTGTAATAGACTTATTTAGTCGAAAAAACTATCAATCATTTGAATTTCATATTAACTGGGTTTGATTTTTGACGATGACAACTATATCATACCATCTAATTCTTACCATTATATTCAATAGAAAATATTTCCTTAATTTTGTTTGTTAGTTTTGCTAAAAACGATAATTTTTTCCGAAATATTTAGATTTTTGTACTTTTAGAGATTTTTGTTTCAACTTTTGAATTATCAATACATTAACCGACACGTAAAAGAGAGATCTATAAATTTAAAATGAATTGGTTTAGAACTAGTCATTAAAAATGTAAAACTAATTTTAACTAATCACAAATGACCATTATTATTAAATTGAAATACATAAACATTTTTTCTATTTAATTAATTAGTAACTCACTAAAAAAAAAGAAAAACATTTTCTATTGGGAGCTGAATGTGCCAAACAATACCGTTGCTTTAAAAATATTAAAATATTAATTCAAAAACTACAGGGTCCGGGTTCAACTCGGTTCAATTCGGTTCAATTCAGAATAAGGTGAGGAATAAAAGGAAACGGAGGAGCGCACTTTGGTTGAACCGCCAATCTAAATTCAAATTTCACGCTCTTCGCATAAACCCTAAACACTACCACCAACATCCACACTTCCCAGATCCAATCCGAGCGATTCCTTCTCCGAAGCCTCACATGGCTTCCCGCACAGAGAACAGGCCTCCTCGCAGCCTCTCCAATGTAAGTTCCGTTATTCTCGTTCTGTTTTTGTTTTTAATTTTTTTTTTATGTACAGTAGAAGAAAGAAGAAAAAAGTCACACCGTTTTTTCTTTCAGAAAAAAGGGGGCACCGAAGAAGCTTTTTCCGATAAGCGTCGGAGGATCGGAACAGAGAGAATGGAGCGACAGGGCGGCCGAGGTAGGGCTCCCTTGGGTGCTCTAAAGGCTGATGCTAACGAAGCTGCGAGCGTTGAGAGTTCTGAGTGTAGCGCTGTTGAGTTCACCAAAGAGGAAGTGGAAGCTTTGCTGAATGAGAAAACGAATACCAAGGAGAATCGCTATGATAATAAGGTTTCTGGTTGGCTGACTTAATTTGGTTATTGGATTTTGTTGTTTGCGAAGCTAATTGGAGTGTGTGGTTTTGATTCTGTAGAAAAAAATGGAACAGATGGGGGATCTCATTAGACGGCTTAAACTCTGCGTTCGGTGGTTTAAGAAAGTCGAAGAAGGATATGTCCAAGAGAAAGAGAAGCTTCAGACTGACCTGGAATCTGCTGAGAAGAAATGCATTGAAACTGGTCAGTCTTATTGAACACCTTTATATCCGTGTTTTTAGATGCTTGGATATCTTACTATGCGTTTTCAGCATATATAATTATTGAACATCGTGTACTGGTTATATTACGGTTCCCTCGACCTTCAATTTTTGTTGCACATGGTATGGAGAAGGCTGCGGATCTGGCTAACTATGTGTTGTTGCAAAGTGGCTGCTGTAGTTAGATTACTCACAAATAGGGCTGTCTTCGACGTGTCTAGTGCTTTATTGATGTTATATTCATAGAAAAAACCTTCCAACATTACCTAATTGCAATAATGCTTCTTCACATTCGTATTTTCTGCTGGATCAAGAACTTGCCTTTTTTCTATGTAAAATATAACCAAAATAATTTTCTGTTTTTTTGGCTTGTCTATAAAACTCCAGAGTGTTTGTGTAGTATTCAGTTTAAAAAATCAGTGTTGCTAATGTTGTTTAAGTATTCACTTCACGCATTTGTGTTTTATCAGAGAACAAGATGAAAATTAAGATTGAAGAGTTGGATGAGACTATATCTAATTTAAAGGCAATAATTTCCTCTTTAGAAGAGAGAATTGCAAGGGAAGAGTCAGATAAAATGGTAAGGTTGCTTGCTGCATGCAATGTTATTATTGGATATGCCCAATGAAAGTCTTCGTTTGCCTGATTATATCTGTTCTCACTATTTGACAACTAGGAAGCTATTGCATGTTATAAAAAAGAACAGGAAGCCAGAAGTGCAGCTGAGCAGATGCAAGCTTCTGTTTCAACTGAGCTTGAGAAAGTTCGGGAAGAGAAATCAACTGCTGAGAGGAAGGTAATTATATGGTATTACTGGACCAAGTTACTGTTATCTGCTAATTATATTATGTTTATTGCTTACCAACTTTTGTACCCATTTAGAATCTGTCGAGTTTTGCAGGCCATTTCAAATGAGGACTTGTACAAACGATCACAAGAGTATAACATGAGTCTGCAACAGTACAATAGTCGTCTTCAATCAGATCTTGAAACAACTAATGAGGCACATAAACGACTGGAGATGGAGAAAGCAACCATTGTTGAGAACCTTAGCAATGTGAGGGGCCACAATAAGGCATTGCAGGATCAGTTGGCATCCCTCAGAGTAAGCTATTTGATATTTGATTTTAATGCTTGAGAATTTTCCCACAATTTTAATGTTGTATAATATTTTTTAATCAGTGTAAAATAGCCTTTCTCCATCCATTGCCATCGAGGAATTGAAAGGGAAATGAGTAATTGATTTATAGCTTGTTATTATGGACTTGCATTTTAGTTCTTCTATTAATTGTAGCGCCGGTAGAATCACTTGAACTTGAAATTCTGCATAAAACATTCTTAGTTAATTTGGCCGAAGTAAACTTTTTTTTTTGCAGAGAGCAAATGATTTTTCTAGTATTACTCCGTATTGCCATTGTGAGTAACTCCTTTTTGCGTGTCGTTGATTCTGTTTCTTTAACCCTTTTATCCTCAGGCTTCACAGGACGAGGTTGCTAAGCAAAAAGAAATGTTAGCAAACGAACTCAAAAGCCTTCGGGAAGAATTGAAACAAATTAGGGATGATCGAGATCGCCAACACTTACAAGTCCAAGCTTTGACTGCAGAAGTAGAAAAATACAAAGAATATACTGGGAAATCGTGTGCCCAGTTGGATACCTTGACCACTAAAACAAATGTTCTTGAGGTTTATTTCTTGTGTTGTTTTGTTCCTTCTTTGTGTCTATTTTATCTCTGTAGTTTATAATTATATGCACTCGTCTTTCTTGTGTTGTTTTGTTCCTTCTTTGTGGCTATTTTATCCCTGTAGTTTATAATTATGTGCACTCGTGATTTATAAGAGATAGTGACTTTCTTTAATAGGATACATGCTCTTCTCTAAGGGACCAAATAAATATTCTGCAACAACAGTTGATGGCTGAAAGGGAGAAGTTAAAGGTATGTCAGCTTTGTGTGAGCTCGCTTTTTTTCCTTTTTAATTATGCTCATCCTTATGTGGGATAAGGCTGTGTTTGTTTCTAACTAAGTTTCTTGTAAAATTCCTAATTAAAATTTATCAGGGAATCAATGAATGGTTAGATATTTAAATGATATTTGTTGATCTTTGCTTGTAGAGTTAGTGCATGTTTGTCTATTCTGTTAGTAGTATTTGTTGTTTCTTGTTCGTATTGAGTTTGTACATATTTTGTTAACTACATCTAAAACTATTATTTTCATCTTGTTAGATGGCTGATTTATCTGCTTCAGAAACAAGAACAGTTTTTGAAGATCAGAAAAGAATTGTACGTGAACTCCAAGAACGACTGGCAGAGAAAGAAATACAAGTTATTGAAGGGGAGAAGTTAAGGAAAAAATTGCACAACACTATTCTGGTAAATATTTCTTTTCCTTTTCTTTGCTGAAAATCTCGTCTCAGTCATTTTCTTCCTATCAGTTGCTTAGTACAAAAATTCAGCAGTATTCAATTTTTTTTTTCTCTATGTAGGAACTAAAAGGAAATATACGCGTTTTCTGTCGTGTCCGACCTTTGTTACCGGATGATGGTCCTGGAACAGACATGGTTCTTTCTTATCCCATGTCAACTGAAGCTCTTGGTCGGGGCATTGAATTGGTACAGAATGGTATGTACACAAACTTCTACCCCCTTCATTGATGCCATTAAAGTTTCAGTTTCATTTAGCTTATCTTATGCAAATACAATAATTTCATCGTTGTATGATAAACAGGGCAGAAGTACCCTTTTACATTTGACAAAGTATTTAATCACGAGGCTTCTCAGCAAGATGTTTTCATTGAGATATCACAACTCGTTCAAAGTGCGCTTGATGGTTACAAGGTGAGCCTTAATTTGTCTCCTCTTGGTTGTTAATAGCTAGAAAATTGGAAAACTAAAGCATGACAGCTTTACAATGTAAACAGATTTCCTATTTGCTATGGGACTGTTTTACACAAAAAAAAAATGGTGGGGTACCTTTATCTAATATCAAAACCGAAATGAAATAGTGTAAAATAGTTGGGTTCTTTTAGTTATTTTTAGAATTTTTGTGACATTGTATCTTTTCGAAGTACAATATATTTGATTGTTGATTTTGCACCTACTTGTGGCAATTGATATTTGGTTACCATTTTGTTTCTTCTGTGGTCCGCTGGTTACATTATGCCTGACCTGACAAAGGGCTTATGGTTTGTTATGGCAGGTCTGTATATTTGCCTATGGTCAGACAGGATCTGGCAAGACCTATACGATGATGGGTAGGCCAGATGCCCCAGATCTAAAGGGGTTGATCCCTCGTTCTCTGGAACAGATATTTCAGATTAGTCAGTCCCTCAGGGATCAGGGGTGGAATTACAAAATGCAGGTTAATATAATTATTTTCATGAGATTACATAATTATGGAAAACTGACAAAGTTTATAAAATATTTGTAGGTTTCTGTATTGGAAATATATAACGAGACCATCAGAGATTTGCTAGCATCAAATCGGTCAAGTGGTTTTGACTCAAGCCGAACAGAAAATGGTGTTCCTGTTTCTGGAAAACAGCCATACACTATTAAACACGATGTCAATGGAAACACACATGTTTCAGACCTCACTATAGTGGATGTTTGTAGTGCAAATGAAATTTCATCCCTTTTGCAACAAGCAGCTCAAAGCAGGTAAAGTCATGCTCAAAACCTGCAAATGCTTTTAGTTTTTATGTTCCAACATATGAATGAAGTTTCAGGATCAACGTATATAAAACTGCAAAAACCTTGTGCTATTACTTCCATATGAATTTCAGATGACTTATTCCTTTTTCTACTGAATTAAGTTCGTAATAAGTTGCATTATATTAGATTCCATTGAAAATGTGAGTAGTGTAAAATAAAATATAACTGTACCTCTTGTTCCAGGTCTGTAGGAAGAACACACATGAATGAACAATCGTCACGAAGTCACTTTGTCTTTACTTTGCGTATATGCGGGTTTAATGAGGTATCGACTTTGATACACTTTTATATACTTTTATATTTACTTTTTTTTTTAATGTCATTTTTTTTATGTACTGTTCTCGTTCATAGAACACTGAACAACAAGTACAAGGGGTGTTAAATCTCATAGATCTGGCTGGAAGCGAAAGACTGTCAAGGAGTGGGGCAACCGGGGACCGGTTAAAAGAAACCCAGGTGTGTGTTTTATTCATTTGATTTAATTTAAACTCAGTAACTTCTTTTTAACTAATTAAATAAATAAAATGTTTGCTATGTATATCTTTGTCAGGCTATAAATAAAAGTCTTTCTTCACTAAGCGATGTCATCTTTGCTTTGGCAAAGAAAGAGGAGCATGTGCCCTTCAGAAATTCAAAATTGACATACCTTCTCCAGGTATGCTAAGTTACGAAAATTTGAACTTGTTTTCCTTGTTTTCATTATTTGCTTATGTTGTATGTATGCATGGCAGCCATGTCTTGGTGGAGATTCCAAAACTTTGATGTTTGTGAACATCTCACCCGATTCATCTTCAACTGGAGAGTCACTTTGCTCCCTTCGTTTCGCCGCCAGAGTTAATGCCTGCGAGATTGGTATTCCACGGCGTCAGACTTCTACCAGATCCTTTGATTCTCGTTTAAGCAGCGGCTAAAAGAACACCCATACTAATACATTATCCATGACCAAAGTAACTGTTATTTGTGATGCTTTTGACGGGATAAAGAAAGGACTCTTTGACCAATGTAACTGGGGTTTGTAATGTTTTGGAAGAGATAAAAGTGTTGTCCTTGACCAATGTAACGGTTCACTTTTATTATAGAATTGAGGTTGTATAAAATGATTGTAGAGGCTAACCTTTAGCCTCAGTGGTGCAACTAATTTGTATCATTTAGCTGTGATATTATAATAACAGTCTCTTGATTGTATTTTTTTTTAAATATTTTGATTATAACTGCAAATAATGTTTGAATTTTTTTTCTATAACCTAATCTATAATATCTGCAGTATTTATAATAATGCTTTTGAAAGTTTAACTCCACGATTTTACACATGGATAACTAATAATTATCAAAATAATAAATATGCTAATTATAAGAAATATTTAAAAAATTATGACTAACAATATTTGAAAAAGAATTAATGTTAGTTTTAAAATGTTTGATTAGTATAATTTTGATATTACTTAACTAGCTAATTTTTTCTAATTTAGTTTGTTAATTATCTGAATAGTAAAAATGATTATATACATCAACATTAATTAATAAAAATTATTTAGGATTTGAATTGAAAAATAAATCAATTTGGAATAAATTGGAGAGAGATATTGTTAAAACCAGCTACTTAGTTTGATTCTGTTATTTGAGCATATGTGTGTGCTATTTCCTTTCGGGTCCCTTCTCATATTTTCTTCTGTTATCTCTTAATTAATTATTTCTTGTTAAATCATGTTTATTTTTTTCTTTCATATTATGAATGTACATTTGTATGACAATTTTTTAGTTAAGCGGTTTTATTCTTTAATTAATAAAATATAATTTATTTATTTATTTAGTAAGATAAATAATTAAATACTTTTTTATTTAAAATAATTAAATATTTTTTAAATAACAGTTATATATTTTTAATATTATTTTTATAAAAATATTTATATTTTAAATTTTGGTATTTATTTGTTTTTAATTAATTACTCATTAAAATAATAAGATTATGTATTTTAATTAATAAAAAATATGAATACACCATAACAAAAGAACGGTGCGTGTTTTCCCTGGTAGATATAAAAAGAAGGTAAGTGTTTTAGTTAGTGGATATACAGCTAATTTTGATCAAGTAGACTAATATTTTATAGTTTTCTTTTTTTATTTTTATATAATTCTCCATTTTCTTTTATGCAACTGAGTACAGATGTAGGTTTGTTTTGTTGTATTGGCTAATGACTAGAGAATATAATTATCAATATATTAACATTATTAGTCTAACATGTCCAACAGGAGAATGCTCTCTGGAGCTGTTTATATAATGAAAAAAGAATCAAATTTTACACGAGATATTTGTGCTAAGAAAGTATAATTTTTTTTTAAGTTTCTCTCCCTTTTTTTGTTTAAAAAAGGAGAAAGGAATAATTTTGTGTCGTTTGATATATAGATTATTGGAGAAACTTCTCGACCGACCCATTCAAACCAAAACAGGAACCCATAGAGTGATGAATGGTGAATTATTAATTGATTTTTCAAAACAGAATATATTCTCCAAATCTTTTTCTTTTATCTCTTTCATTGCTTTTCTTGAAAACATTTCTTTTCCATCTATATCTTTCACAGTGTACTCTTGCGCTCAGTAAATAAAAAGTGCATTGATAAATAAAACAAAGTATTGAATTTGTTTCTATCTCTATCTCTGGTAAAAGAGATTGTCTTAGAACTTTTTTGGGTTATTTTTACAATAAATTCTGTATTAATTATTTTTAACAAAAATACTCCTTATTAATTTAGTTTATACATAAATAAATCCTATAAAAGCTTTCTTTTATAAAGAATTGAAAAATTAAGATTTAGCTTTAAAAAATTAAAGCTTCAATGTTATTAATATTTTTCCATACATTACAAGGATAATTAAGAAAAAATACAATAGGGATAAATTTAATGTCATAAATATAAATGTTATATATTTGCTTTGCTTGTATTATTTTTCTTAAAATATTTTTAATTAAATAAGTAGATTTTATTTTTTTTATATGTTTATGTTTTTGTTTTGTAGAAAGTGTATTTTGAATGAAATAAATAGATTTACTCTTTATGCGTTACTTTATTTCAATTCTTTTAAAAATAAATAATTTTTTTTACCTATTTTAATAAGCAAACTTGTTTTAAAAATTGCTTTAAAACACTGATTTTATTACATTGTATTTAAGGAGGATGTCTGTTTTATGACACAAGATTTTAGTTTGAATTAAACATATTCATGATCAATACTTTTGTTTTGTAATAGAAGAAGTTCCTTGTCTTGTAAGGTGGGTGAGAGGGGTACTTGGTGGGTCTGCCTAATCCATTTAAGATAGATTATTAAAAGATGAAGCCTCTCTTATCTAAAATTACCCTTATTATACAGATTAATATATTCTTCAGCTGAACACAGCAAGCTGCAAAGTTCCCTCCTTTGGAGCAAAGTCAATTAGGTGAGAAAATGGAAGCCTCAGAGCAGAACAAATCAAAGGTCGTGGTGATTGATTCTTTGCAGTCATGGGATTTCCATGTCACCCAGGCCACTAATCAGAATTCTCCTGTAAGATACTCATTTTCTGCCAAAATTTGGATCTTTTATTTATTTGTTCGCCCTGGTATGTGAGGAGTATGCAAAAGGGGTATTTGGGCTTCAAGTTATTTGCAAAGACCACTTTGGTTTTTGGATTTTGATTTTGGAAGTTTGTTTCAATTTGGGTTGCTGCCTTTCTTTCTTTTTCTTTCTTGTAGATAGAAAAGTAAAAATTATAATCATTTGCTTATGGCTTTATGTATTTTGTGGGATGGAACGACATAGGTTGTTGTTCACTTCACTGCTTCATGGTGCATACCGTCCGTGGCTATGGGTCCTGTTTTTGAAGGTTTGGCTTCAAGCTATCAGGATCTTTTGTTTCTCACTGTAGATGTTGATGAAGTCAAGGTAATAGCCCTCCCCCCTTTAACCTGATGCTTGTGGGCTTGAATTCCTTGTTAAATGTTTCTAGGTACACATTTTGGTAAATGCATACTCTACTTCTGCTTACATATTTGACCACATCATTAGTGATTCAAAAACATATACAACAGTTCATGCAAATGAGATAAGAAGAAAATGGAGGACAACCTGGTATAAGATGAATTGTTATAAAAAGAAAAAAAGGTTGTATATATGGTATCTCTTAGTTAATTACTACTTTCTGTTTCTTGTATGTTGGTTTTATGCCTGTATGAATGTGAGAGATGTGGGATGTAGTCTCTTCTGGGATTGATATCAAGGATTTTCTGATCAGTGTGACTCCATCTTTATCTTCTTCTTCTTCTTTGGATCTTACCACCCCTTCCCTCCGTGTGAGAGAGTGTTGTTGTGTTTATGAGCATTCCTCTCCAATCAGACTCACTAAAGAAATGCAAAAATTGCATGGCAACCACCACATCCAAGCCTTTATAATTTGGTAGGTCAGCATCATAGATCAATGATGCCATAGTGTGGGGATCTTATTTTTCCATGTTATATCTTTAAATGGATAATCGTTGGTTGGAATAGGACTAGAAACATGTGTTCAAGGTTAGTAGAACTTATGGACCTCCTTGTGATTCTTGTAAAATGTTTATTGAATGGGGTTGTTTAACTTACTTCAAGTAAAAATGGAGTCAAACAATCCTGTAGAGGATGATAGCTGCTATTAAGAAAATTGTGCCATCATCTTAATGTCCATAATTAATTGTACCAATAACCTTTTATGGGGTTGTTTGACTCCATTGTTGGTTGGGGCAAGTTGACAACAACTTATTGAATGCATTAACATATGAAACATGCATCCTAAGAAGTTTACCTAGTGCCATGTGGATAAGAATATGGTTCAACATTTGGTTTTGTTAATGTATGTTTTTAGCTTCGTGTAAGATCAGAAAGGTAGAATTCTACCTGCCTTGTACGTTCTATTCTCTCTTGTAATCCTTAAGATAGTTGAGCAACTTACACCCCTTGATTACTGACATGGATTTGAAGCACTGTTTAACATTTGGGGTTTGCTACTCAACAAAGAACTATATATGCACATATATATATGTTCTGCTGATAAAAAATGTTAATCTATGTTCTTCATGTTGTATTGACTCATTAGATATCATAGCAACCCTTTTGCGATATTATATTGATGCTTGGAGCATTGAAACAAAAAGTGAAGTCTTGTGTGATTTTCTCTAGTGCTTTGTTATTGTTTGATTATGGCAACTAAATATATTGAGTTTGTTTTGGGGGATTCAGGAAGTGGCCACTAAAATGGATGTAAAGGCAATGCCAACATTTTTGCTGCTGAAAAACGGTGCTGTAGTGGACAAGGTGGTTGGTGCCAATCCAGAAGAGATAAAGAAAAGGATAGATGGGCTTGCTGAGTCCACTAGTGTCTCGCTGGCATAGTTAAGCATCTGTGTGATATTCTATATTCTGCTGTTGCAAGTTGCTAAATATGCACTTGTGGTCCTGCACTGCCCTGTGGAATCCGTGTCAAAGCCTTTTGTGACGTTGTATTTTGAATAACAGTTCAAGAGTAATATTTGGTTAATGGTTAATTTGGTTAATGGTTGTATCCGCAGTTATTTGTGTCAACCAAATTTTACATTCTGTACTTTTGGTTACTGTGGTTTCATGATACTCTTCCCTTGGATATTGTGAATTCCCTGGTTCGTTTGCTAATGAAATATATATATGCATATTTTCAAGGTATTCTTTGTGTGAAATTGTGAGTGAATCCTTGCGTCGGTAGGATTATCTTTAAAATATATCAGTTTGATCACAATCTTTGTTTTTAGTTTTTAGACTAAAAAGTTATGTTTTTAGATTATATACTAATACTCCTTTATCCCTTTAAGTTAATGCAACATAAAATTATAGACTAAAATCAATTAAAATGTACGTGTATGTGTATGTTGTGTATGTGTATGCATATGCAATGATGTACAGTGTATGTGTAGTCACAGAATAAAGAGTGTATTGATATTAAAATATACTGATTTTATAACTGTATGTATTGATATTAAGCTCAATATTATGATTTAAAAACTAAACACTAATTTTGAGTCATTACATAAATTGCACTATAATTACTGCATTAAACTATTTTGAGTCATTGCTTAAACTTTATGTTTAGAAAGGAAGTGTCATGTTCGTAATTCTTTAGTAGAGAGTTTTATGAAGATGTTTATAATGGGACCAGTGAAATTGGAAGGGGAGGGAAGAATATAATGGAGGCCCAATACATAATATTATGCATATTTTAAGGGAAATATATATAAAATAAAAGAGAAAGTGAGTATGTGGTGAGAAGTGATAGTTAGATGGGTATTGATGTCACAACGTGAGTCTCTCGTATCAAACACCACCTTCTTCCATACATTTTTGTTTTCTCTGTACACACAAAACCATTCATCAAATCTTTGTTTGTTCCTAACTCCGGCAACCCTTTTGGCCGGAGATGAGTAACAGTGACTGGGTGTTGGATTATGATTATCTAGACAACATTTCCCTCCCCACTCTTCACCCACCCAATTTCTCTTGGTCTTCTTCCTCTCCTCTTCCCACCTTCAGGTTACTCCATACTTCAACCAATTATGCTTCCTCCACTTGCTTTCCACATTTACACCACTAGCTACATTACAGTTGTAACAATCTTTTAAGGAAGGAACAACCTTTTACTAATCCTAAAAAAAAAAACATAACCTTTTTCTTATGTTTCTACTTATTTCTTCTTGTTTTCCCTTGTCTTTCTATCTGGTTTAAGATGATACATTTGCTTCTTACATTTCTCATTGTCTTTTGCTCATAAGTGCATTCGAGTTTTGTATTAAAATGTTTGTACAATGGATAATGTGGACAACAAATTACTACTTTTACTTAACTTTCTGTTTTGTAATTATTTTGATTTTTAAAGATATTCAAAATTTTCCTCCCCAAAACAAGTGATTTTTTTAATGGTCACTTTTTGCAGTGTGGAGGTAGATGACCCGTTGGGAATTTCGGATGGTTTCAAGGAAAACGGGTCAAAAAAACGGTATGCTGTTAATGATTATAGTTTTTTGAGACTTTGATTTAAATCATTGTTTTGCCTTTGCTCTGATTTCATCTTATCATTTTGAAGAATTTGTTTGCTTCCATAAGCTTCGGTTAGTTGGTTTTATTTTCATATTATATATACCATTATCGTGGTTGGTTATTTCATGCCACATTTGTTCTTGGTTTTTATTTCATGCTTTTAGCTAGTCCCTATATTGTATGAGATATTTGGGCATGTAAGTCACAGCCCAAGGCCCAGTTAACATTGATGAAATTCTATAGTTACTAACAATTTTTTCGTGTACTATTATGTGAATATTTTTAAATTTTAAATAAACTTTGAAAATATAAATAAAATAAAAACATATAAAGGAAAAATATCATCCTTATGAAATCATTTTATTTTTATATATTTTCTTAATAATAATAAAACAAGTAATCATAACTTTTGAAATTGATTTTAGTGCTTGTAAAATAGATCTTTCAAGTAAAATGATTCACGTTTGGACAGTAAGTTTGTTATAAAATTTAATGTAGATTTTTCACTTCTTTACGTAAAAATTACCTTTTATCATTTTTAGCCAAACTGAAATTTTGGGACAAAACCAATTACATGGTTAATAACCAAACATTTATATCTTTATAAATCAAATTTACTTACTGTCAAAATCAATTCTGATTATTCTGAGCATCAAATCAAACACAATTATCTGTTCCTTACATATGTATCTATCTTTAATGCATGAGAGATTTTTTGTTTCTTCTATCATCTCATTAGTTGGCCTTTAAAATCTTGTTACAGTTTGAGGTCACCTGGTTCCAAAGCATGTAAAGAGAAAATGAGAAGGGATAGACTCAATGACAGGTATCTCTACTCTACTACACTTTTTCATTCATCCTCCCTTTATCTGCATTTTCTTTTATATGTTTTTCATCTGATCTATAACTCTGATGGGACTTGTTCTGAACACCGTTTAAAGGTTTTTGGAACTGGGGTCTGTCCTGGACCCTGGAAGGCCTCTCAAAATGGACAAGGCTGTTATATTAAGTGATGCAGTACGATTGGTGTCTCAGTTACGAGAGGAAGCTCAGAAGCTACGAGAGTCCATTGAGAATCTACAAGGGAAAATCAATGAATTGAAGGTGTGCAAATGTAACTGCATGACATGCTACTTCATACTTGGCATGCACATTTACTGGATAAATGCTAGCAACACCCTTTGTCTGATTCTATCACATTCTTTTGAACACACTTTTTGTTTAACAAGTTTCACTTGTAATTTGTATATGTTTAGATAAAATTTAATCAATGTTACCATAGTTTATTGCTGTATAACATGATGGTTAACCTTACCTATGACTATATACTTTTTTTGTGTTTGTGTATAGGCTGAGAAGAACGAGCTTCGTGAGGAGAAGCAGCGACTAAAGGCAGAGAAAGATAACCTTGAGAAGAAGATTGAGGCCTTCAGTTCACAGCCTAGCTTTCTTCCTGCATTTCCTGCACCAGGACAAGTTGTTGGTAGCAAGTTGGTCCCCTTCATGGGGTATCCAGGAGTTGGCATGTGGCAGTTTTTACCACCTGCTGCTGTTGACACCTCACAGGATCATGTACTCAGGCCACCAGTTGCATAACTTGCCAAAGCCACTGTTTTTGGAGAAACGGATTTATCTTCACTTTTTTTGTGCTTTTGCTTCTGCATTTGTGACATGTAGAAAAAAAGTCTTACTGATTATAGAGGCAACTTCATGATAACTTAGCAGCTTTCGGTAAATGCTCTCTTTAAATAAATTTCTCTTTAAAAGATGAAAATAAAGGTTTAAAATGAATTCAATTTTTCTAATCAACTTATGTACTCTAAGTACTATAAAAAATTATGTTAGGACACGTGATTTCGTCTTTATGATCCAACAAATCTGTTTCCAAATATGAATAGAGATGATTTGGAAGAGAAATTATCCATTCCATTGATCTCAGAATGAGAAAGTGTTGAATTAAAATACAAAGAGCAGTAGCCATGCAAGTAAGGGTCCAACAAACTCAAGTAATTTTAACAGATAACTAGGCAATTAAGAAATTGTTTTTAACACTGTATATAGTTTGAAACCCATATATTCCCCTGATTTTATAGTCTATCCAAAACTTTATGGCTCCAAAGATAGTCATTAGAACATTACTTCGAAACATCACTAAAGTAAGCGAGAAGACTAAGTGCTTCTGATTCGCCAAATCAAGTTAGCTTTTTGATGATTCCGGCAACAAATGCTCTTGAATAACAAATTCTTTTCTGGGATTCTTTCAGATAGTTGATGACCTCCTCAATTTTCTTATTCCCTTTTGGAAAGTATTCGCCCATTTACTTTGGTCAGAAAGATTGAACAAATAGGCATCGTTCTATTCACATGAATTTTAGGACGTTTTGATATATATTTCGCATGCATATAAACAAGATAAAGTTCAAGCATGTCCAATTCTAACATCTATTATAGATACCCTAACAATACGCATGTGGTCATACAAAATAAGGATTTGAATCCTCTCTAGTTACTTTGTCAAGTAGCACATTTGTCTTTTCCAATCTTGAAACAGAAGGTCCAAGATTATTCTCGATTCATGAGTACCTATGATATTGATGACATGAGAGGATACACAAACTGGTCTAACAAAACTGTTTTCAACAGGGTAGTTTGAACCCCATATATTCCCCTGATTCATAGTCTGTCCAAACCTTTATGGCTCCAAAGCTAGTCATTAGAACGTTACTCACAAACATCACTATGCTAACCGAGAAAACTATTATAGAGGCTCTTCCATACTTCCGAATTGCTCTCTGAACCACTAATAACCCAAGAAGTGATGCAACAAAAGACATGATGGCCAAGATTAAGGCAGCTTCTACATGTTCCATTCCCAACAGCAGATATTGCAATGCTGACATGGTAGCAGAAAAGAGAACCATGAAAGAACATGTAGCTGCTGTTACCTAAACACACAAAAATTGCTTGGTAAATACTACTAACTAGTTTACTTGCCAGTATAAACGACATTTAACAAAGCTTGTGAACTTACCTCAGGTTTTATACCAACCTGAAGAAGAAGTGGACTAATCAGCATTCCACCTCCAATTCCAAAGACACCACCCAATATCCCTGCTAATAGTGCCATTGACGGAAAAACAAATATATTTGATGGTCTATTTTTGGTGAGTCCTGGCACCTTCATATCAGTTAGCTGTAAGCAGAATGAAAACGAAAGAGTATGAGTAGATGAAGATTAGTGAAGAAAAAACTGTTTTTTCAAGCTTTGGTGCTTAAGAACCTCTTGAATAAGAGTTCGGTCTCTAAGGTTTTCTTTTCTAAATACAATCCAAGCAGTGAAAACCACAGCAAGAGGTATTTGAACCGATGACAGAATCCAGTATCCCACACCACAGGGCTCCATTTGTATGATTCCCTGCATAGTTTGAACAACTGATTCAAACTTAATTTGTAGAACAAGTTTAAGAAATTTATTGTTTTATAAAAAAAGTTATAATGATAACAAGCAATCTTCGAGCAACCCAATTTAGCAGATAAAATATATAATCTCAGTTTAATAATTCATACAATTTATAAATATATCCAAAATATAAATACTTAAATTTTTTTATCAATAACTAAAAGTATTTACTTTACTCTTGTACACTTTACAATCAGTGAGAAAAAAAAAAAAAAAAAATTTTTACTTTACTTTTTTACACTTTAAAATCCGGAAAAAAAAAAAAAAAAAAAAACTTTACCTGTCCATATCTGTTGCCACGGAGAAGATAGACAGAGAAAAAAGAGAACCAGATCAAAAGTAAGACCACCAATTTTAACCAAGGGATTCTCATATTTCCTTGAGGAGACAAAAGAGGCACAGCCACCTCAACATTTTTTGGCTCATTATTTTCTTTGTACAGGTGTACTACTGCTAAAACTTTTCTTTCTTCAATAGTCTCGTTTTCTAGCAGCCCCTTCTCAAGTTGATCAACTCCATTTTTCTTTATCTCATCAGATTCTGCCTTCCAAAACATCAACCCACTTCTGCAAGTTTTTAAGGTAGACCATGCAAGAAAGATGGCAAACAGTACTGTGATCAACCACTCTGGGAATACGAGGTTACAAATAACTCCAAGACTCACTCCCAACAACATGCATGGCTCTGATGAAAGAGCTATGTCATAGTCAATCAATGACTTGCCACCAAATTTAAGACTTGTGATGCACATATTGCACATAACGTTTGCAATTGACCCTCCTGTGACCATGAAAGCTGAGAGACTTGAAGCAGTTTTCATGTCTAAACCAGCCACAATAGATAATATGGGTATAAAAAGACCACCCCCACCTATTCCACCAGCACTGGATAAAGCAGAGGCTATGAAGCACAGAACTCCAGCCAGTACAAAAGGGCCTGACATAAGTATCTGGGATTGTGCTTCACCTCCCCACAGATAAATTTTGTCCAGGAAATTATCAATATTGATGATATTTGAAAAGGGTTGTTCTTGTTTTGCATTTGAAGGATCGAAGGCAATGAAGCTGAGAACTAGAAATATAAAACTTGGAGTACTCATTTGCTTTTGAGAGTTTGTTTCAGCAATGGTGAGGACTGTGGCAAGCTGAATGGCAGAATGACTTTATATAGAAATGCATGAACTGTGTTAACAATGCTTGTTGGTGGAAAGCAAAATGCATAACATTTCTTTTTTGTATACTATAAGTATAATACATCTTACCTATTTTCATATTTAAGAGAGAAAAATATACAATAAAACGTGATTTATTATTGTTGAAATATAGTAACATGGAAGTAATGTAATAACAATGGTACATAAGTAACATTGTTAGTAACATCAGTGCGATAGTGAAACACAGAAAGTGGTGTGAGGAAAGAACAAGATTTTAACTTAAAGTAGGGCTAATGCAAAACAAACAACAAATAGTTTAAATTGGACACTTGGCACAAAGCTCTCATTTTTTATGCAAAAGGTAAAGCTCTTCATAGTTAGTCATACTTGTAAATAATAAACTAATACACCTTTTAGTATAATAATTACAATTATTTTCTCCGTCTACTGTTTTTGGTTCCTACCAGCACCACTTTCTGTCGTCGTGCTTACAAGATCAAGAGATATGTAATACAAGTTTTTCATATGAAGATTATCACAGAACAAAAGTATATTTATAATAAGTGTTAGGGAGCATAAAGTTGGTTTGGTGGATTGAATCCTTAAACCGGTGGCGGAACCAAAAGAAACTTACCAGATGATGTCTACATGGCTGGATTGCAGTTAAAATATTATGCAAAGTATTCAAACTTGTATCATCATATGGGCTATATACCTAAATTATAATAATATCTCCTTACAGTTGCATGGGAATGTTTTCTAAGAATAAGTAAAATAATGAATACATAATTAATCTACACATGTTGATTTCACTACTTGTTAACTATTATAATGATTTTTTATTTGTGTGGAGCTTGATAATGTATCTATGTTATTTTAAAATTGTATTAATCGGTTAATTTATCTAATTAGTTATCTAAGTGTTCATTAACATATAATTAGGATATATTATGACATTATCAAAGTGTTCTCGAAATACTGTATATACAGATAATAAGAGTGAAAAGGTGATTAATTAACAAATTCATCTTTATGTTTTATTTTCAACTTTAAAATATAAAAGAAAATTATCTATCACTCGAGTTTGATCTTTTAATCTAAATTTATAAAAAATAGCAATTTACATGCTTGTTCAATATGATTATTTTAAAAATTAAGTATTTTTTTTAAAAACAAATTTTAATCTACTTCTTAACTAAATATTCTCTAAAAATATTCATTTCAAACAAACTAGTCTGTAATATATAGATTATTTGAGGGGAAAAAAATTGTTTAAATTATGTGATACAAAACTACTGAAATACTAATACCTAAATTGTAGAAATATAAATACGCAAGTAATAAAATATACGAGGATGTGTGTTTAGGTTGCTGATGGAAACGTGGCACAAAGACAAAAATTTCAGATATGTTCCTTCTCCTGACTCATCTGTGTCGGGTGATTCGGATGAAAACATGTATTTGTTTTATGTGTTTCTCAGAAGTTATAGATGACTGAATCTGGTTCAATTGTTTGGCTTAATTAGGGGAAAATCTAGATCACGTTGTCTTCCCAATAACTCCTGTTTCCTGTTCCTTCTGCAGTCAACGGTGTTTTCCATTGCAAATGTTTATCTTATTAACAACCTAAATCGAACTCAGTTTTAGGGTTTCAAAATATCCTCTTTTTATTTTTACCGATATAACTTTCCTTCATGCTTATGCCTCACCCAATTTAGAAGAAGCAGAAACATTAAATTGATAGTTGTTACTGTTACTGAAAAAAAAAAAATTAGCAGCTACTTTTTAGATATTTAAAAAAAAGGGAAAATATAACTTATGTTATTTATTATTATCGAAATCATTTTTCGAAAAATAGTCAAAAAAATATTTGTTAATTTTACATCATTTTGGAAAGTTGAATTAAGTGGACGAAAATTTTTAAAAGTGATTTTAATAGAAAAAAAAATAACAAATGGACTCTTGAGTCTTCCTACACAATGTTTAAGAATCCGTAGATGGAATCACCACAGGAAATTGGTGGAAGTGGAAGGAGCTTCTTTTTTGTGTGGTGACGACCTGGGAGGTACGGACAATATCTTATATATTTTACTATAACAAGTATTTTTTTACTTTTATTTTCTAAAATTTTAAATAGAGTTATATAAAGATAATTTTTTAGATAAAAATTTGATTTTAAAATATAATCCAAATAATTTTTTAAATAATTAACGTTTCTCTCATGACTTTATTTTGTTTACTTCATTAAAAGAACATTCAAATAAAAATCATGTAAAAAGGGTAATGGGATATATGTGAATTGAAGGTTTTAATGCTCATACTCACCTTCTTAAAGCAAGTGATTAAAATACTAAAATTCATTATCTGAACTGTATTCATTATAGATACACAGTTAATATCTATTACAAATCTTAGTTAAGAAAGGTGAATTTTCTTACCATCCTAATTGTGCCTAAGTTTTGAGTTAAGATTAATTTTAGAAAGTTGGGAATATGTTTAGAAACATACCCCGAGTCGGAAAAATCCTCACAAGACTTGTCTTCTTGAAAAAATATACTGTACTATTATATTATTTTGAATAAATAATACATTTAGGTATTTCCTATATTTAATTTAAATATATGATATATAACACTAATTAAAAACAAATTATACTTTTTTAATCATGTAATTTTAATTTTATTACTTTAGAGGAGCTGCCAGCTGGTGATGAACCTACAAGGTGTAGGCTCAATAAAAATCCTTTTAAAAAATGGCTTCTTTATGATAAAAGTCTGTGATATGTATTTTAATAACCAGTGGAAAGAACAAAGAAAGACGTGGATAAGATTTGAGCTATTAGCTTCTTTCTTTCTTCTGTTTATAGTCAACATGAATAATTAATTTAATCACCTGTTTATTAAAATTATTATAATCAATCAAAACAATAATATTTTGATAAACTTGTCTATAAAAGGTCACAGAAAAAAATTTATAAATTTAATTAGTTCTTTTAAATGTGCAGCTATTTGTATGACATTGATGTATGGCTAAAGGAACTTTATTGTTTAAATATTTCCACGGCTAAAGCCTCTGTCACACACAGGAGAAAACGACGACAACTAAAGCTTTAAATAATAACTTGACTAAGCTGAAATATTTGTTCAGTTTCCACTTAATATTACTAAGCACTTATGAGTAATTAAAAATAACCTGAAAGAAACCTTAAATATCAAGTTGCAAATATAACATTTTTTCAACCAAAGCAGATATCATTTTATGTTCCATGTTAGTTGACAACTTGTGTTTGTGTCTGATAGTATGAAAGTTATCCACACGTATAGTAATGTATATATATTGTATCTTTCTATGATCACTTTTATTATTTTTTTTTATAAAATAATATTCAATGTAAAAGCCTCAATACATTTTTTTTGTAATACTTAGAAGATTAACTAATTTTCATTTTACTTCTATATTTAAGGCAGGATTATCATTCGACAGACACATCTATAATATTATATCAGTATATAATACTTTTTAAAACATTATTGTTTCAAAATACATGTTTTTTTAGTTTAATACGAAAGTAAGAAACTAAAAATAATAATTTCAGATTTTATAAAATAAAATAATTTAAAAAATGAAGTCCATTCATTTCATAAGAAAAAGTACTTAGGTTAACATAAAGGTAAAAATTATTCATTAAAGTTAAAATACATTTATTTTATAAAGAATACAGATATGTTTGAACTTCTTTTAGAAATTTAAAAGGATTTAAACTTGGGCAAAAGATCAATGCTAAGAATTGGTCAAAATTAGGTTTAACAATCTTTGGAAGCATGTTAGTGGAATATCCTACCCAACTTTCTACCTCTATGTATTTAAAGTTTTGAACTTCCAAAGTTGAAAGCACAGTTCATATATGACCAACTTTTTCCTAATCATTTTTAGAAAATAAAAATATAAAGTAAAAATAAAATTATTATTTTATAAGTTAAAATTAATTTGTATCTAAATTAATTTATAAAAAAACCTATTTTCTATAGTTTTCTTAATTTTTATTTAGAAAAATGTTAATTTTATTTATTTGTATATATTTTTAAATTTCTTATGAAAAGCCTAAACGGTGAGGTGTTCACATGTCAATTGCTATCAGTAAAAGTTAGGTAAATGTAGAGAAGAAGAACCTGATTGCACTTTAGTGAGTGGAGTTAATCTTCTCTTGTGATATTATCACTGTGATGTTATTCAAATAAGATTTAATACTTTATATATATATATATATATATATATATATATATATATATATATATATATATATATATATATATATATATATATATATATATATATATATATATTTATATATATATATTT
>Ga0099825_1003098_pt1 | contig 22201 bp, 15 predicted proteins | sample SiratroredBW_FD_76838 | JGI IMG/M metagenome (GOLD analysis project Ga0099825, IMG submission 76838) | Root nodule microbial communities of legume samples collected from California, USA - Siratro red BW | ecosystem: Host-associated > Plants > Roots > Nodule | place: USA: California | collected... | reverse complement strand
TCTCTTTCTTGGGAAAATAAATATTTTAAAAAAATCACACTCAGATTACTTATTTAATTAAAGGTACCGTCTTAGGACGGGCGTTGTGGGGGTGCTAACACCTTCCCCACACGTAACCGACTCTCGAACTCTAAATCCGGTTTTGCGAACTTGTCTTATCTTGTTTTTGGTTTTCCATAGTTTTTCCTAATAAACTATGGTGGCGACTCCTCTGTTTTATTAAAACTAAAAAATATTGTTTTTGTTCGTCGTCCCCGTCGTGACCCCGGTTGCTACAAAGGTGAAGAAGTTTAAAAGCTTTTTTAATCATGGTAGTACATCATCTTCACCATTTGTCACTTGTTTTTATTGTTTGGAAAGAGGCCATATAGTTAGACTTTGCAGAGCTAGATTGTATTATTTGCCTAAAGGCCTTGTGAAGTGGGTTCCCAAGGTACCGTTAACATGAATGGACCCAAGTTTAATAGAGGACCAACTTTTGCAACTTAACTTGTTTTGCAGGGACTTTGGATAGCCAGGAAGCAGCTATGGTACCTTAACAGTGGTTGTTCAAAGCATATGACAGGCAATGCTTCAAAGTTTACTAACTTAAAGATGAGGCAAGAAGGCTTTGTGACATACGAGGATAATAACAAAGGAAGAATCCTTGGTAGAGGTGATGACGGGAGTCATGACTCGATAATAATCAAGGATGTGCTGTTGGTAGATGGACTAAAGCATAACTTGCTAAGCATCAGTCAACTATGTGATAAAGGCTATGAAGTTACATTCAAGCTAGACTTGTGCCTTATATCGCATACATCAACACGCCAAACCTTGCTTATTGGTAAAAGAGTAAATAAAATTTACATGCTTAACATTTGTGACATTGCATCTAGCATGACTTGTTTGCTCTCCAAGAGTGATGATTCATGGCTTTAGTATAGAAGGTTAGCACATATTCACATGCATCATCTAGATAGACTTGTTTCCAAAAATCTAGTGGAGGGACTACCTATACTCAAGTATGAGAAAGACAAAATATGTGAAGCTTGTCAAAAAGGAAAACAAACTAAAAATGTTTTTAGAACCAAAAACTTTGTTTCCACTACTTATCCCCTTGAGTTGCTTCACATGGATCTGTTTGGTCCTTCTCGCACTATGAACTTAGCTGGTAACTAATATGGACTTGTCATAGTTGATGATTTTTCTAGATTTACCTGGACATTGTTCATTGTATCCAAAGATCATGCATTCACAACTTTTAAACATCTTGCCAAAGTTTTAGAAAATGAAAATAATTGACATATTTCTTTTATAAAGTCTGATCATGGGGTGAGTTTGAAAATGAAAGATTTGAAATTTTTCGTAACAAACATGGCATAAAACACAATCTAAGAACCCCACAGCAGAATGGAGTTGTGGAGAGGAAAAATCATTCTTTGGAAGAACTTGCTCGAACTTTGTTAAATGATTCTAATCTTCCAAAGTATTTTTGGGCAGATGCTATGAATACAACATGTTATGTTTTAAATTGTGCTTTGATTAGGCCTATTTTGAAAAGACCCCATATGAGCTTTATAAGGGAAGAAAACCAAACATTAGTCATTTTAAAGTGTTTGGATGTAGATGTTTTGTTTTAAATAATGACAAAGATAATATTGGCAAGTTTGATGCTAAAGCTGATGAAGGTATTTTCATTGGTTATTCTTCTCATAGTCATGAATATAGCATTTATAATAAATGTACTATGACCGTGGAAGAATGTGTGCATGTGGTATTTGATGAATCTAACCTTGATCTACAACATGTGTATAAGAACAAGAAAGAGGAAGAGGAAAATAGTAGTGAGTTGTTGCAAAGAAACAGTAAGCTGATTCAAAATGTTTCTGATAAAGAGTCAGTTGAACAACAAGCACCAACTCATGAAAGAGTACCTCCTGCACCTACGAGTAATGGAGACCTACCAAGAGAATGGAGGACTCTTAGGAACTTATCCCTAGACAACATCATTGGCCAAATAGAACATGGAGTTCCTACTAGATGCACATTTAATAATTTTTGTGAAAAATATGGAGTTTGTATCTCAGATTGTACCTACTTCTATTGATATTGCTTTGAGTGATGATAAATGGATTGATGCTATGCATGATGAATTGAACCAATTTTCAAGGAATAATGTTTGGGTTTTAGTTCCTAGATCGCCTGATATGCATGTTATAGGCACTAAATGAGTTTTTAGAAACAAATTAGATGGGTATTATAGTTAAAAAATAAAGCTGGGCTGGTAGCTAAGGGGTATAATCAAGAAGAAGGAATTGATTTTGGTGAAACATATGCTCCTATGGCTAGACTAGAAGTTGTTAGATTGTTGCTTGCGTATGCATGTTTGTGTGGTTTTAAACTTTTTCAAATGAATGTGAAAAGTGCTTTCCTGAATGGTTTTATAGATGAGGAAGTATATGTCTCACAACCACCAGGTTTTGAGGATCACAACCATCCAGATCATGTATAAAAACTGCAAAAAGCTCTTTGTGGTTTGAAGCAGGCTTCGTGGAAGTGGTATGAAAGATTAAGCAACTTCCCAACTTTCCAAGGCTATGAAAGAGGCAAAGTTGATAAAACTCTTTTCATTAGAAAACTTAATTCCGATATTAATCTAGTACAAGTGTATGTTGATGATGTCATTTTTGGTTCTACTAATGAAAATCTTGTCAAGAGTTTGTGTCAGCTATGCAGGGGGAGTTTGAGATGTCCATGATGGGAGAATTAAACTTCTTCCTTGGATTGCAAGTGAGACAAATGGAGCATGGGACATTTTTGTGTCAATCTAATAAGAATAATAATAATCATAATATTATTATATAAATTCTGTGGCGCAGTGGTCAATATTATTAATATTTGTAATAACATTAACAATAATCCTAAATAATAAAAATAATGATAAATAATAATAACAAATAATGAGATAAGTAGAAAGATATAAAAATAATCTTCATAATAAAAAAATTAAAAATAATGATAAATAATAATAACAAATAATGAGATAAGTAGAAGGATATAAAAATAATCTTCATAATAAAAAAAATTATGATGTCACCCATAGATTATACCTACGTAATAAATTTTGTAGGAAACACGAAATTGAATTACCCATCAATAAAAGTTGGTGGAAAATTTACCTACGACCTCATTACCTACGGATTTTGACCCATCAGTAATCCGCGGGTAATGTCTGATTACCCACTGATTTTGGTCAATACTTACAGATTTTGGCCATAGGTAAATCCAGTTTTTTTTTTTTTGTAGTGATTGGTTTAGAGAGATGAAACATAGGGATAGTAAACTCTTAAGGGAGTAGAGACGTGAGTGGGTGAATGGTTCTAGATGACTTTTGTCGGAACCAGGGTCGTGGCAGAGACGGCGAAATAAAATTATATGTTTTAAATATAACATAGAAAATGAGGTGTCACCATAATTTATTATGGAAAACTATAGAAAAACCAAAAATGAAAATGGTCTGCAAATCTAGACTTCGATCTGGGAGTCGATTACGTGTGGGGAAGGTATTAATACCCCCACAATGCTCATTCTAAGACGATATCTCTAATCAAATGAGTAAAACGAGTGTGATCTATTGAAATATTTATCATTTCCCAAAATAAAATAAAATAAATGCAAGTAAAAGACAGAAAATATTTTTTTTTTATTTTTTGGGTCTGACAAGATTTGTCATTGCTCCTACGTATTCCCATCTATGATAGAAAATTAGGGTATACGTAGTACTATATAGGAATTATGTGTTTCGTGTTTGGGTATTTTCTAAGTTTTTATATTTTTTTTATTATAATTTTTTATTTTATTTATTTTTAGGTGTGGAAAATTTTTGTTTATATATTTTTTAATTTTAGAGAACTGGTTTTATGACTTTTTAACAAGAATTAAAATCAAACTAAACAGATATGGGATAAGGCATTCAACCCAAAAAAAAAATACGGCTAACGCATGCGATGAACGCATATGGAAGTGACATTTGACAAAGGTGAGGTAGCTTGCAAATATGGCTATGGCTATACAGATACGGATATGGGTTAGAAATATGGCTATATGTTGTAAAGAGGCAAATATGGCTATACATATACGACTATATGCTGTAAAGATGCAGATATGGCTATACAGATATGCTTATGGGCTCATATTTGGCTATGGCTATTCAGATACGGTTATGGCTATAAAGATGCAGATATGAGAGTCACAGTGGTAGCATCAGCAGTGACGAGAGAGAATTAAAGTTGTTGTTTTCCTTTCCTTTTCTCTTCTACTTTTTTTTATGGATTTTGATTAGTATGTTGTTTGTTATTTATAAGAAGAGGGGTGATTGCGTAGCTTGAAGTATCTTCCTTATCAAAAGGCAGCAGTGGAGATACTTGAAAAGGTAGAATAGGCCTGTGTCTATGGACAATAATGAATCCCAAAGTTACAGAAAATCATAGCACAACAAACATGTTTTACAACACAAAGTACATGCAGGAATTGAACACTAAAACATATTAAAAACTTACGTGATAGTAATACTACATTTGTAGAACATCAAGTCATAGAAAACATACCTATTTCTCTTTAAGTTAGCAGTAAATGACAAAATTGAAGCGTCAAACGTAGCCCAATACTTTTCGGTACCAAAGCCAGCAATGAAACGTGACAGTATTTTCATTCAACTCTATCGATTTTCTCTCTCTCTCTCTCTCCCTATGTGTGCAATTTTCTTACGTTTTGAACGTTCTCCAAAAAGTTCTCAAAAGAAAGGTCCTCCTTTATGTGCATGTGTGAGTGTTATATAAAGATGTGTGTGATTTTTTCTAAATTGGAAAAAAAAATTGTCTTAAAATGATAAAATATGATTCTTTAATTGTAATAACTGTGAAAAAAAAAATCCAAATGCACCCATAAATAACATTCCAAATTCAGAAAAAATAAAATTAATAAGAACTAAAATGAAGGAATTAAATTCTGAATAGGAACTTTATATTCTAAAACAAATCAAATACAAAATAAAAAACCTAAAGTTAAAATTAATCTAAAAATTAAAAATCAAAAAAACCTGTAAATAAATAAAAATCATAACTTCCTCAATTAAAATGCAAATTAGTCGTATCCTTTCCTTTTTTTTTAACGTTAATTACTCCCATTTCCCATCTCAACCAATTTCTTCTTCTCCTTTTCATTCTCTTTCACTTCATTGCCCTTAGCTTCTTCTATTTTTTTTATTCTTTTAAAAATTAATTTTTATGTTTTTTTTTTAATTCTAAAACCTTTTTTTTTTCTTTTTTCAGAAACGTTAGTAATTAGTAACCAAAAAAATTGTTTCTTTCTTTCTCTTTTTATACTTTAGATTTATTTCCTTTAGTTTTTTCTTTTTTTTTAAAAAAAAATTCTCTTTTTGTATTCAACTTTTTTATTAATTAAAGCCTTGTATATTTTTATTTTTTTATTATATATTCAAATGTTTTTTTATTGTTTCTCTTTGTTTTTTAATTGTTATTATTATTTCTATTATTTGTTTCTTAATCCTGCACACATTTTTTTATTATTATATTTGTTATTTTTATTTTTTTATTTCAAAAGCCTAAATTAAACAAACATTTTTTCTTTTCTTATTATTATTATTATTTATTCTATTAACTATATTAAAACCCATTTTTTTATTTAAATTTTTTTATTATTATTATTTTTTTATTTTAAATTTTTCTTTGATTGGAACCCATTTTTAATTTTATTTGCTCAGACAAAATTTGGTGTTGACAGTTGTCCATCTTTACTTCAATTTTACTAGGTAATTTGAAAATAGAATTTTCACATTATTAGGGTAAAAGGTAAGTATTTCGTTTGGGACTTCTTCTTTTTCTTTTTTAAGAGATTGAGACCTCAATAGGTCACACACCGAAATAGGTTGAGACCTTGCATAACAGCGGGTCACGCACCAAAATAGATAGAGACCTTTTGTAACAGCTGGTCACGTACTTAAATATTTGTTTGTTTTCATTTTTCATTTTTCATTTTTTTAAGAGGGTGAAGGTCATGTACGAAAATAGGTCGAGACCTTGTGTAACAGCGGGTCATGTACGAAAATAGGTCGAGACCTTGTATGGGAATCAATCACATACCTAAATATGTCCAGATCTCGCATAGCAATGGGTCATGAATAAAAATAGGCCTAGAGCTCGCGTAGCAGCGGGTCACGTACCTTAATATTTGTTCGTTTTCGTTTTTTGTTTTTGAATTTCTTGTTTTTTGAATTTTGATTTTGTATTTTTGATTTTTTGATTTTTTTTGTATTCTTTTTTGAATTTTGGAATTTTGGAATTTCTTTTTGTATTTTTATTTGAATTTTGAATCTTATTTGAATTTTTGTATTTTTATTTTGAATTTTGAATTTTATTCAAATTTTGTATTTTTATTTTGATTGCATGAGACTTTAATTATTAATTTTTTAAAAATGTTTCCTGTTTTTTTTTAAATGACAATGCATGAATTCACAAAAATTTAGTTTCCAAAACTCTTTGTATGTACGAATGGGATTGTATTAATAAATGCAAAAAATTATCATTATTTTTTTCAAAAGTTTTTTTTTTCAATTGTGAATGTAAATACCAAGGGTATACGGATATGTTAAAAATGTTTTTATCAACATTTTTTATATTTTTAAAAGATTTTTTTTTTAATTTCCAGAGTAGCTACAAATTTTTTTCTTTTTTTTTTCAAATTCTTCTTAATGATAAAATATGTAAAAATATTACATTTTCAAAATGAGAATGTAAACTTTTGTCCAAAATTTTTGAAATGGAAAAAAAATGTACAAAGATGTTCTTTTTTTTTTTAATTTTTTTTTTCAAATTCTTCCTAATGAGAAAATATGTAGAAATATGTTTTTAATGTTTTTTTTCGAACGAGAATATATGTTTTTTCATAAAAAAATTCCTTCAAATGAGAATATATGTACAAATGTAAGAAACTATTTTTTTCAAAATTTTTCGACGAGAAAATATGTATATATATATATATTTTTTTACAAAACGAAAATGAACTTTTTTCAAAATTTTTGAAATGGGAAAAATATGTACAAAGATATTTTTTTCATTTTTTTTTGGAAAATGAAGGATATTGCGAATTTCAAGCTAGTAGTGTCAACATGAAGGTAATTATGAACTTTTCATTGGAAACTCGGCTTTGATGCATGCTTGAACCCATAGGTGAATGACAAATGTAGGAAGGAGAATATGAGACATTTGGAGGAATCTGGGATTGCTCGGCCTCAAGTAGGTTATCAATCGCATACTCTTTCCAAAAGAGAAACGCTTCACGCGAGGTAAGAGTGCCCCGGTTTTGGTCTTTTGGGTAGATTGGATGCAAATGGAATGATGCCACTTTATATCGATGTTTCTCGCGTGCTCTTTTGAGAGTTTAATAAGTACATAGTACACGTGCGAGAAAAATTGTCCCAGTTTTAGTGTGCCGAGATGGATTGGATGCTAATGTGAAGGGTTTACTTGAGAAGCATTGTGAGCAACTATTTTCGATGAAAGTGGGGTCAGTGTGTAAAATATGTTTCTGAAGAGGGGAACAATTTATAAGAAGAAACTCATACAAACTACTCCAATTTGAATGTTCAAGGGTGATAATGAGGTAGGGGTTAAAGGTAGCTTTGTAGGGTAAAAACGGGATGGTAGGGTATGGATGAAAAATGATTGCCCCAATTTTGTTTTCTTCTCTGTTTCTTTACTCTTAGTTGGCTTGTTGATTGGTATCTCCTTTCTAATGGAGACACTCTAATATTCTTCTCTTTCTTTTATTTACTTTTTCTTTTTTGTTTTATTTATTTTTGAATCGTATTAGCAGTCACATTCATTTGTTACAAAGTTAAGCTTTATGAAAATCAGAGCAATCATTCTCCAATCAATGTAGACTTTATTAGGCTTGTAACGTGGTCAGGGGTTAAAGGGTTGTGAAGAAAAGAATATAAAGGGTCAAAATATTTATGGGTTTATTATTATTATTTTGATAAAGAAACGTGACCATATATCATCTTAAATCATGATTGCTCGATTTTTAGAGAGATTAAATATGGAACAAAATTCAATGACTACCAACACGAATAATTTTTTTCACGTTTTATCTTTTGCTTGGATTGCCCTTGCGGGTTTTCAATCTAACAGACTTTTATTATTTTCTTTTAAATACCCCTGAAGAACGGAGATCAGAAATTAGTTATTCAATCAACCAAGAGTAACCTGACATTCATGCGCTAGTGTGATATTCCTGTTTTTCTATTTCGGGCGATAATGACAGCAATTGAGGCAACTCCTTTCATTTTAGGGATAAGGGATGAGGAAAGGCTAAGTAACATGCATGCAAATGCCCCTTTGGAAAAGTTAATTTTTTTCTTTCATTAAACATTTTGCTTCTGGAGCATCCCTATTTTATTGTTATGAATTTAACGATCCATGGACAAATGATTTATCACACGACATTTTATTAAAAACTATATTTTAGACTTCACCAAAATAAATAATTTCAAAATAATACAGCAGTACAAAAGAAATGCATCCCTATTTTTACACAAAACTCAGTATCATTACGGAATCATATTAAGCATAGAACTTGTTAAATGTGTCAGAATTGGCCAGCAAAGGTAACTCTTCCCCATGCATCCTTGTGAGGATCAGCGCTCCTCCTGAGAATGTTGTCTTTATCACATAAGGGCCTTCATAATTTTGGATCCACTTTCGTTTGCTATCCTTTTATATTGATATGATCTTCTTGACTACTGAGCCTGCTCCCCGTCTTTATTTGGTACTGAAACAACATTTGCCACCCATTGGGGATATTTTGCTACTGCTAAGAAATCTGTGTTGAACTGTTTTTCTACCCCCTTTTTTATCTTAAGTGCCATATGAGGTTTCATTCTTCTTAACTTCTATTTAACTGAAGGACAATCCGGCTTAAGAGGTAACTTACGTTGCACTATGTCGGGATCCAAGTTAGGCATATCTTGGTAGGACCAGGCAAAGACATCCTTGAATTCCTTCAAGAGAGTATACAACCGCTCTTGTGTTCCCTTTATCATGTTGGTGCTGATTTTGACCCGTTTTTCTTCTCCTTCTCCTAAATTAATTGTCTTGACATTTTCTTGATGTGGCTTTATTTATCCGATTTCTTGTTCCACTAATCTCAACAATTCTGGAAGGGTTTCACACTCTTCTTCGTTACCATTTTCCGATTCGTCAATAGGGAGCGTGAAATTAAGGTGTGCAGTATTTGTATTAAAATTGTCATGTATGCATTATTCAATTTTATGAAAAAATAAATAGACAAGAAGAGAAAATATAAAAACACAAATTTATTGAAAAATGTGCTCATATTATTGATTAGTTTATTAAAAATGTGAAGTTTCAAAACAAAATAAAAGTTTCAAGATTCAACGCTCCTTCCTCAGGAACTTCTTCAATTGTTGCTACCTAACCAATATTAATCCATCCTGCACTTTGAAATGTCTGCCTTATATCACATAAGGTAACTCCTCTCTTTCTTCTACTACCCTTTTCTTGTCTGCACATGTGGGTATGTACCCTAGGCCATATTTCCCTTTATTCTAAGCCAATTTTAGTGGGAATGCCAATCGTTGACCGTCTTTCCCATCCCACTATCATACTTGTAACCTTCTTTAAACATGGTTCTAGCTGTCATTAGTGAGGTATTCGACAAGTTGGGTATTGATCTAGGCAGATCAATGTATGGAGTGTTCACAACCTCTAAGGCTTGGAAAAAAGTTTCTAGAGCCTCTTCAGTGGTTTCAATGTAGGGAGTAGGCAATGGTCCACTCATTAGCAAATCCTCCTCTCTGGAGACTATAATTAACTTGTCGTGAAATACAAACTTAAGCTTCTGGTGTAAGGTAGAGTGTACCACGCTGGCAGTATGTATCCAAGGTCGCCCAACTAGACAGTTGTAGGTTGGTAATGTATCCATTACCTGGAAAACTATTTGAAAGGTACATAGCCTCACTTGTATAGGCAGCTCAATTTCACTAGTGACCACTCTTCTACTTCTATCAGAGGCTCATACATTTATACAACTAGGGCATAAGTGAGCTTCATCCCAAGGAAGCTTGTCCAACATGGTTTTGGGCATTACGTTCAGGGACGAGTCATTCTCAATGAGTACTCTTGCTAGGATGTGATCCATGCACAGAATAGATATATGCAGTGCCTTGTTGTGACCCCTTCCTTCTGAAGGTATCTCATTCTCAGTGAAAGTAAGGTAATCATTGGTTGTGAGGTGGCTAATAATTTGTCACGACGTCCCAAATTAATTAACAATATAATAGATTTAGAGTACTATATAATTACGTAAGGATTTAATTTTTCCTTTATTAAAAAATTAGCAGAAGGTGATATATGTATAAGATATGACTTGTGAAGAAAATGTTTAATTATTAAGAATTTCTGATTAGTTATACGTAAAATTTTCGAGCAAACATAAGTAAAGGAGTTAATATGAAAACATATATTTATAAAAAAAAGGTAATTGGTAGAAGTTACCAAATAGCCGTGAATTAAGAAAAACAGAAACGAAAAGAATAATAACATAATGTTTACGTTCATGATATTTTTCATTCTAAAAGTTGTTTTAAGAAACTTAAGATTAGGCTTAATAAGAAGTGTATGATTTAAAATTTACATAATTTAGTTTAATTGTTTGCGTAAAAATAACAATCAATGAACATTCATCACTATAATAATTTCAATTAGAGAAAATTAACTCATTTATATTTTCAGAAGTAACGACAAAATTCTTATTACATTAAGTTGATTTTTTATAGCATATTTATTTTACACTAAAATCACTACATTAAACAGTATATATACACCCTTCTATACAATATATATATATATATATATATATATATTACAAAAGGTTATATATATTACACAAAATTACTCATAATATTATACAATTTTCTTAATATTATTCCTCTTATATTGCTGGCGGGACCAGGATACCCAAGAGTTGTATTCACGACTGGTGGCATGAACAAGGTCACTACACGGGACCGCCCAATACCAAGGAAATGTCCTCATAATGATTCAAGGAAAAGATAGAGTGTGCCATTCCCCAAAAAGAAACAAAATTGTCCACAACGTGTACTCCACTGTTCCCATGAAAATATGTTGTGATGTTTGCGATAAAAGAATTCAGAAAATTTAGGACATGCATCGACTTTAAATCTTAAGATTTAATTTGATTCATATTGAATAAAAAAAGAAGAAAGAGGGATATGTGAGATATATGTACGTTTTGAAAATTATTATAATCAAAGCAATAAAATGATAATTAAAGAGTATTCAATTAACAAAAAATAATAATTATTTACATTGTACTATGACTAATTCAATTATGGTATTGCCATAACCATATTTATCAATAATATACACGTAATATGAATAACACAATAATAATGTTGGAATCACAAGAATAAAATAGGATTCACAATTGTAGTAACTAGTCATGATAAATGAGTAATCACACCACAACCTTATTCTCCAACCAACAATCTTCTACTCATTTAAATCTCCAAGGAATTAAATCATCCAGTCGCAAATATTCCAACAACACAACATGATCATGTATGGACTAATTAATGACCATTACCATAAACATACAAAAATATTATAGCTTGAAATTTATGAGAGGAAGAATTCTAAAAGGAATTGCAAAATAAAGAATGTGTAGTATTCAAAATAATTATAAAAATCACAATTCAAAATAATAATTGTGATTAAAAGAATAAATATATGAAAGAGTTAAGAAGTTTTGAAGCTTAGTGATACCTCACCGAAAACAGTGAAAATAAATTATTATTTTTTTATTATTATTACTATTATAATTATTACTATTATTATTATTATTATTGTTGTTATTATCATTATTGTTATTATTATTATTATTATTGTTATTTTATAATAATAATTATTATTATTATTATTATTGTTGTTATTGTTGTTATTATTATTATTACTGTTATTGTTATTATTACTGTTATTGTTATTATTATTATTTATGAATGTATCAATGACCGAATTTTTGATCGAACCTGTGACCAAATTAGTGACAGAATTTGTGATCGAATTAGTGACCAAAATCTGTGACCGAATGTGTGACCAAATCAGTGATTAAAATCAGTAATTGAATTTGTGACCGAAACAGTGACCAAATTTTTCAGTCATTGATTCGATTAGTGAGTGACTGAATTTTTTGGACACTGATTCAGTCATCGTCGGTCACTAATTTCAATCACTATTCAACAGTTTTTTAGTAGTGTGGAAGAAGGTGCCTCCTCATTTTGGACTGTTGAATTTTCCTGAGCATTCTTTAAAGCAGCCAAAGCGTCAAGAATTTGACTCACTTGATCTTTTAAGGCCAATGTCAGTTCTCATAGCCTCTTGTGTTGCACCCCAATCATCCATTCTTCTGCGATTTGCACGAGTTTTGTACGGGTGTTGTAAAAATTTTGTCGTTATTTCATTTTCTTTTAGTTACAATTTGAGAAAATGTTGTGGAAATTTCTTTGAAAAATTTTAATTACATGAGTAAAGGAACATGTTTTCATCACTTTTTTTTATACTTTTTTTATTTCAAAAGTGAATTAGAAAATTGTTACATCACCTTGTTTCAATTTCTAAGTTTTTCACTCAGGCAAACCCGAGTATAGGGCCCCACTCATGATGTGCAAACTATGTGTGTACTAAAGGAGAATAAATGAATGCCCAACCCCCACTTGTAAAGGAAACAAAAAAGTATTCCAGATATAAGGTATAGGGTTCAATATTTCAACAATAAACATAAAATAATCATATAAAAACCAAATATATATGTGTGTGTATAGACATATAAAATAAAATAAAATAACACAAAAAAAGGAAAGGAAAGATAAACATTCAGAAAAACACACACTTATTATTACTCAATCAATTAAATTGGCCTAACTCTAAAAAGTCTTTAGAGGAGTCGCTATCTGTCGCAACTGGGGTCGCGACAGAGACGACAAAATAAAATTATATGTTTTTAAATATAACAGATAAAAGGAGTCACCACCATAATTTATTATGGAAAACTATGGAAAAACTAAAAAAGGAAATGCTTTGCGAATCTAGACTTGGATATAGGAGTCAATTACATGTGGGGAAGGTATTAACAACCCACAACACCCGTCCTAAGACGGTACCTTTAATCAAATAAGTAAAACGAGTGTGGTCTATTGAATTATTTATCATTTCCAAAAACTAAAAGAAAATAAATGCAGGTAAAAGACAAAGAAAATATTTTTTTTAATTTTTTGGGCCTGATAAGGTTTGACCTTGCTCCTGAAAGAATGTTTGTCTGGAGCTGAACCAGACAATCATATGAAACCCTTTTCTTTAGAACCATATTGTGAGAAGTTGAGTGAACCTTCGTCTGGAGCTAAATCAAACATTGAACTTTCTTCCATGGAAATACCTTGTGAGGAGTTAATTAAAGAGAAACCTCTACCTAGGTTTGAATCAAACATTAACATAAACTTCGCCTTCACAAAAAATCTTTGTGAGGAATTGTTTAAAGAAAAATATGTGTCCAGGGTTAAGCTAGACATTGACACTAAACCCTCACTTAAAGGAAAATCTTGTGATTTGTTGCTTGTAATTAAACATCAAGATGAACATATTAAGCAACTTTATTGGGAACAAAAACAAGAAAAATACAATAAAAAGTGAAAGTGCTTCTTGGGCCAAAAATCTTTGTCCATCATCTGTATGGAGTACGTTGACCTTGGGAGTTTCTTTCTTGGGAATTTTACTTTCATTCTTAAATTTTTTTGTATATATGCCATCTATTTTACTATTTTCATGTTTTGCCTAATGGTGTTTGACTCGAGAAGGTAACATGATTAAATAAATAATAATAAAGCTTTTGTCTATAACACATTACAAGATTTGAGGACAAATCCCTTTAAAAGGGGAGGGGATGATGGAATACACCCCAACTACATTAATCAAAGAATAAAGAGGACAAAGAGACAGAAGGTGAATTAAGAGCTTTCTAGAAGATTGGGCCCATCTCAGTCTATTTAGGCTTTCAATCAGCTGCTCGGGCCCAAATGCAAATATGAAGAAATCACTTAGGAGAAAATAGAGTATCAAGGAGAAGTCCTCTAAATTTTATAAATTGTTTGGAATAATTTAGAATAATTTGGGTCTTGTATTTGGGCCAAGTAGAATAGAGTTGGACCTTGTATTTTTGGGCCATGTAGTGTAAGTGTTGGGCCATGACGTCCATAAATAATGTTGGGTGTGATCAAGAAGTCCAAATTAGGGTATGGGAGAAGCTCTCTCCTTGTGCCACTTGTCATCACCTTGTGGGAGCCTTGGAGTGCAAGCTAGGTTTGAGAAACTTGTCATAGAAGCTAGGGTTAGAAGCTTGTCATAAAAGCTAGGGTTAGAAGCTTGTCATAGAACCTAGGAGTAGAAGTTAGTCATAGAACCTAGGTTTGGAGAGCTTCTCCCTCTACTTGATTTGTATAATTAGATGCCCTGAAGAACCTCTTGGTGGTTGGCCTAAGTTCCTCCAATAACACCTTCATCACCTAGTTCATCTTTGCCATTAAAGCTTCTACCGCGAGCTTCTGTTCCACTCTTAAAGTTCCGCATCACTTCCACGGTTTCCATTTCATCACCCTTGCTTTCGTGTGTGAGAAGAGTTTCCTTTCACTCCTTGGTTCGATGAAAAGCTTCCTACATACTCTACAATTTCAAGTGGAGTTCCAAGAAAGAAGGCATCAAGGAGCTCATTCTATCAAAAAGTTATGACTGTCACATTTTCAGTGAGTGTTTATGATGGACGACCATGCAGTCACCTTAATAACATAATAAAGAGGTCACAGAGTTAGAGACTTTATTAAAATCTTAACAAGAGTTTGGGCCTATTTGACTTGCCTTAACCTTGAAGGCTTTTTTGGTCCAAGTTCAAACAGTGAAGAGATCACTCTAGAGAACATGGAGCATCAAGTACACAAGAGTTTTTTATTTGTAAAAATTGTATAGTGTCATTTATAAAATTATTTTAGGCCTTGTATTTGAGCCATACAAAGATTAGGTTTGTAAGAAATGCACAAAAGAATATTGGGTGCCAAGCTAGGGTAAAGTTAGGGTACATAACCTAGCTTGCATGTCAAGCTAGGGTTTAGGCACTCATTACACATGTGCCACATGGAAACCTCTCATTTGAAAAGATTTTGTGTGTTGTCTGCTAATTTAACGTTAGGACAAGCGTGTACCATAAGCTAGGGTTAGGGTTTTTGAATGAGAATGAAATATTGTTAAATTTCTCTACATACATGTTCTTAAGTTCTCTTTAGAGTAGTCTTCTTTCTAGACCTCTTCTACACTTTTTCCTAGTATTGTTTGCCTAACCTTACTCTAGATATAAACACATATTCCATTTCAACCCATGTTCATCTTCTACAATCATTGATGTTTCTGCCACTTACAATCCAATTCGATAGAAGACATAGAAGTGCATAAACATTAATGAAGAAGAACAAGGCTAGGCACAAGGAATTGCATGATTTGGTATTAAAAGCTATAGTTTTTCAATAGCTAAGTTCTTCTTCTTGTGGTTTTAATAATTATGTGTTACTTCATTTGTTTGTTGAACACTACAAGAAAAACTCAATTTACCTACGGATTATTACCTACGGATCTATATCCGTAGGTAAATTTAGCATTACCCACGAATTATTACCTACGGATCTGTATCTGTAAGTATTACCCACAGATTTAAGTCTGTAGGTATTACCCACAGACATAGGTTCGTAGATATTACCCACAAACACAGATCCGTAGGTATTATCCACGGATATTGGTCTATAGGAATTACCCACAAACTATTTCCGTAGGTAATACCTACAGACCTATGTCCGTGAGTAATACCTACAGACCTATGTCCATGGGTAATACCTACGGAGTCCGTGGGTAATATTTAGAATTTATATTTATGGATAAAACTACTATTATCCCTTATTAATGATGTTCATATTAATTTATTAATAATAACATTAGTAAAGGTGAATATTATTATTTCTATTAATGTTAACATTAATATTCTTATTTCTAATATTATTATTATTAATGTTATTTTTATTATCCGTATTAATACTATTAATAATATTAGTATTTTAAATTTTATTAATTTATTATTGTTATTATGAATATTGTTTTATTAATATTATTATTGATATTATTATTGATATTATTTATATTATTGTTAATATTATTATTGTCATTTTTAATAAAAATGATAATAATAAAAATAATAATGTTATTATTAATGATAATAATAATAATGTTATTAATAATATTAACAATCATAATCATAAATATAATCATAATAAGAGTAATAATAATCATAATATTATCATATAGATTGTCTGGCATTGTAGTGAAAATATCTTGAATTGTTGTACCGAATCATATTGAGTTCTTATTTTTCATTTCTTTGGTTCAAATTACTAGTTCATCTTGAACCTTCATGTGTCCTTGTTTTAAGTTATAATTTGGTAAATCATGTAGCTTTTGTGATTTTATTGAGTTTCTTTCATTTTCATTTTCTCGAAGAAATACATATTAGTGTCATTGTCAAAAGTTATATGTTTCTAAATTTGTTATAAACTCCATTACTTTGTGCCATGAAGGTATTTATGAAATTGTTTTGAGTTAGACTTGTGTATATCACAAATTAAGTGTGCTTTTTCTTTTACAATTTGAATTCTATTACTTGTTAGTAGATCATTGATAAGTATCTTAGAGTTATGTCTAGTAGATCAATGGTAAGTATCTTAGATTTATGTCTAATATATCATTGGTAAGTATCTTAGAGTTATGTTTCCATTATGCTCAATGCACATTGTTAGTAATATGGACTGGAAAATTTATTGCAAACAAAATACAAAATAATTTTAAACATAGAGCTGGAATTCGATAGAATAATGTCATTAAAATTGTGTGAAAAAGGAGCATTGAAATTCAAAAAGGAAAAAAAAATTATATATAGCAAAAGTCGGATGTCTACTTCATCGCGCTGAGCTCGAATTGTTGTCGCTGGGTGCAACAAACTCCGCATGTGTTCACTGTTCAGAATTGTTTCAAAATTTTCCATTGGATTTTGGATAAAATTCTATTATGGCTATTTCATGCTTTGAGATATCAATATTGTATAAAAATTTCAAGGCTGAAATCATTATACAAAAATATTACATAAATCAAGCAAGTTACAACAAATTATTCTAATTTTGTTTTTTTTTTTTTTTTTGGAAATCTACTTTGGAACATTTCTTAGGATTTCATTTGAGTGCCTACTATTTTTGTAGCTTTAACTTCTTACTTTTGTGTGTAAAATTTACTCATTGTAGTTTGTGACATTTCCACTCTTTTGAGTTTAACATTTCTAATTTTGAGCTTTTCTTGATTTTTACTTTATTGACCTCTTAAGATAGAATTCCTTATTGGTTTGTGATCTTGGTGGAAAAAGGTTATCTAACCTGCTAGGTAGCATTTTGGAGAAGAAGATCATGCTAAGGATAACTCCTTTTGAGAGAATAAACAAGTTGAAGGCTTAAAAAAAGAGTGATAAAACTTGAGAGAAAGAGTTGGAAAATTAAATAATAAAAGTTAAATGCCTTTGTAAACAATATATTGCCACAAAATTTTGTGTATTAATTTTGCTCATTTTGTAACTTTTACTTGCTTTAGTGTTTTGGGAAATGTCTTTAGAGGAATCCCAATTTTGAAAATTGTAATAGTAAGCACTTAGTTTTGTATAGAGTGTCAAGGAGCTCTAAGTGTCAATTGCACTATCACTTAGGTTTCCATCTGGTTTTAATTGTTTTCATTTACATACTTGCAAATTTACTTGCAAGATAAATAAAGGTTGTTGTCACTGAACATCAATCAAATCTGAGGGCAGATCCTTTCCAAGAAGAATGGTATGTCAAAAGACCATCCAATCACCTTAATAACAGAGTAAAGAGGTCACAGAGCTAGAGACTTGATTAGAAGCTTACCAAGAGTTTGTGTCTATTTGAATTTGTTTGGGCCTCTAATAAGGGTTTTTGGGCCCAAGTTCAAACATTGAAGAGATCACTCTAGAGAATATGGAGCATCAAGGACACATGACTTCTATCTGTAAAAATTATACAGTGCAATTTGGGAATTTATTTTGGACCTTGTAATTGGGTCATACTAACAAGTCCACAAAAAAATCTTAGTTGACAAGTTAGGGTAAATAAAATAGCTTGGATGCCTAACTAAGATAAAGCTAGGGTAAATAACCTATCTTGCATGGCAACCTATCTTGCATGTGCCACATGGCCATTTGAGATGTGCCTTGTACGCCAAGTTATGGTTAGGAGAAGGTTGTACCATAATTTTATAAGCTTCTCTTACAAGTTAGACATCCAATACTCCTACAAATAGGATTGATATGCTCTTTTATTTTATAACTTTGAGAATAAAATGTTGTCAAAATGACTCTTCATACTTGTTCTTAAGTTCTCTCTAAAGTAGTTTTCTTCTTAGACCTCTCATAGACTTTCTCATAGAAGTGTTGCCCTAATCTCACTCTTCATACATCCCGTATTCCATCTCAAACCATGTTCATCTTCTACAATTTCTCATCCTTTCTCCAATTGCAATCTAATTCCATTAAATTTATCGAAGTGCATAAAGATTGAAGAAGAAGAACAAGGCTAAGTGTAGGAAATCACATCAATTTACTCCCAATTGTATTTCGGTCATTGTCAAAATTTGTGTGGAGTGCCCTTGTTGAATTAAGTCATTATTTTTAAAGATTTATGTTCTAATACATCGAGTATGGATGATTTAGTTCAAATGGAAGAAAATATATTAGTCATCCTATGTAAGTGGGAAAGAATTCTCGCCATCTTTTTTCTATTCAATGGAGCATCCTTTGTGTTCATTACCAATGGATGTATCCTTTTGAAAGGTAACGACTCTCCTATTAATTTCTATGTTAACCATTCAATGAAACCTAACAATTTCGCTTGTGGTGTAGATTGATAGGAGATGCAAAGCAATCAGTAGGTAATTTAGAATGGGTAGAAGGATTAATATGTCTATTCTATCTAGACTGAGAGATAACCTATTTTTGCTCTCATTATTTCAAAAGTGTTAGCTCATTTTCTAATACAAGTTTGAGAAATGATCCTCAAACAAATTAAAATGAGGAAATCCAATAAACATTGTCAGTTTTGAACAAATTTGGATGCCTAAGTGGTTCATGAAAAGATCATTGGTTGAGAGATAATAAATTTTGTTCTGCCCATGTTCATATCCCTGTCAATTGCAATGAGGTCAAACTAAAACTTAAGTTTAGTTGCACTTAATTTCAATTCAATTATGATAGTCATTGTATTTAGCTAACTACTTTGTTTTGTGCTTGTTCTTGAAAGTTAACTTAATGAATGACGAAGACGCATCAATAGCTATACATAACAATTTTCCTTAATGGTTCAAAAGCTATGTAAGTCCAATGTCAAGTCATAATTGCTTCTATTTTATTATTGGCCAAATATATCACTAATCACATTCAATTACTAAAACATAGGTTCATGATGAAAGGAATGAAGTAATCAACTAAAACATGAAGACTCTAGCTTGGGGACCTAATACATATGAGATTGAGGAAGAAATTGTTGAAGAAAGAGAAGAGAAGACATAAAGATTAAACAAAAGAAGCATGACAAATAACGATGTAAATGAAGAAATAAAGAGAGAAAGAGCCTTGAAGCTTTTGAAGGAAGAGATTAAAGAATAAATCAAGTAGAGCTCTTGAAAATGGAAGGAATTTGAGAGAATATAAGAAGAGAAAGAAAGAAACATCTTAACTTTTGGAGCTCTCCACCAATCAAATTGAACCACAAGGATGGCCACATCATCATGAACAATTATTACACCTTCTAACTAAATGCAAACTCTCGTCATTACACCTTCTAACTAAATACAACTCCCATTATTAAATCTTCTAACTAAATGCAACTTTCATCATTACTTTCAAAAACTATCCATGACCTTCATAAATTCTAAAAACCACCCTTTGTATATGCATGTGCCTTCCAAACCACCTTTCACACTTTTAGGAGATTAGTTACACTTAAACATAGTTAAGCGTAGTTAACCTTGATTAGTGTAGTTAACTTTTTGTCTTTTGAGACTCCTTGCTTGTTCAAATTTCCATGGCTATAAATAGAATTTTTCTACTATCTAGATGATTTAAGAAATCATATCTAGATTATTAACACAAAAAATTGAAGAAAACAAATTACAAACCAAATATTAAACACAATACAACATATACAAACCTATCAAGAAAAACAAGAAACACTTCCATGAACAAAGAAGTTGTTGTATTGATGCTCTAATCACTTAAAGGCATAAAAGAATTTCTCCAATAATGAGAGTTAAGGTTAATATTTTGAAATCTTTGAAAAACCTCTACCAAGAAGCTATCTTGCTCACCACATGCTCTCGTAAGTGTACTTTCAAGTTTCTCACTTTTTGAAATCTGAAAAAATCGCTTTTCAAAACATGCAACAATTGTCCTTTTACAATAGTTTTGCACTTAAGTGAAATCAAAGGGTTATTTTTCCAATTCAATCGATTTATTTTACTAAAGTACATTTCAATCGATTGATTTTGAAAAACAATCAATTGATTTTCACTGAATATAAAGGATTTTTATAAAAAATTATTTTTCAAAAATGATTTTTACTTGATTCAAATGAGCTTCTGCATACTTCTATCATGATGCAAGCGAGCAAACAACACACATTTTTTAAGACTTAAATCATACCCAAACTAATCTTCAAACTTGGATTGATTCATCAAATCTTCAAACTTGGATTCTATAGTTGTTAGAAAAAACACTTAAATAGCTTCTAATGGTTTTGTTGGGGTTAAGCTTGATGTCACGGTGGCTGCTGGTTTGGAAGTCCAGGAGTTTCGCTTTATACCTTCTAATTTGCACTTGATTGCTAGTAGATCATGCCTTTTGTAAGGCTATGGCTAGATGCTGGAGGGGTGCAGGTTACTCAAACTCTTTCTTCTAAGTTTAAGGAGAAGATTAAGTTGATTTTTAAGTATTGGGCCGCTTGGGTAGAGCAGGGGTTCCCTAGTGATCCAGATGACATGGAGGTGTGTATTTAGACTTCTAGGAAACTAGGGAGACTGGGGAAGGTTGCTTCCAAGACTACTAAAAAACCTGTTAAAGTGGGTACTACAAAAAAGAAATAATGGAGGATTTGTGAATATCTGTTTTAGTTTTCTTTCTTTTGTTGTTCTGTTTTGAACATAAAGGATAGATCTCTTTTGACTCTTATGTTAATTTCTCTTAATTTTGTTTATTTATTTTTTTATTACCCTTGTGGGTTGGTTTGATGGTGTCTTTTGTTTCTTTCTTTTCATGGATTTAATCTAGTCCTCCATTATCTTGTTTTCTTTTTCATTTACTTTTTAATAAAAATCTTTAGCATAAACTTTAATAAAAAATAATTAAGGTAAAATAAGAATATGAAATTTATACATATTTTTTTTTATGCATGTTTATAACTTTTTTGATAATTTTAAAATAAATTAAAGATAAAATATGAATATGAAATGTGTAAATAAAAGAGGAGAATCCATTTACATATTATTATAGATCAAACAGAATTTTGATTATTCAAATAAAATCTCGTATTCTAATATTGTTAATGAAAAAAAAAATTGATGACTAATAAAACTAACAAAAATGACATTTGAACTATATGAGAGGGAAGAAACAAGTAAAAGGAAAACATTAATATACAAATATAAAACCTTAGGAGTCAAATAATTAGTTTGATAAAAATTGAGACATATAACTTTTAAAATAATATTGAAGTGATCTGTAGGAATTTTGGAAAATGTTGTTTTTGTTTTTTTTTTTTTTTTTTTTTTGTTTTTTTTTTTTCTTTTAATTTTTTTTTTTTTTTTTTTTTTTTTATTTTTTTTAATTTTTTTGTTAATTACGTTTTTTCCAATGTTTGTTGGCCTTGTGGGGGTTTTGGGGGTTCCCAAATGTTTAATTTTTTTTTTTT
>Ga0099825_1003095_pt1 | contig 22215 bp, 9 predicted proteins | sample SiratroredBW_FD_76838 | JGI IMG/M metagenome (GOLD analysis project Ga0099825, IMG submission 76838) | Root nodule microbial communities of legume samples collected from California, USA - Siratro red BW | ecosystem: Host-associated > Plants > Roots > Nodule | place: USA: California | collected... | reverse complement strand
TTTATTTTTTAATTCTATTTTATATTTTTTTTTTTTTTTTTTTTTTTCCTCCATTAAAATATACAATTTATGCTTAATTTATATTTTTTAAAAGGGTTTTTTTTTTTTTTTTATCTCATGCTAAGCTTAGTTTTGTAACTATATATTAATTAGAATGAATAAATAGTATTAAAACAATAAAATATTAACAATTAATAATAAAATAAATGAATCATGACATTTAAAAAAAATACTTGTCTTATTTACTGTAAATTTATTGCATATCAATTAAGAAATTATTATATGTTTACGAATTTTATAAAAATATCTTTAAAAATCGTCGTATTATAATATAACCAATGCTTAAAAATAATTTTGAATTAAATTGATGTTGACATAAATATAGCATATATTAATTTATGGAATTATTGCATTAATATATTTTAGCGCATATTTGAGAAAATAATTTATGGAATTAGTAGTTGAAAAAAAAAATGAAAGTTTAGACTGTATTAGAAAAAAAAAATCACATGATAAGAAAGAAAAGGTCACTAGTATTTTTTTTTTCTATTATTTTAAGTCAAGATCTAAAACTATTAAATAGCAAAATATGAAACTTGTTTCTCTTTGCAATATTGAAACCATAAATTAAGATTCAACTATATTCTTATTTATTTTTTCTAGATTCAAAATGGTTACAAACATTATTTTTATGGATAATTTTGTATTGATACAATTTAATCGAGAAATACATGTTCTATTATTATATTAAAAAAATTCAGTACAATACAAATGATGCATCATTAATAAATAGTATCAAAGAGTTTTTGTTATATGAAAAGTTAAATGTTTAAGGTAAATTGTTTCAAAATTTCCTATAATATTTATATTTATTGGATTTGTTGTTTTGAAATATAGTTGTATTTATTTTAGAGTTTGAAAAATTAAGCTATCATTAAAAATAATATATAAATCGATTCAAAAGTTTTATCGAAGATGGATAAACTTGTTTTTTTATTTAAACTTTGATAACAATCCTTCATTCCATTATGCTTAATACTATACAAAATAAATATATAACAATGATTAATATTAATTTTAATGTAATAAAGACACCCGAATTTTAATAAAGTACTTTGACTAAAAGTGCTGAATGCACATTTTACACCTTATTTTATTATAATTTTGGTGATGTCATGACATTATCATTTCTTTCTTCTACTTGTGTTAATATCATAAATACAAAAAAAAATCTAGTATACTATATTAATTTACAAATATTTTAAAAAATATTTTCAATGAATCAAAATACGTATCGTATATTGAATGGAACTTTTCATATATATATATATATATATATATATATATATATATATATATTTAAAAGTCATCATTAATATATTAAATAATTATTCACATAACTCAATAATACCTATTTAAGGCAATTCTATATAAAAATAATAACTTTGACCTGTTGTATTTCACTTCTTAGTATAAATTTATTGTTTATAAGGATACTATATATTTTGTGTGTTTGAACGATTATAGAGTACAGTAGATATTTATTCATTATTTTAATTGTTGTATCTGGTTTAATTTTAGTTACTTGCTATTGATTTATCATAAATAGGTTGGAATACTTTTGAAGTGTTTTTTTTTTTTTTTTCCGTTCCAAAAAACATTAATGTAGAAAAAAATCGTTATTTTTAAATCGTATAAAAAAATCTCTTAAAAGTAAAAAGATAATTTTTCTAATAATAATTCATTATGATAAATACAAGTGTCCACAAGTGAAATACCTTAAATTATCAAATATTTAAATCATTCACAAATATAAAGAAAAGAGTTTTTTTTTTTTAGAATAGACAACAATTTTTATTGTTAATAGGACTAAAATGTTACAATGAAAGATTTTTTTTAATCTCAAAAGTTAAAATATATTTATTATTATATATTTAATTTGATATTTTATTTAAAAATAATTGTTTTTTAATTTTACATCACACACCTTTAGAACGAATTAAGAACTTAGGTTTTGTTTGTTGACATTAGTTTCACCTATTCACTTTCAGTTTTATTCATAATTTTTTTATACTCGTATCATTGGTTGTCATTACTCATCAATCAAATAATAAAACTTATAAGCATATTTCATAATATATATATATATATATATATTACTAAAGAAACAAAAGTTAATAATTATACCTTATCAAAAGTTGTTTTCAAAGTTTTTCATGTTTAAATTAACATATTAACTTTTTTTTATTAAAGTTGAAGACTAAATTAATCACATTCCTTTTCCCATTCATCTTGACATCGAAAGCTGATAAAACAAAAACAATCTTTCTGACAAAAGAAACGCAATATTAAAGCCAGAAGGATCCAAACGAAGAAGATTTATTATTATATTATACTTTGAAGTGATAAAAATATTATGAACAAAACAATTGTCATAAACCAAAACCAAGTCTATGCTAAAAATATTGTGAACAAAAGTCACACCTTCTCTCTTTTTGATACATTTCACTATTTTTTATTAACATTTATACTTACGATTATTTCTAAATTGACACGTCCTTAAAAAAAATAAACATTTACTTAAAAGAAATAAGCATAAAATATTGAATAGTCTTACAGAAATACCATTTAAAAAAATCAAATTTCGGTAAATATTTATTATATGCTGATAAAAAAACATGATTATATACCCAACATTCTTGTTAAAAAATAATAAAAAAAAATTGTTAACAAGACTAACAAATCCTTGAATTTTTTAAAATAAATTTGAGTTGAAATCTTATTTAAATTATATGATTTAATTTTTTTTCTCAACAATAGCCATCCAAATTTTCTGACAGAAATTAATGTTGTAAAATGAGAATAAATATTTAGCAAAAACTCACAAATATATTTACTGAGAAGGACTATTCAGTGAAGAGAACCTTCTAAATAAATTTAGTGTTTTCCGTTTTTCATCTTGTAAAATACCACTTTAGACAGATTTTATCGCAGAAAAGTAGAAAGTGAATAACCGAACAGAGGGCACAAGAGTAATTTGTCCCTTCACTCTCTCTCCGTATATATGCGTTCTGTTCTCTGCTTTCACATTTTTCTCAAAAGAATCTCTTATCTACTTGTTCCCTTCTTCCATTCCTCTTTATTTTCGGTTCTGTTTTTTTCCTTTTCCTCAGAAACTCTTCACACGATCTTATCCACTATGATCCATGATTAATTTAATTTAGTTATATTTCTTTCGATTGTTTCTGTCTCGGTTGAATCGAAGAAAATCGCGAGCGCCAACAGCACTTGTTGCGGTGATCGATCGCGATTTTGTTGTGTTGACCTAAAAGACCTGCATATCTTCTCTTCCAGGTCTGAACTAACTCTTATCTTCAAATTAACCGCTAATTGCACTAATCGCGGAATAAGTTTCAACAAAATACCATTGAAGAAAATATAAGTTCGGTTCAGGTCTTGTAATAACGGTTAATTTTACCGAATTTAGAATCGGATTAATATTAATATTAATGTAATTCGGTTATATAACCTTGTTTTAATATAATCAACGCTCGTAGTTTATTCGTTGGTGTGTGTGTAGGACCACTTGAATAGATTTGGAGAATGAATTCTGTGCAAGGACCAGTTGTGTGCCCTACAGTCCGTGCCAAGCAAGTAGCGTTATGCAGCATTCCGATGATTGGAGCGGTGAAAATGAACGTTAGAAGCATTAGAAGTGAATTTTGGGGTCTCGGTGGCGTTAAGGCTAAACCTGGTTTTCTTTCTTGCCGTGTAAACACGGCAAAGTGCAAGTCAGTGCATTGTAGTTTTAACTCACCCTCCAATGACAGCGGAAGTACCGCTGGTAATTTCAATGAAAATGATGAAGAATATGTTACCTCTAGTGTGATTGAAGCTGGTATGTTTGACTATCACAATTTCCATCTACATCAGTAAATTGCTTAAATAACTTATTTTTATTCCTAATAATATAGAATTGTTTTTTTGGTTTGATCTTTATTTATGTTTTCTGTTTTGATCTTGTAAACTATTTTTTGCCCATTTCAGTCTTTATATCACTGTAAATTGGGTATGTCCTAAATCGCAAGATTTTTATTTTAATTCCTGATAAAGTTTTGGTCGATTGTCTAATTTATGTTAGTCATATTATTACTTAACAACATGCATATGAACTAAAATGAAATAATGAAAAGAATTGCGAGACTTAAACCAAGAAATCTTTGAAGAGGACTCAAATGAAAAAAAAAAAAATCTTATATTATAAGGACTAAAAGGTTATTTAGGCCAAAAAAAATTATCACATTATGCATTGATCTCTCCACTTGCTTCAAGTTGGCAAGATCAATATTGGAATATGCTGATATTATCAATGCAGTGCATTGTTTCTAGATAGCATGGTTAGATGTCTTTGGTGATGCAAGTAAAGTATACGCTAATTGAAATGTGGGTTTGGGCTGACTGAATGCCTATAATGCTAGTGCAAGAAGCTCTAGCAAACAGTGTCTCCTCCCCATTTGGCTCTTATGAAATACATTTGTTCTGTGATTTTGTTGACTAGTTGAGGTGAAGAGTGGAGCAGATGGTTTCATAGTCAAAATGAGGGACGGAAGACACTTAAGATGCGTCCATAACAATCCTCAGGGAGGACATCTTCCAGATTATGCACCGCATCCTGCTATTGTACTGAAGATGGAAGATGGGACTGGTCTACTTCTCCCTATAATTGTTTGTATGTCTTTTGTATTCCCTATATGTTATTATTATTTTTTGTGGAAATTAGTTCTTGGATTTGATTTTGATAATTAAATGCATCCACACTGTTGTAAGTTTCTGAAATGTCCTTATTTGCAGTGGAGATGCCAAGCGTCTTGCTAATGGCAGCAATTCGCAATGTTCCAATAGTATGTTTTCTTAGTCCGTTGAATTACCCTCACACATCTGAATACTTCTTCTTTTCCTCGTTCTTCCAAGATGTGTAATTAATCAAATTATTGATCCAAAAGATTTTGCTTTTATGCAATTTGGCCCATTGGTACTAACTATCTAGCTGCTGTATCAGGCTAGGCCTACTTTATATCAAGTGGTAAAGGAGATGATTGACAAGATGGGTTATGAAGTATGATTCTGTTTATCATTATACTTACTCGTGAACCTGATTGTATTGTGTTCTTTCCATTAGATTCCATGATGAAATTAAGAATCAATTTCTGTCATTTCCTGCTTCTACAGGTTAAACTTGTCAGAGTTACCAGGAGAGTTCATGAGGCATACTTTGCCCAGTTATATCTTACAAAGGCATTTACTTTGTACTCTTCTTCTTTCCCCCAACTCAAAAAGTGAACAATTGCTCCAAATGTTACCTGACAGTTAAATTATATTTGCTATAGGTTGGAAATGCCGCAGAATGTGTGAGCTTTGATCTACGGCCTTCAGACGCTATCAATATTGCAGTGAGATGCAAGGTAATAGTCGTGGACTCGGTGTATGAGTACATAATCACCTGCATCATATTGCATTTTATTGGTTTGTTTAGTCGATGTTCACCCCTCCTCCCCCTGCAGATATTTTAGAAAAAATGAGTGCTGGCAGGATTTTTTTTAGACATTTTTATTATTAAAAAGAGTAGTTCTGGAGGCAGTTCCTTTACCCTGGGATTAACTATTTGATTGTTTTCATTATTGCGAAATCCTAAAGTAATATTAAATCACAAAATACATTAAATACAGCTTAATTTGTTACTCCAGAGTCATAGACTCTTACAGTAAAGAGTTATCTGTCCAAATTACTAGGATGCAAATATGCATGTGTTCTATTATGTAACTGCTCTTAACTTACTGTCTTGAACTGCCAACATGATTAACTAGCGGAAACTCAGACTTGCCTGATTGTCTGCATTTCTACTGCGTTAAATTTGCCGTATATTATAGTAATTCAATGTATTTATCTCTTTAACCTAGACTGTGATGGAAAAATTATGAATCTACATTCAAAATTTGCATCAAATACAGAAAAAACCACTCCAATGATTACGTAAAATAATTTGAAAGCAATATTTTCAATAATAAAATCAAATAGTAAAAAGCAGAGCAAATGACATGAAAAATTACTAATTTTTGTTGGTTAGTCTGTTACTTTTGTGGAGAATCTCTATTCTAAGTTCTACCATCTACCCTCTGCCATCTACTAATAACTTCTACATAGTAGTATGCAAATTACAAATAGATATAGATAAAAACTGTTGTCAGAAGCAAAACTTACTTATGCCTTTTGGATATACCTTCAAATAAAAAATGTCCACTGCAATTTTAAATTTTGTTGAAACAATAAAATTTATTAGAGAAACAAATGAAAATAAGAGAAAGACACTAATGAGAAGAGAAAGAAGTTGTTTGAACGAAAACAGAGAGATGAAAGACGTAAGATAGAAAAAGATGATTGAGCTTACAAGATATGAAAGATATAGAACACAAACAGTGGTGCCTAATCACTTTGTGGTTTCTCTAATAGGATGCTCTGCAGTTATATCAAATTAAAAATTTGTTTATTAAATTTTAAAATTAAAGTGTATTACAATTATTTATTTTTAATGGTGAACTTCTATACTTACCAAATAAATAAAGGTAAAAATGTTCTAATGAATGTACACCAAAAAATGGGTCTTTATATATTGTTATAGAACTATAAATTATACATATAGATATTACATAATAATTGCTACTGCCAGTGATTATTAAACCTGTTTAATATGTAATTGCTTTTACTTTCTGTTAACTGCCATAACTGCCCCTAAATCTCGGTGGCTATTTTATCAAATCCCCGAGTTATACTAGTTTCGTATTCTTGGAACCACTTTTGGATTGTTTTGATTGAAGGCCAAATCCATGGGTTTATTATAGATTTCACCAGTTTACTTATGTTGTAGGTTCCAATACAAGTCAACAAGTATCTGGCATACAGTGATGGTATGAGAGTGATTGAATCAGGCAAATTGTCAACACAGTTTCCTGGTATGGATGGCCGATTATTCACTGAAATGGACCGGTATGTTTGTGAAAAAATAGAGTACTATTATAAGGCAATATGAATTGTCTGTAGTTGTGTAGTTTCTTTTTTGGGTACTTTTTATTTATAGAAAATAAAAAATCTTGGAATGTCTCTTCATTAGTAATTCTTCCATTGTGATAAGGCATCTTCTCACCAAAAGGCGACATAATTGCAGGCCAAGTGCTCAACCTTGTGTTGAGACAAAGGAGTTCAATCTTTTGCACAACATGTTGAAAGCTGTTGTTGAAGAGCGCTACAAAGATGCTGGTAATAATTGTTATTAATGTTTCTCTAGTCTATTTATTTTGTTTTAATTATTTTGAGGTATGTCTTTTTAATGTATGATGCATGACAAAAGTACTCTAGATGGTGTATGTGATCGATGATAAGACTCAACTCCATTGTCTTAAGATTTTGGTTGGACGTGGTGTCAATCGCTCTTACTGTTGTGAAATCTTCTTGGTGAATCCGTCCTTGAAAGTTGAATAGACTCACAACTCCATTGTTTTAAGGTTTTAGGTTGAAAGTGGTGTAAATTCCTTATATGAGTCTATTTCAGATGTCATTGTTGTGAAATTTCTATGAATTCTCCCTTGAAATACCCAACACAAGTCAATGGTATTGGTTTGATATTTTTGCCCTTATTAGTGGGAGTGGCATCATCTAGTTAATTTTTCTCTTGGTTGAGGATCGTCTCATGTTAATATTCTTAAAATCATGACTTTTTCTATTTAGTAAGTAACACTTGTGGTTCCTAATTCTTTGTTCTCATCACCATTATGTAGTATGTAAGCATATGGTATCATCCATCTGTTTTAATCAAAACAAATTTGTATGCCAAACGCCCCTGACATTAAGTAGGAAAACTGGTATAGTTGACACCACTTAAATTGTCACCAAAGCATGCTTTTGCTAAGCATTTATAGGTTTCATTTTTATTTGTATTTTTATATACTTGTGAAGCTTAACATGTTTTTGGAGTCAGTATTACTTATGTTATTGACTACAGTATTAATTGTACGCTTCTGATGTTACTCACACATCTCGTGTTTTTGGTGCAACCCCAGCTTTGTTCAGGGACAAACTTAATCAACTTAGGGCGGGAAAAAACACGAATAACAGGTTTGAATCACTTCTTTGACATGACATATTAATGTTTGGTGAAATATACCCGAGTCATTTAAACCCAATCCAGAGCCGTCTTTTGTTTTTTATTTATTTATTTACGTTGGACAGCTTTGATGAACGTTGACAACTTTTGTTTTGTTGCAGATTCTGAATGCTTTAATTGTAAATACAATCTTATATTAGAATGGCGATGGGGTTCTGGTACAGCTGAGCTGATTGCGGTCATGTCTCTCGCTTCCTCGGTCTATAAATGCTTAAATTGTCTGTGTGAATAATTGTAAATATTCCTAAACATTAATGTTAATGCAATCACGTGCAACTTTTCACTGCTTTTCTGAGACTTGTAATGTGGTTTTTTTATCCATGGGATGCAGTATGTGACTGATTTATGTGTTTCGCTGTGTTATTAAAATATTTGGGATGGTTAGTTAAATTAGTGTAAATATATTACTCAGTTCCCAATTATTGTGCATTTGGTTTATTTTTAAGTGGACTAGCTACTAGAGAATTTTAAATGCATTGGTGCTCTAGCCCATCTCGTGCTTATTCAATTGGATTCTTTAAGTGAATTACGACAACAAATCACTATGGACAATACATCCCAACTTATATTGTGTGAAGTTCTATCCTATCATGTTGCCAGGAGGACCAAGATTAGATTGCATCACTCTGCATATGCGGAAAACAAATATTCAGTGGTCAAAATTTTAAGTCAGAGAATTTAAGATTTTAAGGTGATAAGTACTTATAGCTATAATTACTGCAGTTAATAGTTCCAAAGGAAGAAATCGTCTCATTACAAAATTTTATAATGATATTACAAACAGAATATTACCCGATGAATTAATTTTATATTATGTTTAGTGTTTTTTCCTTTCTAGAAAGAGCAAGCGAAGTGCCTTACGGTTGAAGGAAAGTCCATGGTCCCAATTGCGACGATTAGTATAACTAAAATGTTTATTAATAATATTAATACTATCTTTACGTGGACTTGAAAAAGCCGAAAAAGGAAACATTGCGTGAATGCATAATGTTACCATTACAATTTCTTATAATACAATAATTGGAGTGGGCTTTCCATTCAATTCAAAAATCATATTACCACGGATTGTATAAAAATTATTAGAAACACTTATGCTAGCCAAGCTCAATCATAGAATGATAGACGATGAAATAAAAATAATAAGTGAAGTGAACCATATAAATGGGAAAAAAAAGCTGATGAGGAAGTACCAAGCAGCCAACCACCACCGCACCGACGGCGAATTCCCGCAAATTTAGAGATAATAATAATAATAATGGTGGACTCGCCTGAAAACATGGTAAGGTGACTAATAATGCATCACTGTAGGACCCCCAAAATGAAAACCCATATCATGAGATTCCAGTGTTACGCGTTCATAATTTCAAATAACATCACATTTTAATTTTATAAAAATGATTATTGAAGTGCATCGTTACTTTGTCATACACATTATTGTATAAATATAATCATTTTAAAATTAAAATGGCAAATTATATTTATTTATTTATGCAAAATTAAAAACGGCTTGTATGGTGGGAAATTGTTGGCCTCAATATATTATAATTGGAATCACGAGATATCCGAATTCTAAAAGAATTGACCATGCAAAACAAGAAGAAGATTATGTCAATAGCTTCTAGATTTGAACTCTCTCTCGTCGCTTTGAAGAGATTTAAAACTAAACACTTCTAAGATTGAAACCCATTTCCTCCTTAAATTTGTTATCTTGCTATCATACCTAAAAATGTCATTGCCAAAGAATATTTATGGTATCCATTATGAATGTAATTATTTAAGTGAAGATTCCAATGGGAGAAATGATTAGGTGCACAAACATTTAAATAATAAATTGTATGAATTTGACTGTCTGGCTGGCTGAGGAAGCAGCAACCTTCTCTGACTATAAGATTTACAGTTTCTGAACCATTTTTATCTTTTCACTCTTCCATACACAATATCTTTCTTTTCCTCTTCTCTTTCTCTCTCTCTTTCTCCTCTGCCGACATCTTCTATCTATCTTAAACAACTTCTGTCCAATACAATAAAACATCATAATTGTTGTAATCTTTTTGGTTTTCGGTTCGGCCTTACGTTTCTGTTCCACTAAATTGGTTTCATCTGTTGGGGCCTTCATTTTGATGCTTTCTTTCAACAAAAAAACATCTTTCATATTCATCTAACAGTCTTCACATGTCAGGGCCGCTTGATCGGTTCGCACGTCCCTGTGAGTACCAGTACCTTCATTTTTTTTTTCTCAATTCAACGCAAAAATCACCTCTTTACGGATTCAACCATCTTTGTTTTCATCTGCATCACCAAGTCAACTTCTATTATAGTTTAATTAAGCTGAATTCAATTCAGCACTAATTCAATGGTACATACATAGATTTAACAATTGAGTAGTACTGTAGTGGTTTGACAATCGATCTCTTCGGATTTGGCTGTAATGAAGAATTTAAAGCTTAAGCCTTTATGAACTTGTGAGTTTGCGTCTAATTCTGAGCTTTGGAATATAATTGGAAAGGTGGAACTTTGTTTGATAGGCTTTGAGGGGTTTTCTGGTCATGATGAAAGGAGGGAGAGAAGATCGGATTTTGAGAATTCAGAGGATGATCGGCGAACGAGGATTGGCAGTTTGAAGAAGAAAGCAATCAATGCTTCAAGCAAGTTCAGACATTCTCTTAGGAAGAAGAGCAGCAGAAGGAAGAGCGCGAGCCGAAGCAATTCGGTCTCCATTGAGGATGTTCGAGATGTTAAGGAGCTCCAAGCAGTGGATGCTTTCAAACAGACACTTATGTCGGATAACTTGTTGCCGTCAAGACATGATGATTATCATATGTTACTCAGGTTACTGCCCCTTATCACTTATATTGTTAATTTGTTATGCCTTCATTATTTCAAATTAAAAAGGTCATAACTTTTGATCATGGCATATGTTGTTTACCCTAAAACTTGAGTTAACTGATGCTGGTGCAGATTCTTGAAAGCAAGGAAATTTGATATTGAGAAAGCAAAGCACATGTGGGCCAACATGATCCAATGGAGGAAAGAGTATGGTACTGATACGATCATGGAGGTGAGTCATTTTGAATTGAAAAATATATGGTTTTCATCTTGGTGGATCATTTTTTATTTGATCAGCTTTACATTTTTGTTTTTTGCATTCATTGTTAGTGGTATAAACTATTCCTTGTATCTTGTCTTTATCTTTAGGATTTTGAATTCAGTGAGTTGAATGAAGTCCTGCAGTACTATCCACATGGTTATCATGGGGTGGATAAGGATGGAAGACCTGTTTATATTGAAAGGTTAGGCAAAGTTGATCCCAGTAAGCTTATGCAAGTGACTACCATAGAAAGGTATTTGAGATACCATGTGCAGGGTTTTGAGAAAACGTTTGCTGTTAAGTTTCCTGCATGTTCTATTGCTGCAAAGAGACATATAGATTCAAGTACAACCATTTTGGACGTTCATGGTGTGGTAGGTTGTCTGCTAAATGGTCTGCAATGTTTCCTTCCACAATTTTAATTTATTGTACTCGATAATTACTATAGGTTACTTTGCTGCATTATGCTTTCAGGGTTTCAAAAACCTAACCAAATCTGCACGGGAACTCATCATGCGACTGCAGAAAATTGATGGCGATTACTATCCCGAAGTATGCAACTTTAGTCATTACTTTTCTTTTTTTGGTGGTTTTCAATTCTTGATGGTTTCTATCTTTTCTAACCTATACAAGTTTCTGCGCAGACATTATGTCAAATGTATATAATCAATGCTGGTCCTGGTTTTAAGCTGCTTTGGAACACAGTGAAATCATTTCTTGATCCCAAAACTACTTCAAAGATAAATGTACGTGTTAATTATGTGATACGTTATTCTTTCTTTTTTAGATTTTTATAGGATTTCAAAGAATAATCATCTTTTACAGTTACCAAAGATAATCTTATTGGTACAGTTTTAACTGATAATTCAATGTTCCATTAGGTTCTTGGAAACAAGTTCCAGAACAAATTACTTGAAATTATTGATGCGAGGTAACTATTCAGTAATTTTTTGCAAATGATGTACTTATCAATCAACTTGTATGTGGAAATTCTGACTATCTGTGTGTTTTTTCAGTGAGCTGCCTGAATTTCTAGGTGGTACTTGCACTTGTATAGATCAAGGTGGTTGTATGAGGTCTGATAAGGGTCCATGGCAGGATCCAAATATTTTGAAGGTTTGCTACCTATCATGTAATATTTAGACCATGCTTTTCCCGAAATGTTTATTATGCTTCTGTGACTCAGCTAGAACAGTTGTGTGCATGCAGATGATTCTTAGTGGCGAAGTGCAATGTTCAAGGCAAATAGTAACGGTTTCTAACGATGAGGGCACCATTATTGAATGTGACAAGGCATTTCCAATGGTATAGCCATTGTAGACACTTCATGCATTAAAATTTTCAGATTTTGTAATTCTTATCAGCTCTTTCTTTGTATTTTTAACAGTTCATGAATGAGAGCACATTTTATGATTCTTATCTACTCTTTGTTTTGGATCTTGTTAGCCGATAAGAAGTAGTGATACATCAACAGCAGAATCAGGATCTGAAGTCGAAGATATCACTTCTCCCAAAGCAAGTGGAAATTATACAAATCCAAGGTTAACTCCTGTCCATGAAGAAGTAAGTCACCCTGACATTGGCATTGTCGCAAAAAGAAAGATAAGATAGAAAAATGTTGCAGTAACTGAAATACAACTACTTTGATGTTTTCCCAGGCAAGATTGATTGGTAAGGCTGGTATTTCTGGCGGTTTCTCTGAGTATGATGAGTTTATTCCCATGGTTGACAAGGCTGTTGACCTCGGATGGAAGGAGAAACAAGTAACAACTGAAAACAAGAAAAGCTTAACAGGTTAGAGACTTGATGCCTTGACTCTGATATGCTGCCATTGTTAATTTGCTTCATATTTTGAAGCCTGAGAGAAGTGAAATTGTAATGTATTTGTTGCAGAAAATTTCGTGTTAAGGACTGGCAAATCTGGTGGAAGGTGTGCACATATCTGGGTTGTTGTTGTGGGCTTCTTTGTTGCCATTTTTACTATTGTTCGTTCACTAGCATTTCATGTGCCTAAGAGAATAAAGGACACTGAATCTGATTCTGCCAAAAGTACGCCTAACATGACTGTTGATTCAATGACCAAGGAAGAATCTCGTCCCCCATCACCTGTTCCTAGATTAACAAAGACAGAACTCGTTTCATCTGCTTTGAAACGCCTTGGTGAGCTGGAAGAGAAGGTTGACATGCTACAGTCAAAGCCTAATGTGATGCCCTATGAGAAAGAGGAGCTGCTGAATGCTGCTGTTTACCGTGTGGATGCATTGGAAGCAGAACTGATTGCTACAAAGAAGGTAACTGTTTTTCATTTAACAATTACTGTTCTTTTGCAAGTCTCAGTTTTTAAGAAAAATGTCTGCATGCTTGGCTATTATTTGCCATTGGAATGGCCTGCCCACCAATTACCTGCTCAGGTGTAACTTTCTGAGTGTGAGTGTGAGCTTGTGTATAAGTTGAGCTATGTAGCACAGATACTAACATGGATAGGGACATTTTGACAAGTGTAATTTTTAAAATATAGGATACAGAGATACGAATCTATATATTTCATAACTATGAATTATATAGATTGACAATCAATATTTATGTATTAAAAAATCATCTATAAACAAGGTTAGTCAAATATAACAAAAAATTGAATTTAATTCATTTGTCTAAAATCCACAAAGTGAAAACAAACATATATAATCTAAATATTTCTCATAATCTAAATATTTCTCATTATATACGAGATTTGTTTCTTATTTCTATAGTTATAATATAAACTTATACAATAAGTTTATGAATTTTTAGAAAATCATTGTATTAGTCCCTTTTAAAATTGTGTTGGAACCGTGTTAGAATGTGTTAGAATTATCAGATACCTAAAATAGTGTCTTTTGAATTGAACACTTTATTGAAACATGTCGTTCAAGTGTCAGTATTCGATGCTGTCCGAAACATTTAAAAGACGTGGAACTTCATAGTTGAGTATCCGTTATTATCTTTTGATAATGCTAATATATCCCTAGACATTAAATATTTGTCAGTGCACTTGCCTTGCTACCATATTGTCAATTGGATTTCAAATGTTGTAGGTAGGTGACTGCTTAGCGTAGAGCTGCTGCTTCAATCCAATACATGATTCTTAGCTTACATTTTTCATATCATGGGTCCTTGTTAACAAACTTTAAACCTGCTGCTTTGCTGTTGATTACATATTCACGGCATTGTAATTCACTGTTAAGAATAAAATCTAATGTATTATATTTCCCAAACAGGCTTTATACGAAGCTTTGATCAGACAAGAAGAACTTCTGGCATACATAGATCGTCAGGAGAGAAGTAAATTCGCGGTAAGTAAACATATTTGCATCTTTTATAACAATTACTATATCTTGTTTCGGAACTTCTAAAAAAGTAGTCCTATCTTTTTGTGGCAGAAAAAGAAGTTTTGCTGGTGAAGAGATAACTGTACAGAACGGAGCTGTTTGGCTGCAGATTGATGGAGATATATATTACTTTTTTTTCCTGCTTGTATATTTCAACTGCACAGTACTTTTGTCTTCAAGATGGCTTGTTTATTTTCATCACAAATTCTTATATGATGGAATTCTGCTTACACGTCTACCTTTCACTGACCCAACTTTAAGATGAATTTGACTGCTGAATTATTAATAAATGTATGACATAAATAAAGTTTGATCCACCTTAAGTATATAACTCTTAATATAATGTTAAAGTGGCACCAAAGAAGTAAAGACCCGAATCTTATTCCCACAATTTCACAGGCATATTATCTCATTCATGTCTTTTGATATCAATTTTCTTGGGAAAATTGTTCCTTTCTTACTAATGGAAAGAACAAGCAGTTATTGCACGTATTTTTTATTGTAGTACTGGCGCATCTGCCTTTTACAGTTTGTTTGGATTCTCATCATATGAGATCTACCTGTCTGTTAAATCAAGAAAAAAGATTTGAAGGAACCAAATAGTTGCAGATTCAAACATGCTACGGCATCAGGTACTTTGAGAGGTTACTAAGTTAAGACTTTCTCTAATTTAATCTAATAAAATCAATTTTTTGTAGAATGAGATTTATATTTATCTATATACCACAATTTGACCATAATTTTAAAGAATGTATGACTTCTGGCACACCTCTTTAAGTTGAGAGTTATTTTTTCAGTGGTTTGATAGCGGAACGAAACACTGCACAAAATTACTAAACTCAAGTTTTAGGTCCATTGACAGAAATTATCTGCCATTAGTTTTTAAAGCGAAAAAAGGCCACATAAGTCCACAAAAAAAAAGTCTAATATGCAATTTTCTTTTTTAAAGCTATAATGTTGCTGAGAAAGAAATTCTGAACACCATAGTATCTGGGACGCTGAGGTACATTGTACGAGGACATTGCCTTACCTTAAATACTAACTTCTGATTAATGGCTTGAAACCACTCAGGCAATATAGGAAATGTTACGTACATATATCCTGATATCCGAACACCTTGTCTCAACAGTTCCGCAAGAAATTTACAATCATAGTGTTATCTTACAAATTTTGTACTACTACTACTACTATTTTGGACCCGTCAGTTTGAAGAAAAAAGCATTAGCAATCTAAATTTCTGCTCTTGCAGATTTTGCAGTAAGACAAGGTTGGACTGAAAAGAATTGGTTAGCCCTACCTGTTACACCAAAGCAAAATCAAACTCAAATGTGAAAAAATATTAAACAAGGAATAGCTTGGCCTTCCCATGTTATTACAGCATAATTTCTATGTAAGTAAACAGATAATGAATTAGTTTATGATTTACAAGTTCCTCCATAAGTACTTTCAAGAAAGAAAAAAATAATTTCTTTTTATAAACTAATTTTTATTTATGTAAGTTATTGTTAAAAAAATATTTTGTTATCGGCTCCTAATTATTGAGTGTGTGTTCAAGTCTAACATAAAGCTAAACAAGCTTTCATGTGATGGGAAAAACTTAAAAATGAACATAAGCGTGAATGGAAGAATAAGATAAAAAACATGAGAAATAAAAATAATTATCTCACAAGAATTAGTATGATAGTGTTCTCCTTGTTTGTATCTAGTAAGAATAAGTTAGAAATTAACTAAAGTGATTTGTCAAACATAACCATAATATAATTGTTGTCGTGAAGTTCGTGGAACTAAATAAGATCATAATTAATTTGGACTTACATGTTACTAGTTGCCGTTATTAATATTTCTAACATAACTTGTAACCAAATTTGAAGTGAGATCTATCTTTCGTTATCTTCCAAAAAGAATAGCTGGAGTTTATCAAATTAAAAGCTTTTGATGAAATGAATATATATATTGCTTGAAATTGACTTTTGTGTGTGAGATAGGCACACCATGATGAATTAAATCTCAAGTGATTCAAGTCGTTTCTCTTGTTCCAGTTTTACTACCAAATCAACCTTATAAATAATAAAAATTACTAGATTGATAATTCATAACAATAAAAGTGATGAGTATCTGCACAAAACACTGAACTAAATACTAGCAAAAGTCAAATACTAGTTTCCTGAATAAGAATTATCAGTCATCTTCTAAATCCAAGGCTTTATCATTTTCACTATTATTTTGTCTGTAGAATTCAGTCTTGAAAATTAAAACCCGAGAACTATCTATCTTTCCTAAACACCCCCTTGTCTCTCTTGAAAGGGATTTTTTAGAATCGTTACTGCTGCTGTTTGGTCTGCTACAAGTGCTCCACTACAGCAATCCCTGTAGCAGGTAGAGTCTGCTCTGGAGATAATAAGGGGAATTTATCATGACAATAAAAAAGCTTCCAAAAACCAAAGTATTATGCAGAACACTAAAATATGTTTTCTGAAAAAGGTTAATTTTCATACGAGGTCATATTTCAGGAAGCAACATAATAAAAACACATACATAAGCAGAGGAATCTGACAGCCCCAACATGTACAGAAAATTGAAAGTTGTAGAGCAGTATATAGCAAACACAAGCTGTTTTCATCTTCACCTTGAATAGTATTACAACATTTTGGAAGTAAGAGAAGAACACCATTTAACCTATTAAATATTAATTTGCACCTTTGCATGCCTTCAAGCCTGTCACTTCATTTCTTCCTTGATCCATTTTGATCTTTTGTCTGTAGCGGCTCACTATCTTCTTATCTAAGTCATAGTAGTCTTTCAATTTACTCAAGCGCTTTAAATCGAGGTCGATAAAATACACCTGATATAGATCAAATTGCAAACGAACTAAGATATTCAATGTACACAATTACAGCTAAAGCTCATTTTTTGTAGATAAAGAATAGTAACTTTAATACTGGCAACCTATGCTTAAAGGAGACGATAATTAAGATCCATATAATTCAAACAATGATATTCATGATGAGAACTTTTACATGTCGCTATTGCTTTTTTTTTAACAAAGAATAAGTGCAATGAGTACAAGATATTAACTGCTATTTTCTCAAGTAATGCAAATCAAGTACATAAAAATAGACCACAAGTCATGAAGTAAGGAAAAAAAAAAAACAATTCAAAGGCTCATGCAACCAAAAGGGAAAACGGAAGGGATGGACGTCTATAAATTTGAAATCCATTTTACCAATGGAACCATCTCAAAATTTGTCTGATAAAAATTATTTGATAGTTTCTTTTAAAATTTTCACCAAAAAAAAAATATTGAGTGATAGCTAGCAGTATATGTTCATATAGCACCTACAGGCCAGCAGCTTTTGAGAAGCCTCATTATCCCCAAGCAAGGCCTTAAATCCAAGGCCTATCTTAAAATGAACCGAACGGATTCATGCAAGCACAACACACCCAAAATTCCAACAAATAACAATAATGAAAGATTTCTGCCTACCTTAAAATGAAAGGCCTGCTTAGTTGACTCAAGATATACATTATTGTACACCGATCCAGAATCCTCCTCATTCCTTGGTCTAAAACACAACATCAAACTGCAGTCTTTTGCAGTTGTTGCTATCAGGTAGTCCTTTACTATTCTCAAGCTTTCATCAAATGAAGCTGAATGCAAAGAGGCATATGTTTTTGCCTGTTCTTCACTCAATTCCTTACACACCATGCACTGTTCAGAAATAACGTCATAATATGCATGAATAACTCCTTCTATGTCAATACTATCAAGCTTCTGAGCCTCCAGGAGCTTATCAAGAACTCCTGACTTTTGCAAAGCCTCGGTAACAAGAGTAAATAAGTTCTCTGTGCACAGACCATCATCAACTTGAATGACTGACTTAAGCTCATCTTCAAATTCTTTAGCAATACACATATCTGTATTTTTTGCAACACCTCCTAGACCTCCAAGTATGAGAGAGCCATTCAAAAATACACGGAAATTGTTTTGAGGAGTTGTAAAGAGACCTTTAATAGCTTTCTGAATTCTTTCCTTGGATCCAGAGAACAGATCAAGCGGATTGTACTCACTTAGCCGTGATATCTGCAGACATATTCAAAGAATTTCTAGTTCAGATTTAATGCTAAAAAATAATTGACATTGGCAGTCATAAAAGCAATCAAAAGACACAGAATTAAAAGCTGAGCCAGGAACTTATGAAACAAGAAGTATGAACCATGCATCTACTGGATAAATACAAAATGTAAAATTATGTGGGATGTACCTCTCCTTGATGCAATTTCAGTGTTTGGTGCATTTCAAACCGAGTTATTCTCCTTTTGATAGCATTTCCGTCAGATATGAATCTTGAAAGCGGAAGAAATCCACATTTGGGCTACTTTTCGAGGTAAAATATAAGTTATCGTTACAAACAAGCAAAAGACAAAGACTGAGAGGAAAGGGATGAAGATGAGATGAAGATACTCAATTTAAACTAAGATATTATTTAAGGAGAGAAAAATGTGGAGACTATACCTTTATCTCAACAGATAAGCAGGGGCTAGGTCTTGGACTACCTGAAATGAAACAAGAAGCTTAATACAAAACTTTCAAACATCAGTCAAGTTTATTTACTAACTTGTCATACTTGAAATTGATGATATCTGTTGGAAATCTCAAATTGATTAGAGATATGACCAAATTGTAGTATATAAGAGGAGTGCAAACTCTATCATACAACTTGTTGAGTTAGATTTAAAGTTCTAGAGGTTAAGTGAAATGAAGCTTAAAGTCTACTTTCTAAAATTATCTCAGCTAGGTATGATACAGTGCTACTACATATTATATATTTAATTTAAAAGGAAAATAGAAAAATGTAACAGGTTGAAGCAAGATCACATATCATTACCATGAGCAAAAAGTGAATGATCGGACATGAGAAGGCCAAAATCACAATGTGTATCAACCCGGGCAGCATCAACTCGCCACATGGGACGTTGACCAGTAACATTCTTCTCAACCAACTCAAGGAATTCCCTAGTCACCAGGATGTGCATCTAACAAATACCAAATAGTCAAATGTCAAGGATCACCAACACAATCTCCAACTTCCTCACTCAACATCTTAACCAATTAATTCCAGAAATCAAATCAATTCAACCCATTTTCATCTTTAGCAAAATTGATCAGAATGGAGACTACTAAAATGGTGCTTAAAGGTCATTCTTCCAGTACCTGATTTGGAAAACCTAGAGTAGAAAACATGACAATGATGAAAATTGATTTGTTTCCATGAATTGTATTAATCATTAGCTTTTCTAGTTGCTGAAATTAGAAAAATGGTTCACACTTTCCTAGCTACCGCTGGGATTTAGACCTAAGTCAATCTCAAAAACTAGTTCATTAAATTTCTAATGCAAGTTCAACAAGTGAAAACTGCCTACCACTTATAAATACTAGTTAATGTGGTCACATTACTAGTCAAGGAATGATCTCCAACACATGATGATAACAATTACCACTTTCAGTCAGTAATACAACTTTCATTTATGGGTTTCTGAAAAAATCTAGAAGAGAGACAATGCAGCAGTCACTGGCATACATACATACATACCCCAGCATCAACATAGTTGGAACCAAGTAAGGGCTTCATAACATGCTCCACATATAGTTGACCAACAATTTCCTTGTCAGAAGAGGAAGTAAGTTGATCTACATCTTTCCATAGGATACGTTCTAGAGGAGTCAAAGCTATGCTATTCCTCACACTCACACCCTTTGACTCCAATCCATTCTTCGGAGCCTTACTTAAGCGGATCACTTTCCCAATCTACACAGACAAAATGCACATTAAGATTTGTTTGGGGTTCATCCAAGCAAAGAATTCAGAGAAAGAAAGAAAGAAAAAACACACAAAAGAAGGCGAGGATCCTGCGTAAGCTAGCACAAGATTAACAGCTCCTTCTCCTCTGTAAACCCAATGAGCTGCATCCTCCTCTTTCAAAGTGAGTGTCATCTGTTTGACATGCAAATCTGGTCAAGCATTTCATCAAACACTAACACCACAATCCAAAGAAAAAACAGTACCTTATTCTTCCAAAGGGAGAAAAATGGAATGCAACCACTACTCCCAAGTTCTAACCACAGGAACAAAACCAAATTGCATAAAAAGATGCTAAATTACGTTGTCTTTGATTCTGTTTGAAAAGAAAAATGTTAATGTTCTCTTAGTTTATGTTCTAAACAGTAAGAAGGGGAATAATAAAAACCAACTTTGGAATGGAACTATATGCTGCTGTCTTTCGGCTAGACCTTTACGTGTCAATGTTCACAAACAAATTTATGTATTACCCAATATCATTCACTTTTTTATATTGACACGTATTATTTAACTTTTTTTAATCTTATCAGGAAATTAATAGTATTTGAGCAAAAATATGGAGAATGGTAATACCATTAGCATAGTCCGTATTTGTATCTTGGTTGTGCATTTTGAGGAAAAAACAAGTGTTTTGGCAAATATAACAAATATTAAATGGATATGTAACGTTATAAAATCATATATGTAAAGGAAAATTTTTAAAAAAGAGTAAATTTTTACTGAAAATTAATAGGAAAACAATTAAAATATGTACAAACCTGCACCATTGAAAAAAAAAAAAAACTTTCTGAAAAGATCATGTGGAAGCACAATTAACTTGTATAATCAATTGAGACAATAACTATAGGAGTTAATTGGCATGTACTCTTCTTTTCAGTTTAATTAGTAATTTTGACATGTAATTCTGTTAGACATTTACCTTGTTTGGATTGAGTAAATAGTTATCGATTTTTTTAAAATTAGTATTAGTTTATGCATATTTAAAATAAAAAAATAGAAAATTGATAGAGTATTTACAAATTTATATCACTTAATTTTGGAAAGATTTTATATTTTATTTTTTTATGGAACTATTCATATAATATAAATTTTTCTTTTAAATGAATATTAGAAATTAATTTTAATTATATATATATATATATATATATATATATATATATATAATTTTTCACGTAAAGTGATTTGTATTAGAATTGAACTTTTAATAATATATAAGTAGATATAAACTTTAGCTGAAAGGTTGATTTGAAAGGTTGATTTTATAAGGTTAAGTTTTATTTAAAGTTCACTCTTAATATGATATTATAATCTTTTAGAGTTTATTTTAGTAAGATTCTTTAGTTTATCGGTCATTCATTATTAAACCGTTATACCTCTAAATATATAGTCTTTAAGAGTTGAACAATCTTAGTGTGAATGGATTGTACGGGAAATCTCACATCCACAAAAAAAAATATTTTAATAATAAATAAATAATACAAATTTACAAATCAATTTTTTAAAAAAGAACCAACTTAAAGTTTACTTCTTAAAAAAATATCCAACATTTTATTTTCACTATTAATGTTTTCATAGTTAAAAACAAACACAATTTATCATTTATATATATATATATATATATATATATATATATATATATATAATATATATATATATATTTTTTTTTTATAAAAATATATTTATTAA
>Ga0099825_1003093_pt1 | contig 22216 bp, 13 predicted proteins | sample SiratroredBW_FD_76838 | JGI IMG/M metagenome (GOLD analysis project Ga0099825, IMG submission 76838) | Root nodule microbial communities of legume samples collected from California, USA - Siratro red BW | ecosystem: Host-associated > Plants > Roots > Nodule | place: USA: California | collected... | reverse complement strand
GTTGTAACAGCCATAACTGTATTTCAGTTGTAACAGAAATAACTGTCACATTCAATCGATTGTTTTGGAAATTCAATTGATTGAAAACCTTTTTCCAGCAAAAACATTTTGGGTTATTTTTATCAAAAACAGTTTTAATAAAAATCTTTGTGAATCTTTTTAGCACCTCAGAAGTGATGATCCATTCCACTCATGATTAAGGACTAAGCCAATCACCAACACACAAACCCAACTAAGGACCAAGACCTAAACACCCAACTATCTTCATGTTGGCACAAAGTCTTCACTTGAATAATTCTGGTCAAGGTTGGTTCCAACAGATTCTTCATGAGGCAGTCTTCATCAGCTTCATATGCTAAGCCTTGGTGCTCACAATATTGACTTCATCAAATCACGTGCTTAGCCTTGGTGCTAACAGAGTGGTTACATGTTAAAAAGAAATAATTTTTATTGATTTATGAATACAGGTTTACATTTACTTTTGTTGTGTGTTTAGATGGGATAGATGAGAGATGATTTGGAGGAGATGATCTCCAACTCTTTGAAGAGATTTTGATTTGCAAGGTGTGTTAGGGTATTTTTTTTTTGTTGAGGCTATGTTGGTGTTGGTTGATGTTGTCTAGAGCATTGAGGTGTTATAGTGTTTTTTAGCAAGTTGGTTGGGGTAGTGAGAATAAAGGTGTGATATTTGTTATATGTGTTCAAACTTTTTTCTCAGCAAATCTCATACCGAAACATAGGGAACTACCTGAACGTGTATTTCATACTTTTTCAAGGAACTTCATAGTTTATTGGAAGTACTGCCAGTTTGACCTCATTGGATCACAAGTGAAAAGACATACTTCTTTACTCAACATTAAAATTGTACTTTTTTCATAATGAGAGCTAACATGGTGCATGAGGTGCATATTTTCCATATTTGTTATGAGTTCAAAAATCCTTCTGAGCAAACCTAATACCAAAACAGAGGGAACCATTGTACGTGTGTTTCACACCTTTTAAAGGAGTTTCATAATTTCCTGAAAGTACTTCCATTTTGACCTTATTGTATCACAAATGGAAGGATAGACTTACAACATTAAAACTGTATTTTTCATAATGAGAGTCAACATGAACACGTAGGTTCTTACTTTCCATATTTGTTACATAAGTTAAAAAGTCCTTCTATGCAACCAGATAACGAAATAGAAGAAACCACTTGGATGTGGGTTTCATATCTTTTAAAGGAACTTCATAATTTCCTGGATGTACTTGACCTTATTAGATAACAAATGGAAGGACAAACTTCTTTACCCAATATTAGAACTGTATTCTTTTCATAACGAGAACTAACATGAACGCATGAGGTTCTTACTTTCCATATTTGTTACATGAGTTTAAAAATCCTTCTAAGCAAACCTGATACCGAAACAAAGGATGTTAGCACCAGTAGCTGTTGGATATGATTTGATGAAATCAACACAAGAGTGAAGCCTACAATGGATCCTAGCTACAACATGAAGTGCATGAAGACTTGAAGAGCGTGATAGAGTATTGGTCCTAGACTAGGCTGGGTGTGTGATTGCGAGTTGTGTTTCTGATTTAAAATCATATGATTGCATGATTGGTTATTCAAAAGTAAGCTCCAAAAATAAATTTGCTTAATAATATTTTCTCAAAAGATTTTAAAAAGTAAAGCAAATCAGATTTTGTTAATCAAATTCAGATAAGTAATCAGTAAACTGTTTTCAAAATCTGAACCTAATATATTTATTGTTAAGTAACAGGATGTTGTCAATTGATTGAATGATGACTCAATCGATTGAAGCCTTAACGGTAAAAAATAACAGTTTTCTATATAAAGGGACATACATGTGTTTTTCATGAAACAACAAGTACAAAAATCTTATTGAGCGAATTTTTGTGAAACTCTTGAGAGAAAAACGTGCGCAAACTTTGTGATTGTCTGAGCAATTGTTTTTCAACAAGAAAACTGTTCTTGGAGCTTTACTGCTGAATTGATCTTACTGCAAACTGTGATATTCAATTAGAGCTAAGTGTTCCACTCTGTTCTTAATACATTGTATAATTTGTTTAGTGAAATTACTGTGTATTGTCTGTATTCTTGATACTAGAACTGAAGGTTACAAGTTACAGAGGGTTGTAATTGTAACAGGTTATTTGCATAAGTTTTTTGCATATTGGTTGTACACCTACTGTAGGTTTCAGTAGTGTGTGTACTGCGGGAAGCAGTGTGTACTGCACGGAGCAGCACTGTATTTTGTAAAACTAATCTTGGTGATCTTTTAGTGGAAATCTTTGCTAGTTTGCGAAGGACTAGACGTAGCCCTTGAGGAAGAGTGAACTAGGATAAAATCTTGTGTTCTTGATCTTTCTTTCTCTCTTCTTGAACGCATTTGGGTTTCTATTTTCGCTCTATCAACAAGTTGTTAGTTGCTCTTACTGTTTGATAATTAAACTGAGAATCTGTGTGTGTCTGAACTTGTTATTTCATCTGGTTAATTGACTGATTGTGTGATTAATCGAATTAACACAGTTACTGGTTCATAATAACATTGTTGAATAAAAGAACATTTGTATAGCATTCTTTCTTGAGATAAGTTGCAATTTCTTGAGTGTTCATTATTTGATTGTTTCTGTGTTGTTCTATTATTCTTCTTAACTAAATAAATTGCTTCCGCTTGTGGTTCTGATATTATCTTGATCAACTGCAGCAACTGCTTGTTATAGTTCTCTGAACTGGATCTTCAGATTTTGTGACTTCAGTGAATTGTATTGTGTTGTTTCAATATTTGATTAATCTTTGTAATGGATTGAGTTAATTCTTTAACATACGGACTCTTGTTGTGTAATTCTAAATTGCATTGATTATTGAATTGATAAAGAATATTCATTCAATCTTTCATACTTTCCAGTATTTACGAAAAGTTTTCAATAGTTCAATTCACCCCCTCTTGAACTCATCCTAAACCCATTTTCTACAATTGGCATCAGAGCTAGGACTTGTATCCTAGTCAAGTTTTACGAACCATGGCTGAGAATAAATTGCCTTTTGTTGAGGGAGCCTCAATTAACAGACCACCCATGTTTTCTGGTGTTAATTACCAATTCTGGAAAGTAAAAGTGAAGATCTTTATTGAGTCAATTGATCGCGGCATTTGGAATGCAATAGTGAATGGTCCCTATGTTCCTGTGCATGATATGAATGGTGTGTCTATTGAGAAATCATTTGATGAAATGTCTGAAGTTGATAATAAACGAGTTCAGTATGACTGCATTGCAAAGAACATAATTACATCTGCCTTGAATCTTGATGAGTTTTTCAGGGTGTCAGAATGCAGTTCTGCAAAGGAGATGTGGGATATATTGGAAGTTACCCATGAAGGGACAAATGATGTAAAGAGAGCAAGGAAACATGCACTCATTTAGGAGTATGAGTTGTTCAGAATGCAACCGGGAGAGACTATAGCGGATGTCCAGAAACGATTCACTCATATAGTCAATCATCTTATTGGATTGGAAAAATAATTTGATAAGGAAGAGCTTAATAACAAGATCCTTAAATGCTTGGACAGGACCTAGCAGCCTAAAGTCACTGCACTATCTAAGACCAGAGACTTAACAACTCTCACTACAACAACACTGTTTGGCAAGTTGAGAGAACATGAGCTTGAGATGACAAGGTTGAAAGACATGGAATCTGTTGAAAAGAAGTCCAGAAGCCTTGCACTCAAAACAAAAGTTACAGATATTGAGTCCAGTGAAGAGAGTTCTAATGAGTGCAGTGATACTGAAAACCTCAATTTACTGACAAAGAAATTTCAGAAATTCATCAGAATGAAGGGCAACATGAAATTCTAGTGCTTCTTTTTATAGTACTAATTACATTTCATTATTTCACGCTTTCCATGAGACTCATGAGGAAGCCAATAGATTAGCCTTATCCAATAATAGACTAAAAGGTCTGAATGATTGGTTGAAAGGCGGAGTCAAAGAGTTGGAAGATGAAGTTTCATAACTGAAAACCAATTTTGATTATTTGGAAATTATTTACAAAGCTTCCAGTAATATTGACTCCAGCAAGCCAGTTAATTGTGAAAATTGTGAGGTTTTACAGAACAAGGTCAATTACTTAATTACTACTGCTTCCAAGTTTTCAATGGGTACAACAAATCTCAATGCCATTTTGGGATCACAAAATTGTGTTTTTGAAAAGGCTGACATTGGATATCAACCCAATTTTCAAATAAAACAAAAAAAGTATAGCAATTTTTTTAAAACAAATGATGAACAATTTTCAAATCCAATGACTTGCTTCTATTGTATGAGAAAAGGCCACTCTGTGAAGAACTATAAAATTAGAAGGTTTGATGTGCCAAAAGGACTAGTTAGATGGGTGCCTAAAAGCATCACTAACACTTCTGGATCCAAATTTAACAGGGTACCAATGCCTCAAACTTAATCTGTTTTGCAGGTTTGTTTGGCATCCAGTAAATTACTGTGGTGCTTGGACAGTGGATGCTCCAAACACATGACTGGTGATGCTTCTCAGTTAATAATTTTGGATATATATATATGTTTAATTTTCTTGCATAACATATAGCATGAATTGCTTGATCACTATGAATGATGAATCTTGGATGTGGGAGAGAAGATTAGCTCATATTCATATGTATCATCTCAATAGGATTGCATTAAAAGAGCTTGTTGTTGGTTTACCTAAGCTTAAATTCGAAAGGGATAGACTATGTGAAGCATGCCAAAAGGGCAAACAAACAAAAAGCACTTTTAAACCATTGAATGTGATTTCAACATCAAGACCACTTGAGTTGCTTCATATAGATTTATTCAGTCTCTCTAGAACCATGAGTTTGGGAGGCAACTATTATGGCTTGATTATTGTTGATGATTATTCTCAGTTTGCATGGACATTATTCTTTACTTCCAAAGATGAGACTTATCATGTTTTTAAGAAATTTGCCAAAGTTATTCAAAATGAGAAGAACTGCAACATTTCTTCCATTAAATTGGACCATGGAGGAGAGTTTCCAAATGAGAGGTTTGATAAGTTTTGCAGCAAGTCTAGAATTAAGCACAACTTTTCATCACCAAGGACTCCACAGTAGAATGGAGTTGTAGAGAGAAAGAATCGTTCTCTGGAGGAACTTGCAAGAACAATGTTGAATGAGACTGGATTGCCAAAATACTTTTGAGCAGATGCAGTAAGCACAACTTGTTATGTATTGAACCAGGTGCTCATTAGGCCAATACTGAAGAAGACCCCCTATGAGTTGTTTAAAGGGAGAAAGCCCAATATTTCTCATCTAAGAGTTTTTGGCAGTAAGTGTTTCATATTGAACAATGCTAAGGATAACTTGGGTAAATTTGATTCAAAAGCTAATGAAGGTATCTTTCTTGGTTACTCATTATATGGTCATGCATATAGAGTATATAATAGGAGAACCATGCTAGTTGAGGAATTCATGCATGTTTCTTTTTATGAAACTAATCAGAATATGCAGAAAAGTCCTAAGATAGGTACAGATGATGAAGTTCCAAATATTCAACAAGTGGATATTGGACTGGAAAATAAAACAGAAGAAATCAGTAGACCTCCAAAAATTCAATCAACTGAACCAGAAAGTCAATTAATTGAATATAGAGTTGGTATTGAAGTAATTAACTCTAGACTGCCAAGAGAATGGAGAGTGCCTAAGAATCTCTTGTTAGATAATGTGATTGGACAAGTTTAGAAAGGAGTATCAACTAGAAGATCATTGAATCAGTTCTTTGAGCACATGGCATTTGTTTCACAAGTAGAACCAAAGACTTTGGTTGATGCACTTGAAGACAGCAACTGGATCAATGCAATGCATGAAGAACTAAATCAGTTTACTATAAATGAGATCTGGACACTAGTTCTCAGAACCAAAGAGATGAATGTAATTGGAACTAAGTGTGTCTTCAAGAATAAACTAGATGAACAGGGAATCATTGTAAGGAACAAAGCAAAACTGGTTGCTAAGGGTTACAACCAAGAGGAAGGAATCGATTATGGAGAGAGTTATGCACCAGTAGTTACACTGGAGGCAGTGAGATTATTGTTAGCTTATGCTTGCATGAATGGATTTAAACTAACCAGATGGATGTAAAAAGTGCATTTTTCAATGTATTTATTGATGAAGAGGTGTATGCGAGTCAACCCTCTGGATTTGAAGATTTCAAGCATCCAGATCATGTGTTTAAATTGAAGTAAGCATTATATGGATTGAAGCAAGCACTACGTCAGTGGTATGAAAGGTTAAGCAATTTCCTTCTTTCACAAGGCTATGAAAGAGGAAAAACTGATAAAACATTGTTCATCAAGAAAGCATGCAATGATATTATATTTGTTCAAGTTTATGTTGATGACATCATATTTGGTTCAACTAATGAAATCTTGTGTGAGCAATTTGTTAAGACTATGAAGGATGAATTTGAGATGTCCATGATGGGAGAGCTTAACTACTTTCTTGGCTTACAAATTAAGCAGATTCAACATGAAACATTTCTTAGTCAATCCAAATATTGTCGTGAGTTGTTGAAGAAGTTTGATATGGAGAATTGTAAAGAAGCAGCCACACCTATTGCAACTGGATGCTATTTAGACAATGATGAAAATGGAATCAAGATTGATCAAACTAGATATAGAGGACTTATTGGATCACTACTCTACTTGACAGCTAGTAGACCTGATATCATGTCCAACATTTGTCTGTGTGCAAGATATCAAGCTAATCCACGTGAATCTCACCATATGAGGATACTGAAATATCTAAAAGGAACAACTGTTGTTGGACTATGGTATCCTGGTGAAGTGTCTCTGAAATTAATTGGCTATTCTGACTCAAATTTTGTAGGTTGCAAAATTGATAGAAAGAGTACAGGTGGAACGTGTCATTTGCTAGGATCAAGCTTAATTTCTTGGCACAACAAGAAACAAGCTTGTGTTGCATTATCCACCGCAGAGGCATAATACATTGCAGTTGGAAGCAGTTGTGCACAGAGTTTATGGATTCAACAACAGCTAAGTGACTTCGGTCTTAAATTGTCTAAAATTCCATTATTTTGTGATAACAAGAGTGCAATAAATTTAACAAAGAATCCTATACAACATTCTAGAACTAAGCACATTGAAATACATCACCATTTTATTACAGATCATGTAATTAAGGGTGATTGTGTGATTCAGTTTGTTAATTCTGAAAATCAATTAGCTGATCTGTTTACAAAACCCCTTAATAACAATAGGTTTAATTTTCTCAAAAATGAATTAGGGATTATTGATTTGAAAAATGTTAATTAAATCATTTAGCCATTTAATAATTGATTCTGAAGTATAGTTTATGCAATATTTGTGCCATCAATGCATTTACTGAAATTTCTCTGAACCTATTGCAATTGATGCGAAATATTTAATCTGATTTAATTACTGATTAATTGATTAGGGCGAGAGAAAGCTGAGAAAGGAAACCAAAGGACCTATGGTTAATAAGCTGTTATAAGACATTTCCTGTATGGGAAATTTAAAGATTCTACTGAAAATTCCAAGACAAAAAAGTCTTTGACCAGGCTGAGCTAGCTTCGAATGCAGAGTGCATGTAAAGAGTGATAAGCAACTTGGCGCCACCTGTCATAGACTCATTGGAAGTCAATAAGTCAAAAGCTGCAATAGATTTTGAAGCTAAGTAAATTCTGGCACAATTTACTGCATGAAAAATTCTCTATGTGTTGTGTTTCAATATTTTGATTGTGTGAATTAACTGCACAGATTGAATTTGAATTTTTCAAATTTGTCTCATGCGTGGCAGCATGCATTATAAATAGAACTAGCATAGAACACTTGATCACACACTTCATCCCATTTTCTTCATCCTAGAGTGCATATTGCATAAATTGTGCCTTCTCTGAAACCACTGAAAATGGTCTCTTCCTCCACTCCTAAACAACGCGTCAAGAGAGCTTGTGTGAAGAATGCAGAACCTACTGATATCATTGATACTGACTATCTTGATAGTTGGTTTGCTGGGAACAGAGAAAGCATTCAGGAATTCCACAAAGAATATAGCAGAAAGGTCATTATAGCACCTAAGTTTATTAGGATGCTTTGGTTGAAGGAGCAGAACCTTGATGAAGTAAGGGAGATTCTGAGATTTCAGAAGTTGGAGAAATTTGTTTGTTAGACTGTCAGGCAACGTCTATCCTGATTTGGTCAAGGTATTTCTCACCAATCTGTGGTATGAAGAGGATGCAATTTACTCTCAAGTCAAGGGAGTGGATATGTGCATTAACAATGAAGTCTGGCTAACTGTTGCTGGACTACGCAATGTTGGAATACCAGCTGGGAGGAACCATGTAACTAAGTTGGAAGGGTTCAACAAACCATAATTTTTAAGAACGTGTTTGAGAAATCAACAAACTGAGTCCAGGAGTTACTCAGTTGGAGGGCTGGCTATTACACCTAGAATCCTGGCCTTCATTGTCATTGGCTGTTGACGCCACGAGGTTTCAACCATGTTGTACTGACTGAGGACGATCTGATGTTGATATATTGCCTTATGGGAAGAATTAAAGTTAATTGGGTAAGTGTTATTAAGGAGCACATTATCAAGATCAAAAAGAAGGTGGAATATATAATTTCATATGAGGTCGTTATCTTACAGTTTATTGAATAAGTCGAAATTGATACTGATGGAGAGGTAGTAGAGATGGTAAAGGCGCACAATGAAGTCACAGCAGCAACACTCAGCAAAATAGAAATCATCAAGGTGAATGATGAGAAATGGATATGCAAAGCTGACTATGATAGCTCACATGAGTAACCTGTTGAAGAAGAAGAAGAAGAAGAAGAAGAAGAAGAAGAAGAAGAGGATGATAAGGATGAGGAACATGATAATGCTAATGATGCTGATGAACCCATGGCAGATGTACCACAAAGTGGTTATGAACAATATTTTGTGGACTTTAGGGAAAGGATGATGAATCAACTACACACTATGCAAGAAGAAGGTCACACCCATCACCAATATTGTGAGACCAGATTCCAGGATATAAAGGGTATGATGGGAGATGTTCAGAACAAAATTGGCCACATGTTCTTTAATCCTGATGACTGAACCTATTATTGCATATTTGCTAGTTTCTTCCCCTTACTTTGATGAATGCAATGGGGGAGAAGTAAGTAGTAGGTCTAGTCTGGTGTGTGTTTAGTTGGTTTAGTTGGTGTGTTGGTCTAGTTGTTGGTTGGTTTAGTATGTTGTTGGTTTTGTTGGTTGTTTTTATTTCTATTTTACCTGGTGATGCTACCCTTGTTGCTGCTTTAACCAGTTTACCTATAATGATTTCTGTTTCTTTATTATTTGTGTAATTTGTTGTCTATCCAGTTAGTTGATGGAAAAATCCGGCTGATTAAGTCACTCTTATCTGCTGCCCGGATATTTTATGGAATGGAATATGAAGTAATATGTTTTTATGTTTTAAATTGTTCTATTTCTAATACTATTTCATTTCCTTTCTTTAAAATCATAATCGAGGCAATGGAGAATGGGGGAGACAATAGAGAATGGGGGAGAATGACATAATTGTAGGAAATACTGATCTGAATTGGTTTGAGATTGATAAAGGAGTTATTTCTAATTGTTTCAGTTCAATCAGTTGATTTTAAGTGTTTCTCTAAACCTGTTGAATTCACAGATTTTTAATCAACTATTCTAGAGTTCAGTTGTTACAGGTTGAAACATTGAAACTCAACACACACGTGTTTGCTTTCATCAAATTGGAGGAGATTGTTAGCATCACTAGCTGCTGGATATGATTTGATGAAATCAACACAAGAGTGAAGCCTACAATGGATCCTAGTTACAACATGAAGTGAATGAAGACTTGAAGAGCTTGATAGAGTATTGGTCCTAGACTAGGATGGGTGTGTGATTGTGAGTTGTGTTTCTGATTTAAAATCATATGATTACATGATTGAATATTCAAAAGTAAGATCCAAAAATAAATTTGCTGAATAATATTTTTTCGAAAGATTTTAAGAGTAAAGCAAATCAGACTTTGTTAATCAAATTCAGATAAGTAATGAGTAAACTGTTTTCAAAATGTTAACCTGATATATTTATTGTTAAGTAATAAAATGTTGTCAATTGATTGAATGGTGACTCAATCGATTGAATCCTTAACGGTAAAAAATAACAGTTTTCTATATAAAGGGACATGCACGTGTTTTTCATAAAACAACAAGTACAGAAATCATATTGAGCGAATCTTTGTGAAATTATTGAGAGAAAAATGCGTGCAAACCTTGTGATTGACTGAGCAATTGTTTTTCAACAAGAAAACTATTCTTGGAGCTTTACTGCTGAATTGATTCACTATAAACTGTGATATTCAATAAGAGCTAAGTGTTCCACTTTGTTCTTAATACATTATATAATCTATTTAGTGGAATTACTGTGCATTGTCTGTATTCTTCATACTGGAATTAAAGGTTAGAAGTTACAGAGGGTTGTAATTGTAACAGGTTGTTTACAGAGATTTTCTGCATTGGTTTTACACCTACTGTAGGATTCAGTAATGTATGTACTGCGGGAAGCAGTGTGTATTACGAAGAGCAGTATTGTATTTTGTAAAACTAATCTTGGTGATCTTTTAGTGGAAATCTTTGCTAGTTTGCGAAGGATTGGATGTAGCCCTTGAGGAAGCGTGAACCAAGATAAAATCTTGTGTTCTTAATCTTTCTTTCTCTCTTCTTAAACACATTTGGGTTTCTATTTTCGCTCGATCAACAAGCTGTTAATTGCTCTTACTGTTTCATAATTAAACTGAGAATTTGTGTGTGTCTGAACTTGTTGTTTCATCTGGTTAATTGACTGATTGTGTGATTAATCAAATTAACACAATTACTGGTTCAGAATCACATTGTTGAATAAAAGAACATTTGTATAACATTCTTTCTTGAGATAAGTTACAATTTCTTGAGTGTTCATTATCTGATTGTTTCTGCATTGTTATATTATTCATCTTAACTAAATAAATTGCTTCCACTTGTGGTTTTGATATTATCTTGATCAACTGCAGTGACTGCTTGTTATAGTTCGCTGAACTGGATTTTAAGATTTTGTGACTTCAGTGAATTGTATTGTGTTGTTTCAGTATTTGATTAATCTTTGTAATTGATTGAATTAATTCTTTAAATACGGACTCTTGTTGTGTAATTCTAAATTGCATTGATTAGTGAATTGATAAAGAATATTCATTCAATCTTTCATACTTTTCAGTATTTGCAAAAAGTTTTCAATAGTTCAATTCACCCCCCCCCTCCCCCTTGAACTCAGCCTAAACCCATTTTCTACAAAGGAAACCACCTAGACATATGTTTCATACCTTTTAAAGGAACTTCATAATTTCCTGTAAGTACTTTCAATTTGACCTTATTAAATCATAAATGGAAGGGTAAACTTCTTTAGACAACATTATAATTTTATTTTTTCATAATCATGAATGCATGGCGTTCTTACTTTTCATATTTGTTACATGATAAAGATTAATCTTTATCAGCAAATCTGATACTGAAACAGAAGAAACCACCTAGACGTGGGTTTCATACCTTTTAAACAAGCTTCATAATTTCCTACAAATGCTTTCACTTTGACCTTATTGGATCACAAATTGGAGGACAGACTTCTTTACACAATATTAGAAATATATTTTTTTTCATAATAAAAGCCAACACGAACACATGAGGTTTTTACTTTCCATATTTGTTACAAGAGTTGAAAAGTCTTTCTCAATAAACCTGATACTGAAGCAAAGGAAACCACCTGGACGTGGGTGTGATACCTTTTAAAGGAGTTTCATAAGTTCCTGAAAGTAGGTGGTTAGCAAGGTTCTGATATGTGACATCTTTTCAAGGATTTTTGAACATATGTCATACGTATGGTGAATAACAGTCCAATACCTTAATGTTGGCTGGTATGATCAATCAATGCGAAAACTCTTTATGGTTTTTCTAAATAAGTACTTCTCACATAATGGGCCACGTTTGACATATAATATAAAGTCAAATTATGTAAAAAGATTATGTGGTTTCCAATCATACTTTATACACCCACATAACACACTGTCAAAAAAGCCATATATAATTCCAACATTTCACCACCTGACATGATGGCCCACAATTCAAAGTTGTATATGTACACCCTACAAAAAAAAAGAGAATAAACAAATAAACAAATATATAAAAAAATAGATTTAATATATGTTAAAAATTCTCCTTCTCTAACATTTCAAACCAAGATGCCTTCCGTCGCTTCCAAGACCGCCACCACGAACAACCACTTAATTTTCCTTTCGCGCTTCCAATACCGAACTTCTCACAACCCTCTCGCAAGTTCTTTTCCTACTTGCACCTAAACCCTAACATTCTCCCTAATGCTCTCCAACTCGATTCTCTCTTTGTTTCCAATATTGTGCATTCTCACACATGTTTCCACAACGTCTTCTTTTCAACCCAATTCCTAATTTTCTCTCTTCCCACTCACACACTCTCTTGATTTCTCCAATCCAGCTCTTGTCTTTAATGTTTTAAAACTTTTGCTTCTCTATACATTTTTGTCACTGCCAACACAGCAACATTTGACACATCATTTGTGTCAAATGGGGGTTACTCTCTCATCCGTGTCAAACTAACATTATTGGATCGAAAAATGGATTGTGAGAGTGCAGAGAGTTATTTTTATTATTTTTCGTTTTCATTTTAATTATTATTTTAATTTTTTATTTTCTGTTTTCTAATTATTATTTTTATTTTTAATTATTAATTTTATTTTCATTTATTATATATATATATATATTATTATAATTATTATTATTATTTTTATTATTATAATTATTTTTATTTTCTTTTTTTATTATTCTTGTAATTACTTTTTTGCCTGTTTTTATTATTATATTTTTCGTTTTTTATTTTGATTTTCCATTTTTATTTTTATTATTTTTCGTAGAGTTGGGTGGCTTGAAAAAGTGAAAGGGGTGCAGCGAATGAATGTGGTTTCCAGGCTCAACGGTGGCTGAAAGAAATAGAAGAGACTGTAAGCGTGAACGTAAGGGGTGTAGAGAGTAAACGTGATTTTGAAAGGTCCAAAGAAGGCTGGAAGAAATAATAGGAGGGTAAGAGTAGACGTAGGGGGGGAGCAAAAACTAAACATTTTCTAATTATTTTATTTTCTATTTTTTATTTTATTTATTTTATTCTCTTTTAAGTAAAATCTAATAGGTTGATTCAAATTATATAATTTTTTATATGTTCTGAAATGAAAAAAATAAAGTTTTAATATTTTTTTTAATTTTTATTAAAAATAATGTTTATATATATATATATTCATTGGAGAGTGCATGAAAACACTAAAAATGTTATTGTATAAATAATTTATTACAAATATGTTAATAACCAATAGTGATTGATAAGCAATCAAATCAAATGTAAAGTGATTAGAAAAAATAGTAAGCAATCAATTCATACTTTATGAAAGGAAAGAAAAGAAAAGAAAAGAAAAAAAAGACTTTGGTTTTGAAAAGTCTTAGCTTAAACGTAGCGTTTGGAGAAACCCTTTTAAAAAATTCGATCCAACCCATCTTATAAGTAATGTCTAATTGACATGTAGTATACGGTGTTTCAATTAATCAAAATAAAAAGGTGTTTTAGATAAGAGGTTGATAAGAAAGGTTGTTTCTTTCTTAGCATTTTAGGTTAAAATCACAATATTTTAAAGAATTTTTTTAAATAGTTTTTCTAGTAGCCAGAATAACAACAATGTGAAAAGAACTTGATGATAATAATAATACAAACCAAATATCTAAAAAGAAAAGATGATGATGAAGAGTTCAAAATTTACAAAAATGAAATGATTCCAAGGACTAAAAAAATCTACTTATAAAACACCTTAATTCACAACGCTAAGTTTTTCAAAAATTATTGTAATTTATATAATACTTCAAAAATTTTATTACGTTTCTCATTCAACTTTAATAAATATATTATGCATTAAAAAATAAAATTTTAAATCGTAAAACTTAGAAAAGAGAGAAAAGAAAATTTTAGCTTGAACGAAAACTTTTAGTTTTATTGAAAATGACATTCACTTGAATGAAAATTTCTTCGTTTGAGCGAAAATTTCTTCGTTAGAGTGAAAATAATCTTTGTTTGAGTAACAATTTCTTCTCTTAAGCAAAAATAGACCAAATAACACTTATTTCTCTTCAAATAGCTCATTCAAGCGAGTTGTATCTCGCTTAGACGAGATTTGTAGAGTAAATTTTTCTTTGTTTTTCTTCATAATTTGCTTGAGCGAGAATTCTTCCGCTTGAGCGAAAATATCTAAAGGCAGTTTTACAAAATCAACTACTTTTAAATCTTTCATCAAATACTATCCATTTTTATATCATTTACTTCAGAGTTCAAACAAACTTTACATTAGATAGAATACATGACACAATTAATATAAATGTCAAAAACTTAGGCTAGTAAGGTATATGTACATAACACTTCAAAATTACATTGATTTTCAAGTAACTTATAAATTCCAAGAAAAAACTGAAAGCGATAACTAAAGAGTGAATGCATCATCATCAAGATTACTCTGTACCTATGTCACTAACTGCTCGGGTACATAATACCGTCATTGCAATTCAAAAACACAACCAAGATAAAGAAGGGTAGTAATATTTTTATGTATTAAAACAAATAGTAAATGGACTAACTATTCATCTTCAATTATAAAGATTAAGAAATTAACTATAAATCATTTGCATAGAATACTAATAAGTTTATCTTATAATCTTAATCCTTTATATTGTATTTCAAACTTACTGACTTTGCATAAATTCGTTTGCAACCACAGTACCTTGATTTCATTTCAACCTCCAGTACTCTGTTTTCATTTCAACCAAAATGATTGCAAGTAGACTCATCATTCAATTATATTACATATCATCTCATTTCAACAACACTAAGGCTTATAGACGCATATGTAATCATGGTACCTTGATTTCCTTTCAACCTCTAATACTTTGGTTTCATTTCAACTAAAATGATTACATATGAACATATAATTCAGTCATCATACGTCATATCAATTCAGTCATATTAAAGCATTTAGATGCATACATAACCATGGTACCTTGATTTCCTTTCAACCCCTAGTACACTAGTTTCCTTTCAACCAAAATGATTACATATGAACATATAATTCAGTCATCACATATCATATCAATTCAGCCATACCGAAGCATATAGATGCATATGTAACCATGGTATTGATTTCCTTTCAACCCCCAATACATTGATTTCATTTGAACAAAAATGGTTACATATGAACGTATAATTTAGTTATCGCACATAATATCAATTCACCCATACTAAAGCATATAGATACATATGTAATTATGGTATCTTGATTTCTTTTCAACTTTTGATACACTAGTTTCATTTCAACCAAAGTGGTTACATATAGACATATAATTCCATCATCATACCAATTCAATCATGCACAACCATATCTATCCAACAATTCACAGTTCTCAATATTCAAAAACAACTATTGTCTATCAAGTTATCAATATCAAAGTTTATACTAAATATAAAACCAATTAATTTCATTAGAAAATATCTCTATAATAGAAATTAAAACTCAGAACTAAGTCTCTCACAATCAGAGTTTCTATCCTTAGTTGCTATTGAAAAAACTTAAAACTAGCTTCCCTTACTTGATATGATGATCTCCAAAGCAGTTCCTCCAATACATACAGGGAGACTAGTTCAAGTCTCTAAGGATCTAGAACAAGTTATCCAAATAGAACTAAATTTCAGTATGATATTAATTAAGTTGAGAAAAATATTTTCGTCAATTATTCCTAGAAAGATTGATGATAAAAAATTAAAAAAAAAAGTAGATAACAAAGGATCTATAAGATAGTTATAAATTTACTTTATTTGAAATTTTGATCGGATAGAATTATTCCCTGACTCTTTGGTTATCACAAGGTATGATAATATTCTAAAACAAATGAAGTATCAAGAAAGAAAAGTTAAAAAAAAAAAAAGAGTATATACAAGAAGAGAGAGAATACATGGAGATGCAAGGGATGTCACAGTTTAAATGTATAAAAAATACTATTATGTGAGCTACTGGTGACAAAATATTGAAATTAAATAATATGTTATAACCTAGAAATACATTCATAAATTAAATTATTACTTGTAGATTTATGCTAACTTAATATTGAAATTAAATAATATGTTAGAACCTAGAAATACATTCATAAATTAAATTATTAGTTATAGATTTATGCTAACTTAAATTTATATGTTGCAGTTTTTCAATGGGATATAACTTCTAAATTTAAAAGTATTAGATTACTTCAGAACAATGTAGGTAAACTATTTTATAATCATTTATGACACCTTAAAATAGATAATTAATATAATTTTTTAATAATTTTAGGTTTTGTAAAAGTTTTATTTTCTTTTTTGAAATTTTATTTAAATTATTAGTAATTTACAAATATGAATAATTAAAGTTTATGTTTTATTTACAGTTATATTTGTGTATTTATTAATCTGTTTACAATGCCAAAATTCGTCAATACTTCTGGTTATATGAAATTGTGTGATGTTATTCTTTTTCAAGTTTGTAAATCATGCATAAAACAAATATATCTAAAATAAAATTAAACATACGGGACATTTCACCTTTAAATCATCATTGATTCTTTACTAGTTTTGGTATGCATTACCGTTATTTTTGCGACCAACAATTTTATTTATTGATTTCAAGTTCTTTACATAGACGAATATAGCAACCCGTCGTTATTTATAGGAATTATAACAATGACTGAATAGAGAATTATAGTCGTAAGTACTTTAAACAATAACGAATCAAAACGTTGTTCAATGAAATAACATATAATAACACCTCTATTGACTATCGGTGTAAAACCATTTTTAAACCCTTTCACAACTGTTGTTAAAAGTCTTGTTCTTTTTTTTTTTTAGTGCGTCAGAGTTTAAAATGTTTATTAATCAATACTTAGTTTAACTTTTAAGTTATTATTGTATTTGAATTAGAAACAACTCTTACATAAACGATTTCCAAATTAGAGAAAAGCACATTCATTTTGTTTCGATTGATAAATTAATATAACATTATACTTTAATTGATAGAAGGGCCAATTTACTCAAATTAAGAACTTGCTTATATTGCTCTTGGTCGTTGCCCTCATTATTATGCTCACTATTTTGAAACAGTCAAAAAAGAGTAATGAGAAGAGAGGAAAGTAGTTTTATAACTGAGATATAAAGAAAAGAAATATAGATATTTAATAATTAATGAAAATTTTCAGTTAGTAGTATCACTCTGATTTGATTGTAGTAGTTGCACATTGTCCAACAAGCTTTTAGTGTTCTGTTACACAATAATGCATATTAAGTCTCCGCTACTTTATTTACTTTTTGACCTGTGGCTTTCATATAAAGTAGAGCTTTCATACGTATCATGATAAATGTTATAATGCTAGAAGAATTTTGAAAAACTCATGTATAACATGAATTTGTCCCTATAGATCTATAATACAAAAAAAATATGAATTTAAAAAGAAAGATTAGATGTTTATGTTTTAAATGTGATTATATAATATTTAAATAAAAAATTTACATTATGTCCAACTTAAAACTTTAAAGGAATAAATTTATGAATCTTCTGTTTCCTTATGTGAAATAACATAAAAATTTCGAAATGGAAAAAAGTTAAAAATTTCATAGCTTGTTGAATAACCTATTATTTGAAAGTGTATCAAACTCAAAATTATCAATATGAAGGCTTTTATTACAATAATTATCAATAGAATGAATTTATTACAATATATTTCTTCAATCTTCTATCTTTCCTCTCTTTTTAATTAATTTAATGTTCTTTCTTTTCTTTTAACTCTTCTTTTATATTTTTTCATTGATACTTATATTTATCACATAATTGTACTGTTTATTCATGTTATAAATAAATAAAAAATATTGAAATGAATTATATTCCTTATGTCTATCAGAAGATAATGTTGTTATCGATATTAGTTTAGTTATTGTTTGCATAAACATGAATATATACATTATTTTTAAAATCATTATTCAATAAATTATATTATAATTAATCATGAGTTGAAAATTAGATTATTACTATTCATTCTTAAAGAATAATTTTTTTCATAAAATTATTTTAGACTTGAATAATGTTCAAATTATTCAACCTTGAATTCAATGCATTGTAACTAATTTATTTTATGAATAATAGTGACAAAAATTACACAAGAGAGTCGTTGCATAACTTCTGCTTACCATTCCACTCTTTAATTTTTTTCAATTTAACAATAACCTAGCATATATATATATACTAGTAATATTTTAAGGGAAGTCTTGAAAATCCCAAAAAGGTTATGGTATAAGTAATTTATTACAAATATAAAAACAGTCAATGGTGACTTTCAAATGTAGTAATTAGAAAAATAAAGCAATCAATTCATACTTTATGAAAGAAAAAGCAAACCATTGGTTTTGAAAAGTCTTAGCTTAAACGTAACGTTGAGAGAAAGACTTAGAAAATTGGGATCCCAACCCATCCAATAACTGATATATGAATTTATGGTGTTTCTCTAACAAATATGTATCGAACAACCTCAGTCTCTAGCCAATTGATACAATGATTTCTCAAAAAATAAAATTTGTTTTAATATTTTAAAAATATTATTTTTTTTTTCAACAATTCATTTTTAATATAACTTTAGAAAATTTATATTATATAAATACACTGATTAAATAATACATTTGAACAAATTAAATAAAATAAAAAAATATATAATATAAAAGTGAGAAGACGTAAGATTATCTTTATCATGGTTCCAAATTCAGCTCCTAAATTGTTATTAGATTTCAACACTTGTAATTTATTTTTCATTATATTTGTTATTAGATTTCAACACTTGTTATCAGTTCTTATAAATACGATTTATTATTTTTACAAAAATTATAAACTATAGAAATATTTGAGTTTACACTGAGTTAATGATTACAGTAACAAATTCATAAAATTGTTAAATATAACAGAAAAGTCTAATATCTGGAAAAAGTAATTTAAGAATTGTTTTTTACTAAAGATATTCTAAAAAAATGTCTGAATAAAGTTACCTGGACAATAAAGAATTAAATTATATTTACTGAATGTGATTTTCCCAATCTTTATTTTTTTATAAAAAAATATACTGTAATAAATTAAATTTAAGAATATATTTTTCTTTCTCTATATAAATTAGAATAACTATTTAATTTTCATTCTGTATCAGAGGAATGAGACTTTTTTCAGAATTTATTTTCTTATTTTTTTAATATTTGGGATCTATTATTTTAGATATCTTTAATATAACAATATATAAAACTATGTTAATAAAGCATGAAAGTGTAAGGTCAGATGGGCACTCTTCACCTTCCACTCACAGTTTTTAAAGCGGTGGATACGTTTTGATGATTATTTTATAAATATTCTTAAAATAAGAAAATAGAAAAAATAATAATTTTTTTTAAAGTTAAAATTAGTTTATAATTTATTATATTTGTTTTTCAAAATAATGTTTTTTTCAAATTTATACATAAGTTATTTTTAGTTTATAAAAATATATTTTATTTTCTTGTACTCGTTTTTATATTTTAAAAATGTTTAGAAAAAAAAATTATTGTAAAGAGAAAGATTAAATAAAAATGCTCCACACGCTCTAGAACGTGACAAGTAAGTCATTTTAAAGTCAACTTTTAAAAAGACGCAATATTTTTCAAATCTCTTATATGGATTATCAAATCAAAATCACTTTTTAATTGGAATTTTGCCCGACACAAATCAAAGTCACTTTTCAATTGGAATTTTGTCCGACACAATTGCAATATTTTTGAAATAGATGTGTGCGTCAAATCAAAGTCTTTTTCTTTATTTATTTTCAACTAGAGACTTTTGAAGTCTTCCTAATTATCTTTTATCATTGCTACTATTCTTAGCAATAATGAAAAGTTAGGAAAAATGTTGAAAAGTGTTTTTCTAACTTCAATTTTAGGAAAGAAATTACTTTTGTTCTCCAACTGACAGAATTTATTTTCATAAATTATAAAAGATATAATTTAATGGCTATATAAACTTTAGAATAACTTCTAAGCTTCTTAAGAATAGCATACAGGGCTTTTACTATTAAAGAAAAAATATTTAAAAAAATTAAATTTAAAATTTAAGTGAATTTTTAAAAAATAATAAATTTATAAATATTTTGGGCTTAGACGAAATCATGTTTTATATTGATTTTTATATGCCAATTACTTCATTATATGAAGTATGTATTAGAAGTAACTCAAACAAATTTACTTAAATTGTTCTTTACATAAATGAAGATAGAGATAATAAAAAAAATTCATAAGTAATATCTAGATGATTAATACGGTAGAATTAAGAAATAAACACCGACAAAGCTAACGGAGTTCAATTGAAATATTAATAAACTTCAATTTATGTTCAAGATAGAAATTTACCATGGAAGAAATATTAAGATTCAAGGTTTCTCTTTTAGTGAATTATTTCGCTTAACAATTTGTTTTATACACGTGAACACCTAATTCTTAATTTTAACAAAATTTTTAATATAAGGTCTTATTTATATAGAAATGATTGACAAAACTAATTTTCATAATTCACGCCTAAATTACTGAAGAAGTCACGTGAATAGTGTGTTTCCACAACTGAACTCAAAATGTCAAGAAGATGAATTTTTTTATGATAGACAAAGGAAGTTAAAATCTAATGTAGAGTAGATAGTCTGGTACCATCAAATGCTCTAAAGAAAACACAGTAATAAATACAAACGAACTAATCAATTTAGATGATCTTGTATCACCTGATGATCTTGAACTATTAGACGACCTGTAATACCCTAGAAAATATCTTTAAATAAAAACTAACTTAAAATTTAGTTTTAGAGATAAATAAGATAACAACTAACTATTTTTTTAACATAAATTTTTAAATAAATAGAAAAATCAGTTATTTAGTTTTTATTTTTATAACAACCACCAAATCTCTCCCTAAGAAGATATTCTGTTTAATTTTTATAAAAACTACCAACTTTCCGTCTCTAAAAAGTTGTTATTCCCCTTTTTCTTTGCCTTCTCTCTGAAAAATTCCACCTTTCTTCCCTATCAAACTGACGATTAGAGCTCACCTCTAGATTCCTATCGTTGAGTAGAACAAGAGTGTCCGATCAGATTCTTGAATAGAGTTAGGTTGCCCGTGATTTAAAACTTTTGGAATTCCTTTGAGTATCTCTACTCTATAGAGGTATGCGAAGCTAGTTGTATGTTATTTTATAAATATTAATTATTTTGAAATAGTGAATCCTATGAATGATATGTGAGATATATTTGTGAATTCGGGTAGAGATGCTAATTGCAATTTTTTATAGATATTGTAATTACTTATTTTATTAAGTATGAATTAGATGAATTTGGATGAAATTGAATGGGTGTTTATATGTTGTATGATAATGTTTGTGAATGATGTGGTTTGTGATCGAGACAGTGTTGAGATCGTATCTTAACTCTACTAGTCATTGGAATCATAAATGAAGATGACTAGGTGGTGAAAGTCGAAGGAGGTTCATAAGACTGTGTCATGGTGTGAAAAAGAACCAGTTGGACCAGATCATATGAATTAATAAATCCATATGTCATGTGGGTTAAAGGATTCATATGACTGTGCTACAATGTGAAAAAGAACCGGTCAGACCAGATCATATGGATTAAGTTTATATGACTGCGCTACGGTGTGAAAAAGAACTGGTTAGCCCAAATCATATAGATTGAAATGTTTATATGACTACGTTACGGTGTGAAAAAGAATCACCTAGACCAGATCATATGGGTTGACAGGTTAACATGACTGCGCTACAATGTGAAAAGGAACTAGTTAGACCAGATCATATGTGTTAGCACCAGTGGACTGCTGCAGTGATTTGATGAATTCAACCAAGTGAAGATGCTCTAGATCATGTGAAGGATGGATGAAGATTTCTTGAAGTTTGAAGACTTGAGTCTAGGATCTAG
>Ga0099825_1003092_pt1 | contig 22219 bp, 10 predicted proteins | sample SiratroredBW_FD_76838 | JGI IMG/M metagenome (GOLD analysis project Ga0099825, IMG submission 76838) | Root nodule microbial communities of legume samples collected from California, USA - Siratro red BW | ecosystem: Host-associated > Plants > Roots > Nodule | place: USA: California | collected... | reverse complement strand
TTATTTTGTCGAGGATCTTTGACATTCGAATACTAATTTCGGCCTCAACTAATAATCTGGATAAGATTATAATTAGAATAAAAAGTAAAAATATTATTCAAGTTTTAATAGCAATTTTTTATTTTAATTTCAAACATATTTTTAATTATAGTTGAAATTTATTAAAAATTATGCATTCAGGAGTCTTATTTATTTTATTTAATGAATTACGTTTATTTTTTTTAAGTTAAATAATAAAAACATATTAGAAAATATTATGTTAATTTTGTGACAAAGACACACAACTCTTATTTTTTCTTGGAATGAAAAAATATTTATGTACTTGTTTAGTTTTTTTTTTTTTAATAAATATACTTGAAGAATTTAGTCTTAAAAGTTATAAAGGGAAATAACCAACCTCTGAAATATTTTACCAAGCATACACTAATTATGTACTACTTGATATAGAATTTAGGTATTATATAAAACTCATATTCCTATCATAGCATGGCACCTAAGAGTGAAACTTTTATAAACTTTTCGCTAGGTAAAACCTTCTACCAATAAGAACCCTTTGTAGATAACATTTTTTTTTTCCAAACGTTGACAACCAGATACCAATTATTGTTACAACCACTATATTTGATAGATTATTATCTTTGATACTCACTTTCTTTGTTGTCATGGTTTTGTTTTGGAAAAACTACTCAATAGACTAAGAATTATTTTACTAATATGAATAACTATAAAAAAATTATAATTTTTGTAAATAGAATGGATATGTTTGTAATAGTAATATTGTAAATGGAGCATTCATCAGTGGCTTGAGAGAAGCCTGCACCTAATGCTTTCTGCCATTGGACAAAGACAAGAGGTTCCTTAGGAAGAGAATGAGTGGAAATTTCGCTATTCAGCGTTAAGATTGCAAATGCTTTTTTTGCCCAAAGAAAGAAAAAGTGAAAAGACAAAGGAAAAGGAAAGATCAACCAAAGAAAATTATAATAGAACCCGTATTTTTATTTGGATATACGAAGAAACCAAGTTAGAGAAAAGGAAAGGATCACTTGCGTTGAACAAAAACCTGCCGAGGAAACATTCTGGATCTAATGGTTTTAGATATGTTCGTATATTTTTTTATGGGTTAAGATTGTAGCATGTTTCTAAAAACAAAAGATGAGTGGGATCCAACCACCTATTTGGGTTGGAGAGTGACGTTATCCGTTATCCAATAATACGTCTCTACTACCAACGATCATCTCGGAACTGTTCTACCTAAATAAATCAAGTTATGTGTTCAAACTCCAACGCAAAACTTGACGGCTTAGTGAATCAGCAGCACTCGTTGAAAGGCAAATACCCATGAAAATCTTGGATGTATAAGCATTGCAGACTATCCAGATTCCATAGTTTTAAAAAAAAAAACATGGACTTGATTTTCTATTTATATCATAACGTGGAAGGGGTGGACCAGTTTGAACTTGGTTCTAACTCCGATGTATTGCTTAATTTCAATACAAAAACCCTGTTTTCTTGTAACATATGTAGTTGATTACAAGTCATTGTAATCACCGTTCAAATTATTTATTGTAAATTTAAAATATAATTTATGTACTGAAAGATATTATTTGTTATGAATTTTGATTATATAAAAAAGAAGCATTTATCAGCTTATTTATTGTAAATTTAAAATATAATTTATGTACTGAAAGATATTATTTGTTATGAATTTTGATTATATAAAAAAGAAGCATTTATCAGCTTAAATAAACGTATATAGAAGGTGTTATACGTTTACATTCATTTCAAATAAAAAAATAGCATTATAATTTAATTGACAATTCTGATTTATATGAGTGAGCAGTGCAGCTGTTTCAACCACGACATGTTAGCATCAGTTATAGAATTTGATTCGTGACTCCGCTCTGCGTAGGAGGAAAATTCACAATCTCACTATTTAGCATTGACACCACAGTGGCCATAGTAGGCCTCTCCTTTTCTAATTCTTGCACACATACAAGTCCAATTCTGGATCAATCAGAGATTAAATCTCCTCTTCATTCCATATGCCTCAACGAACAAAAAGACAAATAATTGCTAGCATTGTATTTGTTGTAACTAGTAGCAAAAGACAGAGAAAGTAGGGATTTATGAATATGAATAGCAGTAGAGTTTATCTTTTGATTATCGAGTAGGGAAATATTCGTGTAAAAAGGTAAATTTTTTCATATTTGTCCTCAGCATAGATAAGAAATAAATGTGGACTAACCAAACAGATAAAAGTCCAAACTCTTGTTCGGCATGTACTCAAAGATTAACATCTTGTCCCCTCCTTCAATACAGCAACCTAGGAGTCTTACAAGATTACGGTGTTGAAGTTTTGAAATTACTGTCACTTCATTCATGAATTGTTCTGTCCCCTGCCTAGATGCTCTTGAAAGTCTTTTAACTACAACTTTCCCATTTTGTAATTGTCCCTGGAAGAAAATTTCAAGGAAATTCTCAAATTGCACAATGTACATAAAATTAAATTTCACATGAGTAGGTTGTTAAGAATTAAGTACAAATCTAAGTCTCACACTAAATAAAAATAATAAATTTAAACAATATATAAAAAAAAATCCATAAATCTATTACTTTAAGATTTTAGATTAAAAATAATATCATTGTATATTTGATCATTTTCTTATATATGTTTGACTCATTTATACTAAATCTTCCTAATTTTAACTTGTTTCCCGGATTTTTCTCTTTAAATATATTATTTTATGTCAAGTCAAATTTGTTTCCCTCGTCATCCGCCATCCTCTTTAAAAACATTTAGTTTGCTGCAATAAATACTTTATGTAATTTAGTTTGCTATGTTTCTTGGGTTGACAAAATCAGAAATCCAAATCTGGTCAAAGTCCATTAGGAAGTAGCCCATTAACAATAGTATAACTTTGAAGGACCACACTGCCAATGCTCACAAGTTTGAATATTTGCATCAATTGGATGAATTACACTCAATTTTACCTTTTTCGTGTTACACACACAACCATTTCTTCAACATATGGGAAAACCGAAACCAATTAACAAGCCACGAGAAAAAAAAATTACAATAACACGGACAAAGAATCATAACATGAATTCACAATGACAAAGTGAGAAGCACAGAAAAACTACAAAACCAAAAAAGAATAAATTATTAATAAAAAAGAACGTGTAACCCATGACTTTAGAGTTCTACTTCACAAGGGACCCTTTCGAAACTCTTGGCTTTAGAGAAATGCACCAAAACAGGAGAACAAAATATCCTCAAAACTCGATGCTTTGATTTCCACGACCCAACCTTGAACCTTATCCTTGCTCTCATCAACACATCCAACTCAATGTCCCCTGAGGTTTTCTCAAGCTTAAGATCCTTAGGCACAGACTCATACAGGGCCACGGTTTGGGCCGTGAGGCCCAAGTGCAGCCTGGTCACATTTTTATGTGACTGGAAGAATGGCTGAACAGTATTGGTAGCTAGAGTTTGGTCCTCATAACGCACTGACACCTCAACAGTGTCATAGTATACTGAGACTCTAGAATTTGGATTGTATGATCTTACAGTGAAATCAAAGTTTGCATAGAGGTGGTTTGCGTCCGTTAAGTTGAAGTTGTGGATTGCAGCATTCTCCACACTGTACTCCAACTTTTTAGGCTTCACAACCAACCAAACTATGATCACAGCTATACCCACAAGGATGATCAAGGCCAGTATTACCATGGCAATGTAACGGAGAAGGTTTGAACGTTTTGGCTTCGCTCCTTGCGCAGGCTGTGAGGTAGGATGAGCCATTTCGAAAGGGGTCTAACCAGTGCTTGATGGAAGAAGCATATGAAGTGCTGCTGCTTATATATTGCTGTGAACTAATGAAGGATAACATTGGACCTACCTATTTCTGAAACTTTTATTTAATTTCTACTTTTATCACTTTCAGAATTTCGTGCATGAAACTCAAGACATCTATGGGATTCTTAGTCCAACGATTTTGTTCCTTTCTTGAGATTCAAGTGTCACGTTACAATAGTAACATGCAATCGCAAGTAATGTAGCTGTCGGTATAAAGTGTCGCTTATATAAAATCTTACACTTCAACATCATTCACAATGCTTTTAAAAAAGAATAATGATATTCAACAAGAAATATTATGTGCAGGCATCATTTTTCAAGCCATCGCATTGTTTAACTTGGAAAATTTACATCTAATTGCCACCTATGAAACGCACACTCAAGCAGAAGAGTTCATTCTGAATCCTTAATTATTTTTTGCTAATCCAATTGGAACCAATAATTTTGTTGTTTTGTACATATTGAAAAACCGTGTCAGTCAAAATATAATTTATAAGTAAAAAACAAATTTTACCTTATTAAAAAAGCTTAATATCATATATATATATATATATATATATATATATATATATATATATATATAATAGTAATAGAAATATAGTTTATAAATAAAGAGAGAAATTTTACCGGACAATCCATTTTTTGTAAATAGTATAACGTCTGTTATAAATGTATTGAAATTTATAAATTTGTAAGTAACAAGACTTTGTACTAAAAGAGAAATATTTGTTTCACATTATTCATCTTTGTATTTTATTTGACACTCCTTTATATAATAAAGTATTATATAAATAATAAAATAATAATATATAAAATATTAAATGAAAATAAAAAATAAATAATGATGTAAAAGTATCACCGTCTATAAAAAAAAAATAGGTTTAAAGTAGTTGATCCATTAAACACGCGAGATGTCCATATAACCAATTCCATCATATTGATTTTACTTAGGCCTTATCCATTGACATATATACAAATAGTGCTAGGCCCTTGCATTTCATCTCGCATCTTAAATAAAAAGTTGTATAATAATAATAATAATATTTGTGAACATATATTTTAATTTATAAACATGAAACAAAAGTGGGATAGGATACCCCTAATGAGAGAGGATTTCTTGACTTAAATTGTGGTGTTTATTCTGTATCGTGAATATGTCGGTTGTAAAGGTTTCTCATGGTTCCAGCTTAACCACCACGGTATAGCTGATGCTTTCCTTGTTTACCTTGCTTTCCTTTCCTTACTGGGCTAAGCACCAAACTTAGCCCAAACTTATTATGTATGCACATTTTAATGTGTATATATACAAATCTTTAAAGGAAAAAGCTACATGTTTAATCAAAAATTATTTTCTTTAATATCATTGCAGCATTCTAGTATTAAATAATATGTGCAACTTGCTATTTTCAAATCCAATTCATGTTTTATCATCGATATCTATACGCATTCTCTAGATACATTGTGAAGGCTTTCAAAACAATTTTGATGTACAATTTGTAGCTCAAGTATTAAAAGCATACTCATGTCAGTTTTGCATCTGAGATTACTGTGATTAAAGTAATCCTGATGTTGCCTAGAGCACAGAAGAGAGTACTTTTGTTCTGTATAACGAGTCCTGGAATCAAAAGTAACTAAATTTTATAACACCAAAAAAAAAGTGGTAGATGGTTGGATTCTTACAACTTGTGATCATTATCTGTCAGAAACTTAAGATTTCATTCACAAATATGTTCTTCAGGAACAGAGTATATAAATCACTCTTTCTGACTAAGATTTTTATGGAAAGAGAATGGATTTAGAAATATAGAAGAACTAGCCTTAACAATCACCTTAGATTCTATCTACTGCAGACCGAAGTTATGAGTGATTCCAGTTTTTCAACCCACAATGGATCACATAATAACTTCAAGGTTGGAAATATGTTACATGGAAGTTTTCCATGATATAATTATGGCACCGAGTGACAACACGTTTAGCAGTTCTGCCAGTTAGTTTTCTTAAAGGCCATCATTAAAGTATTACTGCTATATTGAAGGTTTCTGATAATATATAAAATAAGACTGCTAGTGGATAAATAACTGAATAATCATTTATTTGTGAGATCTTCGGCATATAGAATGGCAGCAATTTTCACAGTAAAAATGATTATATACTGTTATCTTCCCTGGATATCAGTAAGAGTTACATGGTTATTGGAGTTACAATGATTTTCTTGAGAAGAAGACTCTAAACTTGACGAACTTTGCTTCTGAACAAATGCAACTTGCCTAGGAGGAGGTAGATGGGAAATCTCACTGTTAAGCATCGAGAGCACAGTAGTCATAGTTGGTCTAGTTTTTGCAACTTCTTGCACACAAAGAAATGCTATATGGATGCACCTCAAAATATGATTCTCAGACCCCGAAGCTGATATCTCTGGATCAACCAAAAAGCTAATATTGTCTTCGTTCCATAGATTCCACGCCTAGGTAAAATTGAATTGAAATATTAACAAGCAAACAAAGGCTATTTGCAAATAAGAAGGCTGTGAGGTGGGAAGAGACTTACATATCCTATGAGGCTCAGAGACTGATCATCATTACGAAAACTAGTGTTTCTCTTTCCACTGATAATCTCCAGTAACAAAACTCCAAAGCTATATACATCTGATTTCTCAGAAAATAATCCTTCCATAGCATATTCAGGAGACATGTAGCCGCTGTTTATTTATTCACATCACATAAAAGTTAATTCTAAGTCTCAAAGCAAACTTTATGTTAATAGTAGAAGCAGTACAAAGCATACTTACTATGTGCCAACAACCCTCTTAGTATTAACTTCATCCTCGCCTTTATATATTCTAGCTAAACCAAAGTCTGATATTTTTGGATTCATATCTGCATCTAGTAAGATATTGCTTGCTTTCAAGTCTCTGTGTATAATTTTTAATCTAGAATCTCTATGGAGATAGAGTAAGCCCCGAGCAACTCCTTCAACTATAGTAAAACGTTTTGTCCAGTCTAGAAGTTTCCGCCGGACTGGATCTGAAAATGAGAAAGAAATTTAACCAAAATATGTTAGCAGGAACTGAATAAATTGTTCATATTTCACTTTACTAACGTTGAGTGACCTGAATGTTTTGAAGGTGAATTATGTAGATGGATAAACTAACCAAAGATGAATGCATCCAAACTTTTATTTGGCATGAATTCATAGATGAGCATCTTTTCGTCTCCTTCAACGCAGCAGCCAAGAAGTTTTACAAGATTGCGATGTTGAAGTTTAGAAATCACCATCACTTCATTCATAAATTCTTCTACACCTTGTCCAGATGCTCTGGAGAGCCTTTTCACTGCAATTTCCTGACCATCTGACAATAGTCCCTGATAAGAAAAAATTGAGCAAAATTAAAATGGAAGTTCTAGAAATACGTGATATGAATGTCACTAGGGAAAATATTACCTTGTACACCGGACCAAATCCACCCTTTCCAAGCGTATTAGCCAAGTGAAACTTGTTTGTAGCATTTTCGACGACTTCAAAATCAAATAACGGTAGCTCATCCAGTTTCGCTGATTTCTGGACCGCAGTCACTCTTTGACTCTGACTTCCTGTACATGTTCCAAATGTATTAGATTTTTTGGGAGATCAATATTCATCTTACTCTTTCCTATTATACATTGGTCATAAGATAAATTCTTTCTAAAATGTGTGTTGTATCAAGTTTTCGAGCTCCGAGTTCTATCAAAGTTTGCTTCTTAAAAATCATCTCAGAAAGTTAAGAAAAGAATGTGTATTTAAGGGTTTAGGGTTTATTTAAGCCGAGGTTGATTTGGATTCTTAAGTAATGTAGACTTCTAAACAATGTGGACAATTGAGTGTATCGAAATATTGTTTATTATTCTTAAATATAAGTTTTCCTAATTCTATTTGGTTGTGTCTAAGGCTTGATTACCCGAATCTTTAGCAGTTCCCTTACGCAAGTGAAATCTACGAATGGCTAGATAAGCACACATGGCCAAGATGATTGCTGCAGCAGTTGCCACTGTAATTCCGATGATTAATCCCTTGCCTCTTCTTTTATTAGTATGCTCTTGTGCATTAACTACAGAAGTTTAAAGAAAACTCATTTGGAATCAGATTGACATAAACAGTAAATTGGAAGAATAGATTCTATAACTTGTTAAGAATAAACATGAGCAAAGAACAATAAAAATATCATACTAGATTGAAATTCTGAATGGGCGAGACGGATGTAGAGATCAATGCCTGCAGTTTCAAATTTTTGCAAGTCAATTAAGTCTCTAGTCCAATACAAGCACCCGATGCCAGCATCATATGCATACGCCAAACAAGAGCAATTCTTCAAGCACTGTGTTCCACACTGGCCTTCCTCAACATCTAATCTCTCCGCAAAATCTGGTACTTTCATTGTTTCGAGTTTCAAAAATCTATCTTCTTGCACAGCTTCACTCCCATTGTTCAACCTCTCACACTTGAGTGGCACCTTTCTCACACACCCACTAGTCCAATTTTTCCTTCTCCACTCCTCCTGATTCCTGGCCTCATATCCACTCAAACAACTACATATTGGTGAACTCTGCCCATTACAGCTTCCAAATGCCCCACATGTGCCATAAACATCGCAATCAGTAATTCCTAGATCCAAAGTCAACCCTTGCTTTTTGTTATAATACCTTACCAATTTAATCTTTCCTTGTGGCGATAAGGTAAGGATTCCAAATGAAGATGGGTCAGCAAAACTGTAAGTTAGATAAACAATATCGTTTCCTTCATATCCTACACTCCATCCATAAAGATACCCAGTTGACATCAATGGCGTCCCAATGAAGATTCTACCATTCCATGGACCAGTCCTCCAATAAGGCCGAGTTCCATTAATCCACAGAAACACCTCAGGAGCATGCAAACGTTCAAGAGAAGCAGAGAAATAGCCAGAAGAAGGATCGGAAGCACTTTTCCTTGACACAAACTGTATTTTCTCACCTGTGATTTTGTTAGCACTGATCTTCATGGTTGGTACTGCTGCATCACAAGGATGCTCGAAACTCTCCCATATGGTCTGTCCCGTGGAGTCATCTTTCAGCACTAGATTCCCATAACGGGAAATTTGAGCAGTGGTGTTCATTGTTGCAGGGTTTGACACATTGGACGACCAAATAACTTGGCTTTTTCCATCAACTAGAACCAAGTTACCATCTTTGGAGATTTTCAAAACCCCAGAAGAATCAAGGAGTGGTTGGTCCCTATTAGCTATCCATATGACGTTGGAGTCAGAGAGATACCAGATTCCTACATAGCGGAGAGTTGAATTCTGAGGGCTGAAGAAACCAAGTATGAAGACACTGTCATTTGAGGTTACTATCTCTGAGTCTCTGATGGATTGAGAATACGTAAGAGTGTCCCTGGCAGAGGTGAAACCCAGGAAAATGATGCAAAATACTATGAAGAAAGCATTTAGCAAACAAGGGTGACTTGGGAAAACCATAATATTAGTGCTCAACACTTAGTGTGCAGAACTGTGAATTTAATGTTTGTATAATACTATGATGTTTTCTTAAACTATGTACTGAGCAGTTAACGAGGTTTACGCATACTCCAGGATTCAATAAAAAATGCTGTTTGACTTTGTATTGTCGTGAGCTGGCTTATCAACATAGGGCTCAACTAGTTCGGTAAGGTAACCGTATGATACTACTGTTACCATCTTGACTTGGAATTTTGATTCCCCTTTAGTAACTATTAGGAGTCAAAATATGTTTCCACTTTCGATTAACATAAAAATGAAAACCATACCACAGAAGATAGTAGTATATATCAATTTATATGGAGTTGTTTCGTATTAACTAATAATATGGAGTTCAAGTCTTAATTAAGTAGTTGGGTTAAATGCTCCGCGGACAAAAATGTTTCCATAATTAGTGGTTTATAGTGTGATTATTGTTATATTTTCTGTCATAATCAGCATATATTGAAATCGTGGATAGTGAAATCAAGTTCACCCTAAAGAAAGGGGCTCGTCAAGTCAATTAATTTGTTCCGCTCGAGCCTTTGCGGCATGGATGAGACGCAAAGTCTTGATTTATTTATTTTTATATAGTACACATCTTATTTTATTGAGAATGTTTGCTTAATATTTTTGTATTTAAATTATTTTTTACAAAATTTAATAAAGAGTACTTGTTAGTGTTGCTCTACTGTTAGAAAAAAAAGTTATAAAATTCGTTTTATTACTTTTAAAATACGTTTCATAATAGATAAATAAAATTCCTACTCTGTATCTTTTGAAACCATCAATTTGGAGTTATTGATTCTTCAAAAAATAAAAAATAAAAGAAAGAAAACTTGATCGTAAATAAAAATAAATAAAAGAATGATTAAAATCAATAGAAATTAGACATCTTGAAGAAGTTTGATATAAAAAAAAATAGATAAAGAACTGTATTTAACATGAAATCTGAATAGACAAAGAAGACGATGTTAATTAAAAAATAAATAATGAAGATTGTCAAACTGAACTAAGATATAATTACATAAAGAAAGGATAAAACAAAACTACAAACAAGAAAAGAGCAAAAATCAAACATCAGAGAAGAATCAAATTTGAAATTTGAATTTAATAGGTTAAGACAAGGACGAACATTAACAATATTTATTTAATATATTTTTATTTAAATTAATTTTTTACAAAATCTTTAAATTTTTTAAAAATATATTTTATATAAAAATAAAAATATATTTATTTATTATTTAGATTTAAAAAATTAAGAATATGAGGTATTCTTAGTATCAATATTATTTTACATTTTACTTATATATAATACATAGAATAGATCACAAATCACGACTTACTTCATATAATATATTTCTTGTATTTTTAAAACCCAAAATTCCTATTATTTTTAAAATTTCATTATAGTTTTTATATTATGCAAGAGTCAATTTTAATAATATTTTACTTTAAATTTATTAAGGAAAAGAGTTATATTTAGGATAAAAAATATTTTATTTTTATTTTTATGATCCATAACTTTAAATAAATTTGATGTCACACTAATATATTTTAATTAAAATATTTTATAATACTTAGATCTGAAACTTGCGATCTTAAATATAATTTTTGAAGTAAAAATGCGCTAAAGTTCTCCTTTGAGGTTATATTCACTAATAATCATATAAGGTGATAGCATAATCTTTTTCTTCATTCATTTAGTCCATATCTTTGACTTTTCCTGTTCGTTACGCCAAGAAGAAAATTTTGAGACATTGCCAATAAGACTGTGATTTTATACATTATTAATCTCTGTAAAAAATTTAATACATCAATTAGTGGAATTTGTGCTCTTAATCATGTTTTCCTTTCGTTGACTGCACTCGAATTATTGATACTGTCACTTAAGATCTAAACAGAGTAATGATTCACAGGTAATAAGAGAAAGTTCTAAATCTAGAATATCGTTTTTCAAAATAAAAATAAAAGAAAAAGAAAACGCGTCGGCGAGTAGAATGTCAAATTTAAGAAGCCGCAGTTGTTGACTGAGGTTAGAGTCAGACCGCATTGTAAATCCACATATGATTTTATATTAGTTTGTTAATTAACATTTTATACTAAAATTGTATTTATTTATTATAATTTTTTCTTGTTTGACTATGCTTTATACAAGAAAAACTCTTATGTGTAAACCATTAAAACGGCCTTATATTGGGCCACAAACACTTTTAATGGTCTTAAAGAAATGGCATCTTAACAAACGACCCTTGTGGCCTCTGAACTTTATAAGTTTTCAGTTCAAATAGTAACGGAAGGCAATAGAACATTTGCACGATATTCAGCCAAAGCCCACAGTGGGAAAACATTTCTATAATATGGGTAATGAACCAAGCAATTCCTCAAGTATACTCCAAGGGTTTCCTGCCATAATAAATCACAAACAAAAATTCAAAATAAAACATCATTATAATTTATCAATTTAAAAACAAATTCAAAACACAAATAGAGTGTATTGTCACCAAAAAATAATTGAACAATGTTATCTCCAGGCAACTTTTTCATGACTCATTATTTTTTCTTTATTTATTTTCACTCACCACCTAAAATATCTTTTAGAAACAATATTTTCCTTCAAAGTTTGTATGTGATGTTAGGTGTATTTTAAGGATTGATTAACTTATTAATCCACATAAAATACACCTCTTTCAATTTTTGTCTTTGTACTTCTTCAGTAATTGTATTGAATGGTTAATAATTGTTGGAATACAGGCCTAATAGTTTCTAAATAAGAAATAATAAAATAAATAAAAATCAATTTATGAAGGGTTATAGAGAGAGTTTATGATTTAATAGGAAGTGAAATGGTAATTTCATGAATAAAAATCGAAAAAAGAATAGTGCATACAAAAACTAACAATAAATTGTCACAAGGACTAAAATTGAAAAGGTTTTATTATGGAGTAAAATGTGAATATATTCTCCATTTATCTTTACAATATTAACAATGTATATATGGTTTAATAGTAAAGTTTATTTTATTTATTATAGAGGTTTAGTGTTCTCTTTTATCATTAAATAATTAATTCTCATTATTTTAATCTAAGCATATATTAATTGAGTAATATTAACAAATTTAAAGATTTGAGACGTGAAAGGTACTTGTTGGGGCCAATCACCATCTTCTAGTTGAGAATTGATTAATAACTTTGCTGCACGATGAAGGGGAATTGGATCTCTTTCAGCCTACATACAAAATTTTGAAAATGAAAAGAAAACATGAATTTAATATTTTTTGTACATAATGATATAAAAACATGTTAATATTTGAGATGTAATGAAATTGATCATAGTCTCTCATACACATGCACATCAGCATAATACCTGTTGAGCTAGAATTAGAGCCATTAGAACCCAAGATGTTTGCACAAGGTTTGAACGACCTCCTTCAAGAGGTACGTACTCCTTCATCATACATAAACATTCATTAAACGTTGTTAGTAATATTATTTAAATTAACATTAAAGTTAAGAAAATTATTATCATAATGATGATTTAGTTACAAACCTTCCTTGGACAAGAAAGGTAACTCTCTCCCCATCCACCATCCTCATTTTGTATTCTAAGTAGAAATTCCACACCTTTACGAATAGCAACACAATTTTTGTAACTTTTACCAGCAGCAACTAAACCTCCAATTGCAAACCAGGAGCAGTAAATGAAACAAACTGCCCAATTTCCATACCAAGAACCATCGTCTAATTGTGAATCTTCAATATATGGTACTGCTTTAGCAATGAAATTCTCAATCTCTTTCTTCTTATATTCTGGATAAAGCTTTTTGAATAACACTAAAACTTGAATTGATGATGCAGTGCATTCAACATACTCATGTTCAACTACTATGTCAGCAAAGAATTCCGTAGGATTGAGTAGCTAGTAAGTAATCACAAAGATAATTAATAATTAAAATTAGATAAGAAAAACATTTTGTTAATTCTAAGTTTATACACATTACAACATTATAACACTTACTTCTAACCATTCCTGGGCTCTCGCCGGCTCCCACGCAGCCACACCTCCATTTGCACTCTACAGTAAAAAATCTAACTGATCTTAGTAGAAATTTATAATGTTTTAATATAAGTGTTTTCATTTATTATATTTATTATTGCTGATAAAAAAAAACTTTGATAAATTGAAAAAAATAAAAATAAAGTATTGTATATTTTAAATTACAGAGAAAAATATTTATAATTAAAAAAATCTATTTACATTAAAAAATTAAAAAATTAGATAGACATTACCAGAAAAAAAAATTTAGAAATCAATTTTTAGTTACTAAATGAGATTGTGATTAAAATAATCACTAAATTATATTTTAATTGTTAAATAACTATTAAATAAAAATAATAATGATCAATCAAGTGAAGATAATTGATATCTAACATTAACTACTAAATTAGATTTAAGCAAAAATAAATAACATAAGAAACTAATATAACAAAAATTATCTTATTCTAATAATATATATTGTTTTTGTTAACTATGTAACGTTAACCCTTTCTTTTGGAACAAAATTAAAGAAGGATCATTGATCTCCTAATTAATCAATTGAAAGCATGTCACCGTAATTTTAATAATACTCACCTGAAGTGACAATATCAGATTGACTGAATCATATAACTTTTCAGGTTCCATTTTTTCCCCCGCGATCTCTTGTGGCAACACTGATAAAAGTAAACAACACTGAAACATAGAATAATTAATTAGTTAGGTTAAGATGTGTGCTTGTTTTTTACATGAAACTTTTTAACCAAACAAAATTACGTGACCTTAATTATAAGTACTAATTAATTACCTTTAAACATTCTGCAGTAGTATCAGAAACTTGCCATGCTTGGTCTTTATCTGCCAGGGCCCACGACCCTTTACAAATATGACGATACATACTCTTAAAATCTCCCGAAGGGTTTTCTGTCACCTATAAAATTAGAATGTCAACTTTTTTTGTGCTTGACAAAACTAATATTGAATAAATTTGAAATTAACTGGTACAATTTTATTAGCAGTTAAACATAATATATATTGATTAGGTAATTGCTTGTAAGTAATTGGTTAGTTAGAATTCGTTATTTAATTTGATAGTCGTGACTTTACTGGAAATTATAGGTCATGTTATAATTTATAATATAATATTTAATTATATTTGATTCTGATATATTCAAAATAATCTTTTAGGTGAATTATAAATTGTAGGTGAATTAGTTGACATGAGAGTTTTCTTCTTCAAGTTATTTTGATATAACCTGAGATTTCTTGATGAAATCGTGTCCTTTTGCAAGTGTGGGAGCAAGCTCATCTATTAGATTAGTAGCTAGGAGAGCTTGAACAATGAATCCAGCATCCCATGACTGGGTTCCAATACCCTGCATTATTCAAAAAATGCATTACACAATTTACCATTTTTTGCCATTACCAACCATTATTAGTAACCATAATAATAAGGTGTAAAGTAATTTGTATTCAAATGTGCCAATAGCTTTACTAACAAAATTTGGTAATCTGATATTTACCTGCATGGCCATTCCATCTTCTGAAATCCATAAACAATCTGGGATCCTTGCAAGATGCTTCTTGAAAGCATCTCCATTTGGATCTTCTACCCAACAAGCAAGCATGCATAAAACCTAGAAAATATAAGCATGATGGTGGCCTGGTTTAATGAATTATGAAGAAAAACTAAAATCTTTAATTATACTAGCATATTAAAAAAAATATATGATATTGTCTACCTTCTCCACACATCCAATAGCAATATATCGACTATTTTCATCTTCATAATGAATATGTTTCATTGTTACTTCAAGTGCTTTTTCTCTAACTAACTTGTTCAATGGCCATCGATTTAGAAGAGGTTCTGTGAATATGTATAAACTATCCCATATTAAATCTTGTATCCAATGATGAGGATAGTAAAGATCTTCCTGTAATTCATGAAAAAGAACAATTATTTTATGTCATAAAATTTATAAGATATATGCATATTATAATTAATGATTAATTTGTTAATGTGTATTAAGTTAGAGTTTTTCCTTTTATTGACGTGTTAAGTAAGAGTTTATTTCTTGATTATTGAATGGTCTCTTATAACGAAATATTTAAAAAAAAAAGTAATTACTTTAACATACTTTTAACGTAATTTTTTTTAAAAGTAATTACTTTAACATACTTTTAACTTAATTATAGGTAGACTGAATTAAACTTTCTAAACAAAGTAGGTTTTAGTAGCTTTCATCAAGACATTTTTCTTTTTAAATTAAGTCGAATTCCAATAGTAAACCTATATGTATATTGGTTAAATCCAAGAATAATTGAAAAAGGTGTTAATTAAGATATAATATACTAAGAAAGATCGATAAGTATGAGTATTAATGAATAATATATAAGTTCAATAATATCTTTATAAATTTAGGAATATTTTTTTATAAGAAAGAGACAATCTTTTTATTATTTATTTATACATATGCTGACTTGATAGTCAGAGTCTTCTTCTATAGGTATCTTTACTTCACGAGAAGGTTGAGATCAAGTTAACTAAAAATTAACTATTTAAAGACCTATTCTTCATTAAGTATTGAGTCCGCTAAATATTAAAAACAAGACCAAACACGAAAAAACACTTTTAAAAAGTTAAAATAAGAATAAAATCTTACTTTTTCGATCTAATATTACTTAAATGAACACTAATTATTTTAAATATTAACTTGATTGAGGATATATTATTTATAATTTAAAATATATTTTTAAATAATTTTATTTATAATTTTATTTTTTTATAAATATAAAAATATTTACATATTTACTAATTAATAGTTGAATAGCTTACCTTTGCACATTTATGACGTGCCTTCTTCCAAGTATTTTGGTCATAAGGCTCAACAAAAAGCTCTTCTCTCAAATCGGCTATTAATGGCGTCATTGGAGCCATAAACTTCTTCCCATATAGATAAGACATGGGCATGTACACCAATCTACAGTAACACCACATTTTACCTGTATTATTAACGATGAAAAATGAGATAAAATAAATACTCAATTTAACAATTTATATATTTAATATATATATATATATATATATATATATATAATATTACACAAAATAGTAACAACTAACAAATAATTAATTATTTTGACCCGGATGCATGGGAAGAAAAGAAGGAAGGATCCAAAATTCTGGAGGCATTGGGTTGCTTCCACACCAGTCAACTACACCAAGAACCTATAAGTATAAAGATTTTTTTGTGATTAGTAAGATACACGCATGCATATATTTATTTATTAAGTGGTAAAGAAAAATATTCGTACTGAAAGCCAGAATTTCCCCCATGAAGGTATATAGGCTACACCGCCATGATCGTGAATCCACTTTCTTGCTCTGGCACAAGCATTGTTATGACCTCCGTTGGGTCCTTCTCCAAGAATTCGCATACATATATAATTCAGTGCAGTACAAAACATAGTGCTGTGACTTTCTAAGTGCAGTCCCCAACCTCCATCTTCGTTCTTCAAATGTTTACCAATTAATATTAGATTCTCATTGTCATCACAAAACAAATTCAAATAATTTAAAGACCGATAAAATAATTTATTATTCTTAATATTATAACTATTCATCTTTTCTTTTGTCTACATAACATTGATATATTTTAAATTAAATATACCTGGTGACAGTATGTGTAACGAAGAAGTTCTTTACGATATTCTTCTGAAAATACAGAATCAATATGTCCTGTAATATATAAACAGATGACCTGCAATATTGTTATATAAGGAAACTTATAAATACCAATTTCTCAATATAGTTCTTGGAAAAATTTCAACTCATTAACTTGTGAATTCCTGTTTCTTGTCTTTTGTCACTTTCTTTTCCCTTTCATTATAAGTCCTTTTCTTTCTTTCTAACTATATATTGCTGTTGACAGAAGATATGAAAAGATTTCATGATTATTTAGGAAAACGGTTACTTATGCTAAAATAATTTTGAAAATATTTTGTATTTGTTCTTGTTGTTAAAAATTTTATATTGACTAGAGATAAAGATTTTTTAGTAATATATAAGTGGTACAAATTTTATTTCACAAGTCAAATGGACACAATTTGAGTAATATTTTTTCAACTGTATTAATTTTACTAAAATTATGTTAATGTAACATAATTTCTTTTTTCTTTTCACTTTTTTTTTTCACTTACAATCGTATATTCGTGATATGATTTATCCATTTGGATAAATAATTTTTTTCCTATTTTAATAAATACAACAAAAATTACACATTTTAATGTTTATATTATAATTCTCTTACAAATGTATATATATAAATGATATTTTTCTTTTGTAATATTAATAAAAGAAAAGGGAATTATAATATTTAAGAACACGTTTTCTTATAGAGAATTATTTTAATATTTATGTTTTCAATATATTAATATAAATATTATAAAATATATGTTAATTTATTTGAATAAATTGAACTTACCAATGCGGGAGTGAAGAAGAGGGAACCTGAAAGGTGAGCAGGCCAATGGCCATCACTGGTTTGAAGTGCAGAAAGGTAAGAAGCAGCCCTCTTCACTGTGTTCGTAGTTTTCTCCAAACTTATTTTTTCACCATCTTCTATCTTCGCTTTCTCTATTCTTTGTTCGAAATTATTCTCTCTCAAAATCTGTACAACATATTTACCTCTTCTTATTACCAAGCTATCCAAAAACAAAACCCTAACCTCTATACATTTTTTTTAATTATTTTTACCTTTTTGTCTCCATCACTCCAATCTAGAATTAATTCATACTTTCTATTCTTTTATTTTTTTTAATTTCATTACCCCATATTACTTTTTCTGAATAGCACACAATAATATTTATTTCACTACTTCCTTACTGATAATATCACTCCTTAAAATTGCAAAAAGAAAATATAGCAATCGTACACTAATATTGTAATGATAGATTAAATTGATTTCTACAGTTAAATATCATCACATGATTAAAGTGCAGTTAATTAAGTTTGGCCAAGTATTGGCATGCAATTTTATAACAACAAAAAATGATGAATTATTAAATAAAACCTTAAGAAATCTCCTTCTAATTTAATGCTTCTATAATTGTGAATTTTATTGTACTGTGATAATATTTCACTAATATTATATTTTTATCTACAAGTACATATCAATGGTTTGAATTTTGCATGGAACTAGTTGTTGTCTTTCAAAGTTTCATGAGATTAAAAGCAAAGATAATGTTATTATAAAAATAGTAAAAAAATATACCTGAAAACGCCAAATTCTATCACTACAAGCCTTGTTCTGTAAACGATTGTCATAAAAGTTTTGACGAGCTCTCTCAACTTGTTCTTTCTCATCAGCACTGCCTGCTTCAGGATGAAACCTCCATGTTTGTCTTCCCACAAAATTATTTGTGCTAAATAGATATGGATTATTTTCTCCATCTCCAACCTTTAACCTCCACATTTTCTCTCTGATCTTATCAATCAATTTCTAGTCCAGTGACAAATGGTAGATACCTACTCCTGCATCTTAAATATGTATAATATAATTAAGGGCTCGCTTTATTAAGGTTGGTAGAATTAATTAAGAACTATACATAATTAATATCTGTCTCCAAATTAATGTTACCCGTCAAATTTATTAAACATGTGCCATATTAGAAAATAGGAAAATTATTGTTATCACGGTACATCTAATACAACTGTGACAGTGAAAGAAGTAACTAGAACGAAAACATGTATAAAATATGATTGTATAGAGTAAAATAATAGTAGTTAAATAGAAAAAAAGAAGGAGGAGGAACCTGTTGATGAAGTTGATAAGTACAATAGGAACATGCACAGCAGAGGTTTTCAGTATTGTAACCAAACATTTGGCACTTTCAGATTGATGATGTTTGGTCCTTTATTTATAGAGTGAAATGAGTGGGGGGTGTGGACGGTTTTAGAAGTGAACCCACTCTAATTATGATCATTTGTCCTTTTTCTAAACTCTATCATATTTTCTAATTCCCCTCCTTTCTTAAAGAATTCCACTTTCCACATTTCCATGTCACTTCATCTTCATATAAGTTTATATCATTTTCTTTCTTTAATGCTTGATGTTGAAAATAGAGAATGTTACTTAATCAAAATGGAGGTATAAACTGATTAGATTAAAAGGATGATTGATTTGGCGTCAAGGGAAGATGATTTCTTCTTTTTTATCATATAATTGATATTTATGTTGCTTGAATTTTTTCTTTCACTAAAGATTTCTTAAATAATTATTTTTATTTGACAAAATCCTTCCTATAATCTTTAAAACAACAAGGAGTAGAACAAATACAAAATATAATTACAATTATTTTTTTAAAGTGATTATTTTTATGACAAGAATGCGGACTTCAAATACAGAGGTTAAACATTTCTTTGAATATTTTTTTTAATAAATATTTCTAAAAAATAAAAATAAGAAAAATAATTCTTTTGAAAATTAATTTATTAAAACATTCCATATTTATTTTAAAAAAATATTTAACTCACGCGGAAATTGATTTTATCTTAGATTTATGACTATAATAAAGTAAAATTAAGCCAAAACAGCACGGTGTTGCAGTAAAGATTTTAATCGCGTAATTTTAATTATCTTTTATATCTTATTCTTAATTTTATTTTCTTTATTCTTATTATTAATAAAAGAATTTAATCAAATCTCTCCAAAAATAATACGGTGCCGAGAATGATCATTAAATCATCCAATTGGGTATCTATTTTGGTGTATTATTAAATGTTATGAACTCCTCAACCATATATCAGCCGGGCCATTAAGGAAAATCATGCCGACACCTAGCAATTGTTTAATGATGATAAAATGTTTGTTTGCATTTTTTAATTGTAATATCTCGTAAGATTTTCTTTTAAAAGTGTATTATAAGATAGATATGAGCTTATAATATACTATAACTAGTATACATTTTAACAATTCCTCTCAAACCAAAGATTTTTTTAATCACAAATAAACAAATCAATCAATCATTTTAACGTAAGACCCGTAAAATTATTATACAAGTCAGTTACAAAACCTTCTTCTCTCTTTTTTCATATATTTATATATTATTCAAATGATATAGCTTCTTAAACATTATAAGAAATCAGTCGATTTGCATATTTTGTAAATGTCAAAAATAGATGCATAAAAATTTTAGGAAACTAAATATATATGAAATATATTAAAATTAAAAAGAACTATTTTTATCTATATATTAATTTTTATATATATAAAAAAAGTTGGAGTCAAAGCTTTTTCACAGCTTAACAAGGCTCCAGTTTATATACTAAAAGCTGAAAAATAAAATATAGAAAAATATGAAAGACTATAACTTGCTATGTGCATTATAGAATAGTGATTATTAACGAGTGATGTTAATGTATTAGACTACGAGTAATTGATTAATTTATTAAATTTAATGAATAGATAAATTATTTTTTTAACAATTTCTTTCTTAAACTAGTGTAGAAAGAAATTTATATCAATTTAAATTCTCAATAAACAAATTTTCATCAAAATAATTCTTACTTATTTAGTGTAGAATTGAATTCTTTTGATAATTTAATTGTTGAGTTATTCTCACAAAAAATTGTAAGGTAAAAATAAGTTGTAGCTTGGATAAACTCAATTTCAATTTTTAATAAATAATAGTAAGTTATTAAATAGTACATGTTTCAAACATAAAGACAAAATTAAAAAGAAGTATTTTTTTTTTTTTGTATATCAAATATATAATCTGTTATCTTTAAATTCAATTAAATCACATTTTTTTACGATAAATTTCAAATTGATGAAGTGATATTTATATATATGGTACATCAATTGTCTTAAATGGATTAAATCATAATCAAATTGTGACAATTAACTTATTAAATTTTTAAGTAAAAAAAGTTATGTTTTGGATATATTAAAATTAAAAGACTTGAAAACAAATCCTTAGTGTTTCAAGTCTAGTCATTGAATGGTTTAGTCTGGGAAATAATTTTCAATAATAAGACAAAATATCCAAGCATATTTGGATTCATCAAAGAAGTATCAAACAAGTTCTTATTTGTTTGAAGTCATTGAATGGTGTATTCTAATAACTATTTTCAATAAAAAAATATCATATTTGGAATTCTAGGAAGAATTGTGAAGAATTTGCAATAGTAAAGATGGAGTAGCTTCAAGCTTTTCGTGGTTGAGTTCAAAACAAATTAAATGAGATTTTGACAATCAATCATAACATACTCTATACTTATGATAATAATTGATGCACACATATAACTAATGACTTGTTGATGTTAAATTTTTTAGTGTATCAAGAACAAAATTCCAATAATATTCGAGTCAAATACCTCTTTCTGACTGTCTCAACGAAAACAATATATATATATATATACATATATATATATATATATATATATATATATATATATATATATAATATTAAGATTGTTTTACACTTAATGAACGAATAATTTTATAACAGAGTTAACATTGCTCAGTATATCTTAAAAATAATATTAAAATAATATTATAATGATTAAGAATCATAAAACCAGAAAATAGAGGAAGTACATATCCTTTTCTCTCTTTCCAGTATTAAATGTTATCAACTCCTCAACCATCTTCCAACTCCCATGGCAAAACACACACCAACAAGCATTGACTACACTTATTAATGCTCATAAAATTTGGTGCATAGAGTTGGCTTAGATTTTTTATTTGTAATATTTTATAAGATTTTATTTTAAATGCATATTATAAGATAAATATGAACTTATAATATACTAAAATTATTAT